>Ga0102589_1002221_pt1 | contig 23228 bp, 22 predicted proteins | sample AraplaMF_Col_mLB_FD_76858 | JGI IMG/M metagenome (GOLD analysis project Ga0102589, IMG submission 76858) | Arabidopsis root microbial communities from the University of North Carolina, USA - plate scrape MF_Col_mLB | ecosystem: Host-associated > Plants > Roots > Endosphere | place: USA... | reverse complement strand
GGTGCTGCTCGCCGCGGCGATTCCCGAGCTCGGCGACGGGCCGCTCGCCGATTTCGGCGCCGGTGTCGGCACGGTCGGGCTCGCGGTCGCGCTGCGCCAGCCGGCGCTGGAAGTCGTGCTGGTCGAGCGCGATCCGGAGCTTGCCGCGCTCGCAGCCCGCAATGCCGGGCTCAACGGCCTCGACGGCCGGGTCCGGACCGTGACCGGGACGATCGGCGAGCGCAATGGCGATCTCGGTCTGGCGGCGGCGTCGATGGCCTGGGTCGCGATGAACCCGCCCTTTTTCGAACCGGGTGAGGTGCGCGCCTCGCCGGTCGCCAACCGGCGCGCGGCGCATGTCGCTGGGCAGTCGCTGGCCGACTGGCTGAAGGCGGCGCGCCATCTGCTGAGGCCGGGCGGCGGCGTCGGCATCATCCACCGCGCCGAGGCGTTGCCTGCGATTCTCGCCGGGCTGGAGACGGGGTTTGGCGCGGTCGAGATCCGACCGGTCCACAGCCAGGCCGAGCGGCCGGCGATCCGCGTGATCGTCTCGGCCCGCCTCGGCAGCAAAAAGCCGGCAGCCTTGCTGCCGGCTCTTGTTCTCAACGGTGCGGATGGGCGCTTCACCGCCTCAAGCGAAGCACTCCATCGCGGCGAGGCATTGCTCGCCTAGAGCCAGCTCAGCGGCAGATGCGGCGCTCGCGCACCACCCAGCCCCAGCCATCCCAGTAGCGGACCGGGCGGCTGAAGCAGCGCGGGCCGTAATAGCCGCCGCCATAGCCGTAATAGGGGCGGCCGTAGCCGTAATAGGGGCGACCATAGAAGCCGCCACCACCCCAGCCGGGCCGGCCGTAATAGCCGCCGCCCCAGCCGTACTGGGCGTTGGCCGGAGTTGCGGTGACCGCCCCGATTCCAAGCGCGGCTACGCCGAGCGAAGCGGCGGCGGAGAGTCCAAGAACGAGTTTGCGAAGCATGATTACCTCCTTCGCGAATGGCCCTGATCTATACCGGGGCCGTCAGGCGTCATCGTGGCGGCAAGCTTGCAGCGGTGAGGCTGAACGGCGTGTTGTCGCGCCGTTCAGCTGATCTTCATCCGTCCCGGCGTTCCGTCAGCGGCAGACGCGCACCGGGCGGATCACCCAGCGCCAGCCATTCCAGACTCGCCGGTCGACGAAATAGCAGCGCGGGCGATAGGCCGGGCGGCCGTAATAGGGGCCGGGCCCGCCCCAATAATGCGGCCGGCCGTAATGCCAGGCCTGCTGGACCATGCCGGCGTCAGTGCCGGCCGCCGGAGTGCTGCCGGCCGCGATCGGCGCAGCATTGGCCGGGGCGACGGCGAGGCCGGTGAGGACGAGCGCGCCGGCGCCGAACAGGGCGGCGGCGATACGATTCGACAGCATTGTGGAACTCCTGCTTGTCGCGTCGGCCCGTCTCAAGCACTCGCCCCGAATGCCGCGGACCGTTCGATCAGCTGACAATAGCCGCCTCTATATGAACGCGATGGTTTGCGAAGGGTTCATGCGCCGTTCATGGCCAAACGCTTGACCATGAGCGCCGCCAGCCCCTAATCACGCCGCACGTTTTTCGACAGTTCAAAAGGCTGATGCCCTTGGCCGCGTCCTCCGATCCCATGAACCCGACCCGCTCCTTCCAGGGGCTGCTGCTGACCTTGCAGCGCTTCTGGGCCGAGCGCGGCTGCGTCATTCTCCAGCCCTACGACATGGAGGTCGGCGCCGGCACCTTCCATCCGGCGACGACGCTGCGCGCGCTCGGGCCGAAGCCCTGGAAGGCGGCCTATGTCCAGCCCTCGCGCCGGCCCAAAGACGGCCGCTATGGCGAGAACCCCAACCGGCTGCAGCACTACTACCAGTTCCAGGTCATCCTGAAGCCGTCGCCGCCGGACCTGCAGCAGCTCTATCTCGACTCGCTCAAGGCGATCGGCGTCGATCTGGCCCTGCACGATGTCCGCTTCGTCGAGGACGACTGGGAGAGCCCGACGCTCGGCGCCTGGGGCCTCGGCTGGGAATGCTGGTGCGACGGCATGGAGGTCAGCCAGTTCACCTATTTCCAGCAGGTCGCCGGCGTCGAATGCGCGCCGGTCGCGGGTGAGCTGACCTATGGGCTCGAACGCCTCGCCATGTACGTCCAGGGCGTCGAGAACGTCTACGACCTCAACTTCAACGGTCTCGAGGGCGAGGACCGCATCAGCTATGGCGATGTCTTCCTGCAGGCCGAGCAAGAGTTCTCGCGGCATAATTTTGAGCACGCCAATACCGAGACTTTGTTCCGGCACTTCAGCGACGCCGAGGCCGAGTGCAAGGCGCTGCTCGCCGCCGGCGAGCCCGATGCCGCCAGCAACGACCAGAGCCACAAGCTCGCTCTGCCGGCCTATGACCAGTGCATCAAGGCGAGCCATGTCTTCAACCTGCTCGATGCGCGCGGCGTGATCTCGGTCACCGAGCGCCAGAGCTACATCCTGCGCGTGCGCGAGCTCGCCAAGGCCTGCGGCGCCGCCTGGCTGAAGACCGCCGGCGGGGGAGCGAACTGATGCCTGATCTCCTGCTTGAACTGTTCTCGGAAGAGATCCCCGCCCGCATGCAGCGCAAGGCGGCGGAGGACCTGAAGAAGCTCGTCACCGATGCGCTGGTCGAGCGCGGCCTGACCTATGAGGGCGCCAAGGCCTTCGCGACGCCTCGTCGCCTGGCGCTCACCATCGCCGGCCTGCCGGTGCGCGGCCGCGATGTCCGCGAGGAACGGAAAGGGCCGCGCGTCGGCGCGCCCGAGGCCGCCGTGCAGGGCTTCCTCAAGGCGGCGGGGCTCACCTCGCTCGACCAAGCAACGATCGTCAGCGATCCCAAGAAGGGCGACTCCTACGTCGCCGTGATCGAGAAACCCGGCCAGGAGACCGTTGCGGCCATTGCCGAGATCGTGCCGGCGGTGATCCGGTCGTTCCCGTGGCAGAAATCGATGCGCTGGGGCAAGGCCTCGGCCGAGAGTGGCTCGCTGCGCTGGGTCCGCCCGCTGCATTCGATCCTCTGCACCTTCGGCGCCGAGACCGAGGACCCGGAAGTCGTGCCCTTCGAGGTCGACGGCATCAAGTCCGGCAACGTCACCTATGGCCACCGCTTCCATGCGCCGGGCCCGATCACGGTCAAGCGCTTCGACGACTACGTCCCGAGCCTGGAGCGGGCCAAGGTCGTGCTCGATGCCGACCGCCGCAAGGAGATCATTCTCGCCGACGCCAAGAACCTCGCCTTTGCCGCAGGGCTTGAGCTGGTCGAGGATGAAGGGCTGCTGGAGGAGGTCGCCGGCCTCGTCGAATGGCCGGTCGTGCTGATGGGCGATTTCGAGGAGCGCTTCCTCGAGATCCCCGGCGAGGCGATCCGCGCCACCATCCGCGCCAACCAGAAATGCTTCGTGCTGCGCGATCCCGCGACGGGCGAGCTCGCCAACCGCTTCATCCCGGTCTCGAACCTGATGGCGAGCGATGGCGGCCAGGCGATCACCGCCGGCAATGGCCGCGTCGTGCGCGCCCGCCTCTCCGACGCCGCCTATTTCTGGCAGACCGATCGCGGCCCGCTGCCCGATCTGGAGACGTTGAAGGAGAGCGCCGACAAGCTCGGGCTCGACCTGTCGAAGCCGCTCGACCAGCGCATGGCCAAGCTCGACAGGCTCGGCGTCGTCTTCCACGCCAAGCTCGGCACGCAGGGCGAGCGCGTCCAGCGCATCGCCGCGCTGGCTAAGGAGCTCGCGCCGATCGTCGGCGCCGATCCGACGCTGGCCGAGCGCGCCGCCCGGCTCGCCAAGGCCGATCTGCCGACCGAGATGGTCGGCGAGTTCCCTGAATTGCAGGGGCTGATGGGGCGGAAGTACGCGGAGCTGCAGGGCGAGAACGCCTCGGTCGCCGCCGCGATCGAGGAGCACTACAAGCCGCTCGGCCCCTCCGACCGCGTCCCGGCCGATCCGGTCTCGGTCGCCGTGGCGCTCGCCGACAAGCTCGACACGCTCGTCGGCTTCTGGGCGATCGACGAGAAGCCGACCGGCAGCAAGGACCCCTATGCGCTGCGCCGCGCGGCGTTGGGCGTGATCCGGCTGGTGGTTGAGAATGGGGTTCGGATCGGACTAGCCAAGTTCATAGAGCAGGCTGCAATTCCAATTCTAAATGCGGACGCAGAGAGAATTCTGTCGCCTAGCCGTAGGCACGTTGAGGAAGCGGCCGAAATTCTTGATCGAGCCGATATGGTCGAGGAGTATGACAACTCATCTCCAGTGGTTGAGGGATGGTCAGATCACGTCTTCCATGGCGTCCTCAGAATTCAGATGCAGTTGCTCGAGTTTATGCATGAACGGCTTGAGGCTCAGCTAAAGGCACAGAATCACCGGCACGATCTGGTTCGGGCTGTCGTATCGACGCCAGCTGTAAGCGAAGCGTTGCTCGACGCATTTGGTGATTCGGTAGACGGGATGAAGTTAAACGAGCAGGATAATTTTTATCTCATCACCCGCCGCGTCGCCGCGCTCGGCCGCTTCCTCGACACCGAGGACGGCAAGAACCTGCTCGCCGGCTATCGCCGCGCCGCCAATATCCTCAAGGCCGAGGAGAAGAAGGACGGCGAGGGCGCTTTCGCGGCCAAGGCCGATCTCCAGCTCATCGCCGATGCCGGCTTGATCGAGGAGAAGGCGCTCGCGGTCGCGCTCGCCCAGGCGACGCCGAAGGCCGAGGCCGCCATCGCCGCCGAGGATTATGAGGGTGCCATGGCGGCGCTCGCCGAGCTTCGGCCGGCGGTCGATGCCTTCTTCGACAAGGTCACGGTCAACGATCCCGATCCGGCCTTGCGTGCCAACCGCCTCAAGCTGCTGAACCAACTCCGCGAGGCGACCCGCGCGGTCGCGGATTTCTCGCGGATCGCGGGCTGACACCCGCGGGGAACCCTCTCCTGCATCGAAGTCGGGTAACCCGACTTCGACACTTTAAGTGCTGATCTCGGGCAGGCCCGAGATCAGTGAGAGGGCAGGGTGAGGTGTTGGCGGCTAGACCAGTTCCGCGAGCGCTCACCGCGTGGTTGGGTTCGGGCCAACGTTTTCACTCCGAACACCTCACCCCTACCCCTCTCCTTGCAGGAGAGGGGATCCCGCGCTCCGCTTTCAGGCACAGGCTGGCAAAGCTCCAGCCAGCTACCCTTCCGGAACTTTTTCCCAGGGCTCTACGTTCTCTTGCCCGAGATCGCTCTCTGCGAATGCGTCGCAGCTAGCGCTTCGGGGGGCCGGCTTTCGGCCGCGATAAGAGGATTTGAGCCATGAGCATTCTGATTTCGCTGTTGATCACGATCCTGGTGATCGCGCTGGTGCTTTACCTGGTGCGGATGCTGCCGGTGGACGGCAACATCAAGAACATCATCCAGATCATCGTCATCCTCATCGGCATCCTCTCGCTGCTGCGCTATCTCGCGGTCTTCTAGGGTCCGTTCCGATCAGCTTGCGCTGCAAGCTGATCGGTAAAACGGTCTCTAAGCTAAGCATGCGAGACGGATTCACCGATCAGGTTATTCAACCTGATCGGATCCGGTTCGGCCCAAAGGGGCCGCCGTCATGCCCGCCCCGTGGCGGGCGTCCATGCGAACATCGCCCGTGACTGGCGAGCACGTGGATGGTCGGGACAAGGCCCGGCCATGGCGGTGGTGGCGTCCTCAACCGGCAATTGACGAAAATGCTGCGCTGATCCAGACTCTCATTGGTCCAGAGGGCCCCGGACGTGACCCGTCCCGGGGCCCTTTCCCGTTCGAGATCGAGCGATCGCCGCGATGACTTCGCAGAACCGTACCAGCCATATCCGCCTGACCTCGCACCCCGAGCCCGGCAGCGCCGCCGCCCGCTTCCCGATCCATTGGGGCGCTGCGACCCCGGAGGAGCGAGGGCCGGTCATCGCCTCGACCACAAACCCGGCCGACCGCAACGTCATCGGCGCCCATGGCGGCTCCTATTCGGTCTATCGCGCGCTCGCCATCTCCGCCCGCGCCATGAATCCTGCGCAGCGGCCGGACCTGACCAACACCCATCCGACCTCCGACATCCTGCCGCAGCCGCAATGGTTCGATCCGGGCCGGATCGTCTCGCTCGATCCGTTCGGCCATCGCGTCGCCCAGGATTTCGGCAAATGGATCGGCGAGGGCATCGACATCCGCCCGACCATCGCGGTCACCAAGGCGCGGCTCAACCTGCCCGAGATCCTCGCCGCTATGGCCGGCCATCGCCTCGCGGCCGATGGCGGCATCCTGCACGGCTCCGGCGACATCAGCGTCACCAAGATCGCGGTCGATCCGGTCTGGCACCTGCCGGGGATCGCCGACCGCTTCGGCACCACCGAGAACGAACTGCGCCGTACCTTGTTCGAGCAGACCGGCGGCATGTATCCGGAGCTGGTGACACGGCCCGACCTCAAGGTCTTCCTACCGCCGATCGGCTCGATCACCGCCTATGTCATCGGCGAGGTCTCGGCGATTGCCGACCCCAGGAAGACGCTGGCCTGCCGCGTTCATGACGAGTGCAACGGCTCCGACGTTTTCGGCTCCGACATCTGCACCTGCCGACCCTATCTGGTGCATGGCATCGAGGAGGCGGTGAAGGAGGCGCAGAACGGCGGCGTCGGCCTGATCGTCTACAACCGCAAGGAGGGCAGGGCGCTCGGCGAGGTCACCAAGTTCCTCGTCTACAACGCCCGCAAGCGCCAGGAAGGCGGCGATTCCGCAGCGACCTATTTCGAGCGCACCGAATGCGTCGCCGGCGTACAGGATGCCCGCTTCCAGCAATTGATGCCGGACGTGCTGCACTGGCTCGGCGTGAAGCGGATCGACCGGCTGATGTCGATGTCGAACATGAAATACGACGCCATGGTCGAGAGCGGCATCGAGATCGGCGAGCGCGTCGCCATTCCGCCCGAGCTGATCCCGCCGGATGCCTCGGTCGAGATCGAGGCCAAGAAGGCGGCCGGCTATTACTCGCCGGATGGCACGCCGGGCGACAACGCGCTCAAGGCCACCGTCGGCCGCGACCTCGAGAAGTTCTGATCCGCCTATGCCTGACTCCAATCCCGAAGCCGTCCGCCTGCTGCTCAAGCCGGCAGCCGTCCGTGAGCGCGCGCAGGAGATGCTGCGGCTCGGCCTCGCCGGCCGGCTAACTCATTTCAGCGTCCACCCCGAACGGCTTCCTGCATGCGCAGCTTATGTGCTGGAGACGATCCGCCAGAGCTATCCCGCGCTCGACATTCCCTTCCATGCCCGCTGGCGCCATTTCGTCATCGCCGGCATGGATCGTTGGGCGGTCCTCGACGCCAAGGCGCACTTCGCCGACGCCCGGGTGAGGGGCCGCGCCGCCTATGATCTCGCCGTGGTCAGCGTCCTGCTCGATGCCGGCGCCGGCGCTGACTGGCGCTATCGCGATGCCGTCACTGGCCAGAGCATCGGCCGTTCGGAAGGGCTGGCACTGGCCTCGCTCGACATGTTTGCCGCCGGGGCTTTTTCCCGCGATGCAAGCGAGCCGTTGCGGGTCGACAGCGAGGCTTTGAAGCATCTCGACGCTGCAGCACTGGCTGAAGGCTTCCAGGTCTCGGACAGCAATCCGCTGGTCGGCCTGGAGGGCCGCGCCGCACTGCTCAACCGCCTCGGCGAGGAACTGGAGAAGCACAGACTCACCCGGCCGGGCGATCTGTTCGACCGTTTGGTCGAGGCCGCCGAAGGCCGTTCGATCCGCGCCGCCTATATCCTCTCGCAGGTGCTGGAGGTGCTCGGTGGCATCTGGCCCTCGCGCCTGAGCTATGCAGGCATCGCGCTCGGCGACAGCTGGAAGCATCCGCTGATCGCGCCGGACGAAGTGACCAGGGGCATCGTGCCTTTCCACAAGCTCTCGCAATGGCTGAGCTACTCGCTGATCGAGCCGCTGCAATGGGCCGGCATCCAGGTCGTCGGCATCGACGATCTCACCGGCCTGCCGGAGTACCGCAATGGCGGGCTCCTGCTCGATCTCGGCGTGCTCGAATTGAAGGACCCTGCCGACGCTGCCCGAGGCCATGAGGTCGGCTCGCAGCTCGTCGTGGAATGGCGGGCGCTGACGGTTGCGCTGCTCGACAAGATCGGCGAACTGGTCCGGGCCGAGCTTGGCCTGAGCGCCGAGCAATTGCCGCTCGCCAAGGTGCTGGAGGGCGGCACCTGGGCTGCTGGCCGCCGTATCGCCCGCGAAAAGCGCGAAGGCGGCGGTCCGCCCTTGACCATCGTCAGCGACGGCACGGTATTCTAGATAAAGACAAGAAGACCAAGGGGATCAGGACTGCATGACCACGAGCGCTAACGGCGTCACTATCGTCGACCACCCGCTGGTGCAGCACAAGCTGACGCTGATGCGCGAGAAGGACCGCTCGACCAAGAGCTTCCGCCAGCTCCTCAACGAGATCGGCATGCTGCTCTGCTATGAGGTCACGCGTGATCTGCCGACCGAGATGATCGAGATCGAGACGCCGCTGCAGAAGTCGATGCAGCCGGTGATCTCCGGTAAGAAGCTGGTCTTCGCGCCGATCCTGCGCGCCGGCGTCGGCTTTCTCGACGGCATGCTGGAGTTGGTACCCGCCGCTCGCGTCGCCCATATCGGCCTCTACCGCGACCCGCAGACGCTGCAGGCGGTCGAGTACTATTTCAAGGCGCCCTCCGACATCGCCGACCGCATGATCGTGGTGATGGACCCGATGCTGGCGACGGCGAATTCGGCGGTGGCGGCGGTCGATCGCCTGAAGGAACGCGGCGCCAAGGATCTGCGGTTCGTCTGCCTGCTGGCGGCGCCGGAAGGCATCGCCCGCATGCGCGATTCCCATCCGGATGTGCGCATCTGGACCGCGGCGATCGACGAGCGCCTCAACGACCATGGCTACATCGTGCCGGGCCTCGGCGACGCTGGCGACCGCATGTTCGGGACGCGCTAGCACACGCCGATTTCACGCGGACGCACGCCGTCATCCTGGACAAGCGGCGAAGCCGCGCAGCTCCGGGATCCATTCTAGGATTTCCGAGCCTTACGATGGATCCCGGGCCGAGCTGCGCTCGCCCAGGATGACGGCTGTTCCCTTGCAGAGTTGCTATCGTCTCGACGTCGGACCGACCACTTCGCGCATCGCGATATAGGTGTGGTATTCGGACACGTTCGGATCGTCATGGAAGACTTCGCGGGCAAAGGCGGCATAGGCCGCCATGCTCTCGACCTGCAGATGCAGCACGAAATCGGCTCCTCCCGTCACATAGGAGGCCTGTTTGACCTCCGGGCGCGACTGAAGCTTCCGGGAGAACTCCCCGAAAGTTCGCGAGCCTCGATCGATTGAGACCAGCACGTGCACCGTGACGGGCACGCCGAGGATTTCGGGGCTGACGATCGACACATCGGCGGTGATGATCCGTTCGGCGCGCAGACGGCGCAGCCGCCGCAGCACCGCGCTCTGAGACAGCCCGACCCGCTCCGCCAGGACGCGCGCGGGCGTCTGGTTGTCGATCTGCACCTCCCGGAGCAGCGCATGATCGAAACTGTCGAGCTCGACTGTTTTCACCATGTATGCCTCGAATTGCGCCTGAATTCGTCATCTCATAGCCAAATTACGCGAAACTGGCCACGCGTTTTCGAAGAGGATGATCGCGAGCCGCAATGAACCGGGATGGGCCGGGGCTGGCGGGCATCGGAGAGCGATCATGAGCCTAAACACTTGGACGAAGCGCTCTCTTTCCGCCCAGGCCATGGGCAAGATCGACGCGGTGACGAAGGCGGTTGTGCCGCCGATCCATGTCTCGACGACCTATATCCGCGACGAGGACAACGCCTATTCCACCGGCTTCATCTATGGCCGGCCCGACAATGAGACGGTGCACGAGGCGCAAGCCGTGCTCGCCATGCTGGAGGAGGCCAAAGCCGGCGCCCTGCTGTTCGGCTCGGGGATGGCGGCGGCGACCGCGGTGTTCCAGGCGCTCTCGCCCGGCGACCATGTCGTCGCCTCCAAGGTGATGTACTGGGCCCTGCGCGCCTGGCTGCTGACCGAGGCGAGCCGCTGGGGCCTCAAGGTCGACTTCGTCGAGACCGACGACCTCGCCAGGCTGAAGGAGGCGGTGCAGCCCGGCGTCACCAAGCTGGTCTGGATCGAGACGCCGTCCAACCCGCTCTGGACCATCACCGACATCGCCGCGGTCGCGAAGATCGCCCATGCGGCGGGCGCGAAGCTCGCGGTCGATTCGACCTGCGCCTCGCCGGTGCACACCCGGCCGCTGACGCTCGGCGCCGACATCGTCATGCATGCCGCGACCAAGGTGCTGAACGGCCATTCCGACGTGATCGCCGGCGCGCTCTGCGCCCGCGAGGACGACGAGTTCTGGAACCGGATCAAGACCATTCGCAAGGGCCAGGGCGGCATTCTCGGCCCGTTCGAGGCTTATCTGCTGATGCGCGGCATGCGCACGCTCCATCTCCGCCAGGAGCGTCAGTCGGCCTCGGCCATGGCGCTGGCGGAAAAGCTCTCGGCTCACCCGCTGGTCTCGCGCGTGCTCTATCCCGGCCTGCCGCAGCATCCGGGCCACGACATCGCCATCAGGCAGATGGAAGGTGGCTTCGGCTTCATGCTCTCGGTCCAGGTCAGCGGCGGCGAGGCGGCGGCGGTCAAATCGGCCGCCCATGTCGAGCTCTACAAGCGCGCCACCTCGCTCGGCGGCGTCGAGAGCCTGATCGAGCACCGCGCCTCGATCGAGGGCGCCGGCTCGCCCTGTCCGCCCGATCTGCTGCGCCTCTCGACCGGCATCGAGGACATCGACGACCTCTACGCCGATCTCGACCAGGCCCTGAAGGCCGGGCACCGCTGAGGCGTCAGAACCAGATTCCCTTCGCCATCGTCAGCAATTGCCGGCGCTCGGCGAGGCCGTTCAAACCGCCATTGATCGATTGCGTGACGCGCGCCGCATCGTCGCGATCCGCGGCGGCGTTGATCTTGCGGTCGCGCCAATAGGCGAAGGCGATCTGTACCGAAATGCGCGGATCGAGCGCCAGCTCCGGCCGCCCTTCCAGATCGATGTTCAGCATCCGGCCGATGCGCTTGTAATTGGCCCGCCCGGTCAGCTGGAAGATGCCGCGGCCGTGATAGCGGGCGCCGTCACCGGGCTCGGTGTTGCCGAGATCCTCCCGGCCTTCGTATTTGGCGAACTGCTTCTTCCCGCCCTTTTCCTCCAGCGTGCGGAAACGGTCGGTCTCGAAGGCGGCCTGCGCCAGGAAATGACAGACGCGCAGCGGCGTCGTCACATCGGCCTCGGCCGCGAGCCGCTCGAAATGCATGCTGACATTGCCCATGATCTCAGCCTTGCCGATCGGGGCGAGGCGCGCGAGCCGGGCCACCGTGACGGCAAGATCCGGCACCCGTGGAGCTTGCGGCTCCTCGACTGGCGTTTCCTCGGCGGGCGATCCCTGCATCGACATGGCGGCACTCCTGTTGCGCTTTTGCATGAGTATGCACCGGTTTCGCGAAGCGGGGATAAATCCAGCCTGCTTCCGTCATGGCCCTGAAACAGCCCGTGTCTAGCGACGGGGCCACCATCCCAGGGAAAGTTCGCCATGACCGACCAGACCGCTCTCAATCGCCGCACATTGCTCGCCGGCCTCGGCACCGCCGCGCTCGCCGCCGCAGCAGCGCCCGCCCTCGCCCGCTCGCTTCCGGCCCTGCCGACCGGTGATCTCGGCACCGACACCGGCTATTGGGATGCGGTCCGCCGCCTCTACAGCGTCACGCCCGACATGGTGAACCTCGAGAACGGCTATTGGGGCATCATGGCCGAGCCGGTGAAGGCCGAATACAAGCGCCTGACCGACTTCGTGAACTTCGAGAACACCGTCTACGCTCGCAGCAAGATCGGCCAGGACCTCGACGATGTCCGCACGCCGGTCGCCGCCTTCCTCGGCGTCGCCCGCGAGGAGATCGCGCTGACCCGCGGCGCCACCGAGGCACTGCAGACCCTGATCGCCGGCTACAACAAGCTGAAACCCGGCGACGGCGTGCTCTATGCCGATCTCGACTATGACTCGATGCAATATGCGATGAACTGGCTGAAGAACCGGCGCGGGGTCGAGGTCGCCAAGTTCGATATCCCCGAGCCCGCGACCAAGGCCAATGTGCTCGCAGCCTATGAGGCTGCGCTCAACGCCAACCCCAAGACCAGGCTGCTGCTCCTTACCCATATCAGCCACCGCACCGGGCTGATGATGCCGGTCAGGGAGCTCGCCGCCATGGCCAAGGCGCGCGGCATCGACGTCATCCTCGACGCGGCCCATAGCTGGGGCCAGGTCAACTTCAAGGCGAAGGATCTCGGCGTCGATTTCATCGGCTTCAACCTGCACAAATGGATCGGCGCGCCGCTCGGCGTCGGCGTCATCTATATCGCCCGCGAGCGGCTGGCCGATATCGACACCCATTACGGCGACGAGGACTTCAAGCCGGACGATGTCCGCTCGCGCATCCACACCGGCACACCGAACTTCGCCGCCCAGCTCGCCGTCCCCGCCGCGCTTGCCCTGCACCAGGAGGTCGGTCCGCAGGCCAAGGAAGCCCGCTATCGCCATCTGCGCAACTACTGGGTCGTCAGGGCGCGCGAACTGAAGGGTGTCGAGATCCAGACGCCGGATGATCCCGAGATGGTCGCCGGCATCACCTCCTTCGCACTCACCGGCAAGCGCTCGGCGGCAGACTGCAACGCCGTCGTCGCGGCGCTGCGCGACCAGCACAAGGTGATGACGGTGCGCCGCGCGGCGTCGCCAAGGGCAACACCATCCGCATCTCGCCGGCGCCCTATCTGACGGAGGCCGATCTCGACCACTTCATCGCGGCGCTCGCGGTCGTCTCGGGCAACCGGGCGGGATAACTCTCGCCGTCATTGTCGGGCGGCGTGGACATGCACGTCATATCCCCTCTCCCCCTGCGGGAGAGGGTTAGGGTGAGGGGTCGCGCGACGCTGGTCATCAGCCTAGCGGCCACGCCTTCCGGAAACATTCCAGACCTGAGCGACCCCTCATCCGGCCCTGCGGGCCACCTTCTCCCGCAAGGGGAGAAGGAAAATGCGGATCAATTCCGCCGCAGCAGGCGCTCGAGATAGTCGAGCTCCTCGGTCGGCCGCATCGGATCGCCGAGGCGCCGGCGCAGCTCTTCAAGGATGCGCCGCGCCCGCTGCGTCGCACTCTCGTCGGCGCCGGGCACGTGCACGCGGCCACCCGCCCAGTCGCGCTGGCGCTGCGGCCGCCCGAGCGGGTCGTTGTTGTCGCGCTGCTGCGCTGAGGGCCGGCCGGCCGGGCGTCCATCCGGTTCGCCATAGGCGTTCTCGTTGCCCTCGCCCTCGCCGGGCTCGCCCTGCATCTGCTGGGCGAGGTTCTGGCCGCCCTTGCGCAAGGCGTCGAGCGCACGCCCTTGCGCATCGACGGCGTCGCTCTCCTGGCCCTGGCCGAGCTGGCGCTCGGCCTCCCGCATCGCGTCCTCGGCCTCGCCGAGCTCGCCGGGGTCGGCCCCCATGCCGCGCATGCGCCGCTGCAGCTCCTGCAGCCGCTCGCGCAGGGCCTGCTGGCGCTGCGACAGCCCCTGACCCTGTCCCTGCCCGCCTTCGGCGTTCTGACCGTCCTCGCCTTCGCCGTCTTCGCCATTCTCGCCGGGCTGTTGCCCCGGCTGCTGGCCGCGCTGCCCGCGCTGGCCCTGCTGCCCTTGCTGGCGCTGGCCCTGCTGGCCGGGACGTGCCTGCTGCTGGCCGGGGCGGCGGCCTTGCTGAGCACGGTTCTGGTTTTGCTGGTCCTGCTGATAGGTCTCGTCGCGCAATTGCTGCTGCTCGCGCGTCATCCGGTCGAGATCGCCGAGCGCCTGGCCCATCTCGCGCTGGCGTGGATCCTGCTGGCCGGGACGCGCCGTCTTGAGATTGTTGAGGAGATTGTTGAGCTCCTCCATCAGGCGCTGTGCCTCGGCCATGTCGCCGCGCTTGGTCAGCTCCTCGATGCGATTGAGCATGTTCTGCAGGTCGCGCGGCGTCACCGTGCGGAAATTCTCCGGCAGTTGCGCCCGGTTCTGCTCGCCGTTCTGCTGCTGGCGCTGCCATTGCTGGGCGAGCTCGCGCATGTACTGGTCCATGGCGCGGCGCAAATCCTCGGTGAGCTTCTTCATCTCCTCTTCGGAGGCGCCGCGCTCCAGCGCCTGCGCCAGGTTCTCCTGCGCGACGCGCAGTGCCTTCTCGGCATCGGAGAGGTCGCCATCCTCGAGCTGGAGCGCAAGCGCCCACATCATCTCGGCGGCATCGCGCAGCTGGTCGTCACTGGCGGCACGGCGCAGCCGCTCGCCGATCATGCGCATGCCCAGATAGACGCCGGTCTCCTTCGTGAAGCGATCCGGCTCGATCATCAGCGCATCGAGCGCGAGCTGGACCTTCCTGCGATTGTCGACATCCATGACGAGCTTGCGTCGCTGCTCGACCAGCGCCTTGGCCAGCGGCTTGGTGAAGGTCCGCTGCGGCAGCGTGACCTCTACGGTCTCGCTGCGCCCCTCCTGCCCGGTCTCGTCGCGCGCCAGGAGGCTCATATTGACCTTGGCGCCAGCCCAGGGATGAGCCGAGAAATCGACCGTGCTCTTCATCTCGTCTTCGCCGGAGCCCGATGGCGGCACCGGCAGCACTTGCTTCGGCGCCTCGACCAGCGAGCGGCCGCTCGTTATCGGCCCGACGCGCGAAACCAGCACCTCGGCCGAGGCGATGCCGTAATCATCTTTAGCCCGGTAGCTGATACCGAGCCCGCCCTGCACGCCGTTGACGGCCTTCGGCGGCTGGGTGAAGGCGATCTCAGGCCTCTGGTCGATGATCGCGTGCAGGCTCAAGGTCTGCCCCGGAGCGCCCGAACCGGTGATGCGCAAGGTGCCGTCGCCGGCGACGAGATAGCGCTTCTCCGTCACTGCGACGGTATTCGCCGGCGCAGGCTTCGTCTCCGACGGCTTGGCCTCCCCGGTTTTGGCTTCGCCGGGCTTGCCCTCGACCGGCACAGCGTCGAGCCGGCCGGTGGTCGCGACGTCCATGCCGCTCTTGCCGGCGATTCGCACCACCACCGTCGACTTCTCGGGCACGTTCAAGTTCGGGCTGGCGAGCTTGCCGAAGTCGAGCAGGATCGGCGGCATGCGCGTATAGGACGGCGGATCGATCCAGGCGTCGATCCGGACCGCGGCGGCAGCGAGCGCAGGCCCGCGCCAGTCGAAGGCGGCAGCGAGCCGCGGCAAGGCCTCATGCCCGGCGACGAAGAAGCCGGCTACGGCCGCGACCAGCGGCGCCGCGCGCAGGGCCCGCTTGTCGCGTCCGGCCATGCGCGGCTGCGGCGGCGTCACCTTAAGCGCCGCGACATGGGCGCTCTGGCGCTGCAGATGCAGCGTCCACAGCGCCTGCGAGACCGGGTCCTTGCCGCCGACCGCGAGCGTGTCTTCCAGCGCGGTCGCCGGGCGATGCGCCCCATCCATGGAATGGTCGAGCCGGGCCAGCGCCTCGCGGCGGCTCGGCCAGCGGCCGGTGACGGCCGGCCAGAAGCTCGCGAGCAGGAGGAGAGCAAAAATGGCGGAGCCGCCCGCCCGCCCCCACCAAGGCAAGTTCAGCCAGAGCCCGAACCAGGAGACGGCGAGGAAAGCGAGCACGACGCAGAGTGGCGCCCACAGCTTCGGCCAGAGGCGCTCCCAGGCGAGAGACAGCCGCGATGCCGTGGCTAGGCGTTCGAGCCGCCTGCGGATCGTCCCGACCTGATCAGGCGCCGTCCGGCGCGGTGCTTCGCTCATCCGGTGCTCCGGGCCGCCCCCCGCGGCGCCTCTCTTGGCTTCATCGATCAAGCAGAGAGGCTAGCACGGGAATGTGGCGTGACCAGCGTCGAAGCGCCACGCCCCACAGCTGCTCCGGGAAATGTGAAGCAGGCTCAGGGCAGCCAGGGCGGCGCGCGATCCGTGCCGATCAGCTCTTCGTAGGTCTGACGCGGCCGCGTCACTGCGAATTTGTCGCCTTTCACCAGCACTTCCGCGACGAGCGGGCGCTGATTGTAGGTCGAGGACATGCTGGCGCCATAGGCGCCCGCAGTCATGAAGGCGATCAGGTCGCCGGGCTTCAGCTCGGACAATTCGCGCCCGGTGGTGAAGGTGTCGCCTGATTCGCAGATCGGCCCGACCACGTCATAGGCGATCGTCTTCGCGGCTTCCCCCGGCTCCGTCACCGGCCAGATCTCGTGATAGGCCTCGTACATCGCCGGCCGCATAAGATCGTTCATCGCCGCATCGACGACGAGGAATTCCTTGGTCGGGCGCGGATTGAGGTGCAGCACCCTGGTCAGCAGGATGCCGGCATTGCCGACGATCAGCCGACCCGGTTCGAAGCCGAGCTCGGCTTCGAGCCCCTTCGTGATCCTGGCGACCATCGCGGCATAGGCCTCGATCAGCCCCGGGCCGTGATCGAACGTCTTCGGGATGTCGTAGGGGATACCGAGCCCGCCGCCGAGGTCGAGCCGGTCGACGCGGTGCCCCTCGGCCCGCAGCGCCAGGACGAGGTCGCGCATCTTGGCATAGGCCGCCTCGAAGGCATCGACCTCGCGGATCTGGCTGCCGATATGCACGGCCAGCCCCATGATGCGCACGCCCGCCATATTGGCGGCGCGGGCATAGAGCCGGTGCACCTCCTCGAAGGAGACGCCGAACTTGTTGGCCGAAGAGCCGGTGGTGATCTTGGCGTGGCCGCCGGCACCGATATCGGGATTGACCCGGAACACCGCTTCCTGGCGCTTGCCGAGGCGCTGCGCCACCTTCGACAGGAGGTCGAGCTCGCCCTCGGTCTCGATATTGACCTGGTAGATGCCGGCCTCGACGGCGAAGGCGAGCTCGCTCTCAGCTTTGCCGACACCGGAAAAGACGATCTTGTCGGCCGGGAAGCCGGCGGCGAGCGCCTTGCGGATCTCGCCCTCGGAGACCGTGTCGGCGCCGGCGCCGAGCGCGGCCAGCGTCTTCAGCACGCCGAGATTGCTGTTCGCCTTCATGGCGTAGAAGACATGCGCCGGCTTGCCCGGCGTGATCGACGTCATCGCCGCTTCATAGAGACGGTAATGCCGCTCGATCGTCGCGGACGAGTAGACATAGACCGGCGTACCGACCTTGTCCGCGATCTCGCGCAGGTCGACATCCTCGGCGAAGAGCGCGCCGTCGCGATAGGCGAAGTGATGCATCGAAGACTCAGAGCAACGGGTCGAGAATGAAAGGCTTCTCAGGAATCTCGATCGCCTTGTTGCGCTTCGGCGCCTTGCCGAGCGGAGAGACCTCCGTGACGTTCGGAACGGCATCCTCGGTGGCGCCGGTCTGCTCGGCCGGCAGGTCGATCGCATTCTTGGCGTTCGGCGGCGGCTCGAGCGGGCCACGGCGGCCACAGGCAGTAAGCGCGAGACCGAGGAAGCCGGCGACCAGCATGGCGCGGCCGAAAGTCAGACGGGAATGCGGCACGAACGGATATCCTCGGGCAAGGCGTCGGAGGGACTGTAGCGAATGGCGCGCAAGCTTGCGAGCCTTTGCGCCGGGATCATGACTGCGGCTTCGCGTCCTTGGCGAGCTGCTTGAGCCAGCGCTTGGCCTGCCGCTTCACATTGGCGGGAGCGGTGCCGCCATAGCTGGTGCGGCTCTTCACCGAACGCTCGACGCCGAGCACGGCGAAGATCTCGTCGGAAATCTTCGGCTCGACCTCCTGCATCTCGGCGAGCGAAAGCTTCTCCAGCCCGACGCCCTTGGCCGAGGCGATGCCGACGAGCCGACCGGTGACGTGATGGGCGTCGCGGAACGGCATCTTCAGCACCCGCACCAGCCAGTCGGCGAGGTCGGTCGCGGTGGCGTAGCCGAGGCCGGCCGCCTTCTTCATCACCTTCAGATCCGGGGTCATGTCGCGGACCATGCCGGCGGTGGCGGCGAGGCAGAGCGACAGGGTCTGCACCGCGTCGAAGGTGCCTTCCTTGTCCTCCTGCATGTCCTTCGAATAGGTCAGCGGCAGGCCCTTCATCATCGTCAGCAGGCCCTGCAGCGCGCCGAAGACGCGCCCCGCCTTGCCGCGCACCAGTTCGGCTGCGTCGGGATTGCGCTTCTGCGGCATGATCGAGGAGCCGGTCGAGAACTTGTCGGAGAGCTTGACGAAGCCGAATTGCGGCGTCGCCCACAGCACGATCTCCTCGGCCAGGCGCGACAGGTGCATGGCGCAGATCGAGGCGGCCGACAATGTCTCCAGGACGAAATCGCGATCCGAGACCGAATCGAGCGAGTTCGCCGTCGGCCGGGCGAAGCCGAGCGTCTTGGCGGTCATGTGCCGGTCGATCGGGAAGGAGGTGCCGGCGAGGGCGGCGGCACCGAGCGGGCATTCGTTCATGCGCTCGCGGGCGTCACGAAGACGGCTGCGGTCGCGTGCCAGCATCTCGACATAGGCAAGCAGATGATGGCCGAAGGTGACCGGCTGCGCCGACTGCAGATGGGTGAAGCCCGGCATCACCGCGCCGGCATAGGTCTCGGCCTTTTCGGCAAGCGCGAGCTGGAGATCGGCGACCTGCTCGTCGAGCTGGTCGAGCGCGTCGCGCACCCACAGGCGCATATCGGTCGCGACCTGGTCATTGCGCGAGCGCGCGGTGTGCAGACGCCCGGCGGCGAGCCCGATACGTTCCTTGAGATTGCTCTCGACATTCATGTGGATGTCTTCGAGCGCGCGCGAGAACGTGAAGCGCCCGGCCTCGATCTCGGCCTCGATGCCCTTGAGTCCGGCCGAGATCGCGTCCACGTCCTCACGCGTCAGGATGCCGGTCTGCGCAAGCATGGCGGCGTGTGCCAGCGAGCCGCGAATGTCCTGGCGCCAGAGGCGCTGGTCGAAATCGATGGAGGCGTTGATCTCCTCCATGATGGCGTCGGGACCTGTGGCGAAACGCCCACCCCACATGCGGTTGCTCACGGCGGTCTTTCCTGCTCTTCAAGGACGTACGATGACGTCTCGGTCGAAAATAGTGGTGGCCTGCGGGGCTCTGGCGCTGCTGGTGTTTGGCGGCGCTGGCGCCTTCTACTCCGTACGAGGCGGAGCCGGCAATTCCACTTGCAGCGCCGCTAGGGCGAAAGTCGAGGCATTGCGTCCCCTGGCGAAGGGCGAGGTCGCCGCGATCGAGGTCGCCAAGCAGCCCGCTCTGGTGCCCGACCTTGCCTTCAACGGCGCCGACGGCAAGCCGATGAGCCTCTCGGCCTTCCGCGGCAAGACGGTACTGGTCAATCTCTGGGCGACCTGGTGCCTGCCTTGCCTGACCGAGATGCCGGCGCTCGATGCGCTCCAGGGCACGCTCGGCGGCGCCGATTTCGAAGTGGTGGCGATCAATATCGACACCCGCCATCCCGACAAGCCCAGGAAATGGCTGGCCGACAAGAACATCACCCGCCTCGGCTACTATGCCGACCCGCAGGCCAAGGTCTTCCAGGACATCCGCGCGGTGAAGAAGGTCGAGGGCATGCCGATCAGCCTGCTGGTCGACCCCGCCGGCTGCGAGCTTGCTCTGCTCCAGGGCCCGGCCGAATGGGCCGGTGCCGACGCCAAGGCGTTGGTCACCGCCGCGATCGGCCGGCGCTGATCGCGACACTCCGTCGATCACGACGCTGACACGCACAAGCGCGACAAGCGGCCTCGGGCCTCGCCCTTCGATCCTGTGATCGCGGGGCGTGAACCCATGCCGGCTCAGCCAGTTGCAGCATGGCCCGCGTCAGCGACGCGGGTCGACCGACCGTACAGGAGCGACGAGATGATCCGATTCGATAGGGGCGCAGTGCGCCATGCCGCCCACGCGGCCCTCCGCCTGGCCATGGCTGGCCTGCTGGCCGCCGGATTCGCAGCGAGCGCGCAGGCGCAGGAACGTACCGCGATTTCCGGAACCACGGTCTCGTTGGCGCCACTCAAGGGCTTCGTGCCGTCCAGCAAGTTCGCCGGCCTGGAACATGCTGAGGCCAAGGCCTCGGTGCTGGTGGTCGAGATGCCGCCCGAAGCTCACGCGCAGTTGCAGGCGCTGTTCGGCGACGCCGCCACCGCCAAGACGAACTTCGCCAAGCAGAACATCACGATCGACGACGCCGAGGATATCGAGACCAGCGGCGGCAAAGGCCGCATCCTGACGGGCCAGCAGAATGTCGGCGGAACCACTTTTGATAAGTGGATCGTGCTGCTCAAGGGCACCAAGACCGTGATGATCACGGTGCAGGCGCCCGAGGATTCCGACCTCGACGGCGACGACATCGTCGCCATGCTGAAGAGCGTTTCGCTCGGCGCCGAACCGACGCTCGATGAAAAGCTCGCTGCCCTGCCCTTCCGCGTCCGCGCCACCGAGCCCTTCCGCGTCGTCGACACCTTCGGCGGCCTCGGCGTGCTGATGACCTCCGGCCCGCTGAACGTCGACCCCAAGGGCGCGCAGCCCATGCTGATCGTCAGCTACCAGACCGGCGGCCAGGTCTCGGCCGGCCAATTGGCCGCCGTCGCCGAGAAGCTGCTGCAAACGACGCGCGGCTTCGAGAAGGCCGAGATCGCCAAGCGCGACACGGTCGCCTTCGCCGGCGACACCGGCGGCGTGATGCTCTCGGGCACCACCTCGGAAGGTTCGACCAGCAAGCGCTTCGCCCAGTATATCGGCCTGGGCCCGGACGGCCGCTTCGTGCGCATGATCGTCAGCGCCGACGACGCGACCTTCCCGAGCCTGGAGCCGGCGATCAAGACGATCGCCGACAGCATCGCCTTCGCCAAGTGATCGGGTAGCACCGTTCGCCCGGCGTCACCGATCTGCAACATTTGCCATGGCCGGCCGGCTGCTCCATACGCTGCCGGCCATGAGCTACACCATCGGTCTCGCCACCACCTTCCACGACCCCGCCATCGCGATCGTCGATCCCGGCGGCCAAGTTCTCTTCGCCGAGGCCGCCGAGCGCTATTTGCAATACAAGCGGGCGCCGAACTGCGAGCCCGACACGGCGGCGCGGATGGAAAGCCTGGTCAAGCGCTATATCCCGAAGGGAGCCGAGATCAGGCTCGCCACCAGCTGGGGCGAGGAGTTCACCGGCTTCCTCGACCAGATGAGCCGCGGCGGCGCCTTCAGCCTCGATTCACTGCTCAAGCTTTCACCTGCCTTCAACCGCTCGCTCGTGCCCGAGCGCAGCGAGCGCGCTCTGATCGCCAACCTGCACCACCAGCAGCAGCGCGCCGGCCTCGGCACCCTGCTCGGCCTCGATCGCGCCTTCGGCGAGGCCAGGATCACCGGGATGAAGCGCTATGGCCATCATCTCAGCCATGCCGCTTACGCTTCCTGGTCCTCGCCCTTCCGCGATGCCGCCTGTCTGGTCGTCGACGGCATGGGCGAGACCGGCGCCTCCGCCATTTTCGCGCTTAGGGATGGCCGCCTCACCGAGCTGAAGCGCCATCGCGGCCGCGAATCGATCGGCTTCTATTTCGGCTTCGTCACCGATCTCGCCGGCTTCGACCAGGCCAAGGGCGAGGAATGGAAGATCATGGGGCTCGCGCCCTATGGCAAACGCGACCCCAAACTGCTCGCCTTGCTGCGCAAGCTCTACCGCGTCGAGGGCACCAAGCTCAGCTTCGCCGACGCCGCGACGGTCCAGGGCGTCGCCGACGAGATCCTCTCCCGCCGCCCGGCCGACGCGCTCGACAAGGGCTGGGCCGATCTCTCGCGCTGCGGCCAGGACGTCTTCGCCGAGATGATGGAGGCGCTGCTCGCCGAGACCGCCGCGCTCTGCCCGTCGGAGAACCTCGTGCTCGCCGGCGGCTGCGCGCTCAACTCCTCCTTCAACGGCAAGATCGTCGGCCGCCACGGCTTCAAGCAGGTGCACGTCCCCTCCGCCCCGGCCGATGACGGCAACGCCATCGGCGCCGCCTGGCTCGCCCATGCCGAGGCGAATCCGGACTGGCAGGCGCCGAAGGGGCCGATGAGCCCCTATCTCGGCTCCAGCCTCGCCACCGAACCGTTCGAGCGCATGGCGGCTTGGGAGCCGCGCCTGAAGAAGCTCTCGCCGGACGAGATCATCACCGCAACGGCAAAGCTCCTCGCCGAGGGCAAGCTGATCGGCTGGGCGCAGGGGCGAGCCGAGTTCGGGCCGCGCGCCCTCGGCAACCGCTCGATCCTCGCCGATCCACGCCCGGCCGACGCCAAGGACATCCTCAACGCCAAGGTGAAGTACCGCGAGGCCTTCCGGCCCTTCGCGCCCTCGATCCTGGCCGAACACGGCCCCGACTGGTTCGAGAACTACCAGGATGCGCCCTATATGGAGCGCACCCTGACCTGGAAGGAGGCGGTCCGCGATCGCGTGCCGGCGGTCGTCCATGAGGACGCAACCGGGCGCCTGCAGAGCGTCACCGCCCAGCGCAATCCGCGCTATCACGCGCTGATCTCGGCTTTCCACGCGCTCACCGGCGTGCCGGTGATCCTCAACACCTCGTTCAACATCATGGGCAAGCCGATCCTGCACACCAGTGAGGATGCGATCCTGATGTTCTATACCAGCGGGCTCGACGCGCTGGTGGTCGAGGACTGGCTGCTGGTGAAGTGATCACCCGCTTCAGCGGCAGACGTATCCGGACATGAAAAAGGCGGCGCTCACGCGCCGCCTTTTCGATTCCATGACGATGAAGAGGCTCAGCTCGCCTGCTTGACGGCGATGCCCTTCTCTTCGAACAGAGCCTGCAATTCGCCGGCCTGGAACATCTCGCGGGTGATGTCGCAGCCGCCGACGAACTCGCCCTTGACGTAGAGCTGCGGGATGGTCGGCCAGTTCGAATAGGCCTTGATGCCCTCGCGGATCTCCTGATCCTCCAGCACGTTGACGCCCTTGAAGGGCACGCCAACGTAGGAAAGAATCTGCACGACTTGGCCCGAGAAGCCGCACATCGGGAATTGCGGCGTGCCCTTCATGAAGAGCACCACGTCATTGGCCTTCACTTCGGCGTCGATACGGGCGTTCACATCGCTCATAGCTTCATCTCCAAATGCGGGTTCAAGGCCCGCCGGATCAACTCGTTCTAATCTTGGGGAACCGTCGTCGTCAGCGCAAGGGCATGCAGCACGCCGCCCATGTTTCCTTGCAGAGCGGCATAGACCATCTGGTGCTGCTGCACGCGTGACTTGCCCTTGAAGGCGGCCGAAACCACCGTCGCGGCATAATG
>Ga0102589_1002219_pt1 | contig 23232 bp, 34 predicted proteins | sample AraplaMF_Col_mLB_FD_76858 | JGI IMG/M metagenome (GOLD analysis project Ga0102589, IMG submission 76858) | Arabidopsis root microbial communities from the University of North Carolina, USA - plate scrape MF_Col_mLB | ecosystem: Host-associated > Plants > Roots > Endosphere | place: USA... | reverse complement strand
CTGTTATTGTAGGTCTGTTCGTATCTCCGATGCAAGCGTTGTACGTAATTATTATCGTAACAATTGTACAACAGTTTGAAAGTAACATCATTTCACCGCGTATTATGAGTTCAAAATTAAATATCCATCCGTTAACAATTATTATTTTAATTTTAGGGGTAGGTAACTTTGCGGGAATTATCGGAATGATTTTGGCAGTACCAGTTTATGCAGTAACAAAAACAGTTGTATCGAACTTAGTGAGATTGTTTAAGACGAAACGAAGTAATCGAAAATAGTTTATGCTGAGAAAGATACACCGCTTTTTAAGTGGTGTATCTTTTGTTTGTTAATCGATGTTAAAAAGTGTATTGATGCAATTTTATTATATATTTATTACATATCAAATGTAACAGAAAACTTGTATAATATAGCCTCGATAAAACTATGTGGAATCCCTCTGAACTATCCAAATCATTTCCTTAGAGCGTGCTATCAACATCATAATCGACTCCTTTCAAGTTTTATATTGTGATTATAGGTGAGAGTAGTATTTGCTTCTACGATCTCGAATTTCATCTATAACCTGTTTATATTGTTGTTTTTGTTTTAATTCAGCTTCAGAAAAGTTTTTTTTCTGAATTGTAATTGTTAAAAAGAAAAGGTGAAACTTCATAATATATTCCTCCTTTCGAAAGGAATTATAGATGGCTACAGTAGTGACTTTGACGTTCTTTTACATCTTCCATAGCTTTATTAATTTGTTGATCATGCAATATCTCACTGTCCGAGAACTTAGTTTTTTGAATTGTAATTGTTAAAAAGAATACTTTAAATTTCATAAGTGTATTGCCCCTTTATAAATGATTTAGAAAAGACGGTTGCAATAAAAAGCTTGACGCTCTTTTACTTCGCCCATAATAGTTTGAATGTGTTGTTCGCGTAAGATTTCTTTCTGTGAAAGCTTACGTTTTTGAATAGTGATTGTTAAAAAGAATGCTTTAAATTTCATAAGTGTATTGCCCCTTTAAAAGTTATTTAGAAAAGACGGCTGTAATAAGAAGCTTGACGCTCTTTCACTTCGTCCATAATAGATTGAATGTGTTGCTCACGTGAAATTTCTTTCTGTGAAAGCTTACGTTTTTGAATGGTAATCGTTAAAAAGAATGCTTTAAATTTCATGAAGGTATTTCTCCTTAAAAATATATTTTTAATACATTTGCGTATAGTATGAACTTTTAATGTCAGTCATTTTATCAGTTAGTTGTTTTAATTGTTGTTTACGAATGATCTCATCTTCAGATAAAGTGTTTTTCTGAAGTACAGTCGTAAAAAAGAAAATATGAAAAGTCATAAATGAATTCCTCCTTTCGAAAAGGAATTACAGGTGATCACAATAAAGCGCTTGGCGCTCCTTAACATCATTCATTGCTTTTTCAATTTGCTCATTATGAAGAATTTCATTTTTGGAAATTGTATTTCTTTGAATCGTAATACTTAAAAACAATACGCTAATAGTCATCGAATGTTGCTCCTTTCTTAACAAAATGATATAAGAGGCTAAAAAATCGCACAAAAAAGCCACAGGAAGATATAGTTCTCCTATGGCAGGGCGCGAAAAAGCCACAGGAAAGTATACGACCTCCTGTGGCGAATTTATGAATTAATCGAAACAATGTACGATTTTCAATTCTCCATTAGGGTGGTCGAATTCATATTTAATTGTCCGAAAAACAAAGGTGCAGTTAACGCTAAAGTTAAAGCATGTAATTGTAATTTCATCATTTCCTTCGACCTCCTTTTAGAATATTTTTCTTACGTTAGTAAGTATATACAATTAATGGATAATTGTAAACAGGAAAATTGAAAATTTTTAATTTTGATTAAAATGCGTATATTTCAAAGGGTTTTGAGAAGATGTATTATAATTAACTAAATATTGATAAAAATGGGGGAAGCTAAATGAAATATATGCATCGTGATGTGATTGTTATGCTAACAATTTTTTTATTTATTGCTGCTTGTTCTAACGGAGAAAGAATAAAAGAAATATCTGATGTTGAACCTAGTGATTTTAAAAAATATGCTGGGACATACGTTGGTAATAACTCAGTTGTGGTTGCAATTGTTAATCATTTACCTGGTGGTGATACATTTCAAAGTATTAGTTTGGAGAATGAAAATATAAAGGTAAACTATGGTGCAAAAGGAAATGGAACTCTGACAGAAGACATGGTTGAGACGTATTGGTTTGATGGTAAGGACACGATGGAGAAGAATTTTCTCTTTAACGTTATTTATCTAGCTATTTTAGTACCAAATGCGAAAAGTTATGAGTTTCAAGTAGAAAATAAAAATTTCAAGATAAAAAGAGAAGAAATACTATCAATCTTGTATGAAAAAATTGATGATTTTCCAAAAGAAGATGATATATGGGATAAAAAGAAAGTAGTAAAGTTCCTTAGCGATAATAACGAAAAAATTACAATGCTTATAAATGATAAAGAGTTTCGGAAATCTGTATTTGTTAAATATCCAGTGCAGTAGTTGAAATGATGGGAGGAGAAAAGGTGGAGTTAGTATACAGAATTATTTATCATCGAATGCAAGATCATTATTTACCTAAGCTAGTACAGGCAATAAGGCTCATTAATGAAGAAGATTTGTGGAAACAAAGGGACTCTATTAATTCAATTGGTGGAATTGTACTGCATATTTGTGAACATTTACAGAAAAATACAAAGCGTTATAAGAATCCAAATATAGTCTTTGAAAATGGAATTGAAGAGTATTTTCCAGTAAAACAAATAAGTACTGAAGTTTTGCTAATAACAGTTGAAGAAATATTTGATGAGTGGGGAAAAACATATATACAGGTATGGGGAAAAAATAGACATATGGATCTTCATAGTTTATTACATTTAGTGGAGCATACAAGCTATCATTTAGGGCAAGTAGTTGATCGTACAAAGTCTATAAAGGGACAACGATTTAACTTTTGTCAAAATGGAATAAATGAAAAGAATTTGAGAACAAGAGTTGAAACTTCAAAATTTTAGAAAGAGAGTCATCCGTAAACGGATGACTCTCTTTTTTGTAAAAGAAATTTATGGAAATAAACATTTTTATGTGATATGGTTAATTACATAAGTAATGAACCTATGAACCTAAGGTGGTGAAGTTGTGAAACCTACTCTGGAGCAAAATAAATTAATATACTTACAAATTGCAGAAACGATTGAATCTGATATTTTAAAAGACATATTACTGGAAGAAGAACAAGTTCCATCAACAAATCAATTTGCGAAGATGTTACAAATAAATCCAGCTACTGCAGCTAAAGGGGTAAATGTATTAGTGGATGAAGGGATTCTATATAAAAAGAGAGGGATCGGGATGTTTGTTGCAAAGGGAGCGAAAGAAGTCGTACTTAAAAAAAGACAAAATACTTTTATGACTGAATATTTACCTAAAGTGTGGGAAGAAGCAAAAGTATTAGAAATATCAAAAGACGAATTGATGGATATGATTCAAAAAATTACGAAGGAGGGGAAATAGGTATGATTGCACTTGAAACGAAAGATGTAACGAAAAAATATAAAAAGAAAGTAGCAGTAAACGAAGTAACGATTTCATTGGAAGAGCATAAAATATATGGTTTGCTCGGTAGAAATGGAGCAGGAAAAACGACACTATTAAATTTACTTGCAGGCCAAATTACTTCAAGTAGTGGAAGTGTATCAATATTTGGTGAAAATGTTTTTGAAAATAGTAAAGCAATGCAAAATATTTGTTTTGTTAAAGTGAAAGAAGAAGCACATTTAAGTTATAAAGTAAAAGAAATCTTTAAGATGTGCAGCATGTTTTATAAAAACTGGGATGGAAAGTACGCTGAAGAACTCGCTGATAAATTTCAGCTTAATATGACAGTGAAATATCATAAACTATCACACGGTATGCAAACAGTTGCCGGAATTATTCAAGGATTAGCAAGTAGGGCACCAATAACAATTTTTGATGAACCGACTACAGGTTTGGACGCAGCACATCGAGAGTTGTTTTATAGTTTACTACTAGAAGATTATGGTCAGTATCCACGAACAATTATATTATCAACACATTTAGTAGAAGAAGTAACCCGTGTGATTGAAGATGTAATCATCATCAAAGAAGGAAAACTAGTTGTTCAATCATCGGTAGAAGATTTATTGCAACAAGCTCATATTATTTCAGGGAAAAAAGATAAAGTAGATGAATTTTCGATAAATAAGAAAGTAATAAGTCGAGAAGTCTATGGGAATAAAGGCATTACTGTTATATGGGAAGAACTTTCTAATGAAGATTATTACTCTCTTGAAAAAGAAGGTTTAGTAATTGATAGAATTACATTACAAAAACTATTTATACACATAACTGGTGGTGAAGTGAAATGACGATGTTAATGAAGCAGTTGAAGTTACATATAAATTTTCATTATAAAGCAATTATAATATTTTGGATTGTAGCTTTATTAATAAAAGGGGCTTTACATGCTGCTCATTTAAATGGAGCAAACATTGGTTATTTACCCGAAATTATTAATAACCCTTCAATAGCAATTATGTTATTTATAGTAGGGAGTGTTTTCATCATACAAGATGAGCTATTTCGTTTAGCTATTTCATTCGGTGTAACGAGAATACAATATTTTATTGGAGCAATTTGTTACATTGTACTTCAATCAGCATTATTTTCATTTCTTCAAGTTATGCTTTTACAAGATTTAAAATATAACGTAATAAATGTTAATTTTGGGGAGCAATCGATACAACAATTTATTTTGCAATTTTTACTTTATGTTACAATAGCATGTTTCTTTCAAGTGGTAGTAGTTTTTAAACAACGATTTAAGTGGATTGGACTTATGATTGGTGGAACACTTTTCTTATCAACAAATAGTGTGCTTTATGGAGAGGTGGGAGTAACCAGTTTATTATTTGCGAGTGATGTATCCTCAGTAGATATTCCATATTTTACTGTTATTTCAATTGGATTAACAGTTATTTATATCATAACTAGTGGTATATTTATTCGAAAAGTATCATTCGAAAAAACGATTTAAAATAGTATTAGATTACTATAGAGAGAAGGATAGCCAATGAGAGACACATCTTCACTCATTACCGTATTTTTATGCATTGCACTACTAATATTCTGGCGTCGTTATCGTTCTATGCATAAGCCAATTAAGGGGACGGGAAAACGTATTTTGTGGCCATTATTATTTTTAACACCAGGTATTTTATGGTTTTTTGGTCCTGTGCATCCAGCTATTTTACAAGCTATTATAGCAGCATTCATTGGAGCTCTTTTCGCTGTACCACTTATAGTTTTAACAAATTATGAACGAAGAGATGATGGGAATATTTATACGAAAAAAAGTGCAGCTTTTTTAATTACTTTTATTGCACTTGTCGTTTTGAGATACGGTTCAAGACAATATATTGTTGACCTAGATCAGCAAACAATAGGTTTATTATTTTATGTTGTTGCAGTATCGTATATTATTCCTTGGAGAATTGCTTGTTATATAAAGTTTAGGAAAGTTTGGCGGGAAAATAATAATCACACTATATGAAAACTTCTCATTTGAGAAGTTTTTTATTCTTAGATGTAAGCAAAACAAATTGTTGAAGGGTAGGCTGTCATAGAATATGATAATGAGGGAAAGTTGAGGAGATAAAAATGCGTACAATTTTAGTTTTTCTAAATAACATGTCCATCGATAAAATAGAGAACATTAGACATAAACATGATCCTTTATTTGGATTAATTCCACCTCATATAACAATCGTATTTCCATTTAAAAGTAATATTTCAAATGATGAATTAAAATCTCATATTTTAAATTTATCAAGAGGGGTTGGCAAAATTGAAATTGAGTTTGCAAATCGTATCACTAGTGTAGGAAACTATTTGTTTTTAGAAGTTGAGGGAGGGAAAGAACAAATAGAAGAACTACATGATTTGCTGTATACAGGACCTTTAATACAATTTTTAAAAGAAGATATTCCGTACATACCGCATGTAACAGTCGGGAGAAAAGAAAGTGCGGAGTTAGCTGCTGAAGTAGCTAAGGAAATTCATAGTTTCCCTGAAAAGTTACAATGTGTAGTTGATAGAATTAGTGTAGAGCGAATTGGAGAGAATGGGGAATCAATTATTGAATTTGAAGTACCGTTGCAAAAAAGCTGACAAGTGTCAGCTTTTTTTATTCGTAACATGAAGTAAAGCACCAATCGCACCGCTATTACCACCATCGCGTAAAAAGATTGGTGTTTTATTTTGATATTTTGTGTAGTTACTAATAATATTTTGAAGGTGTACGTTATTACATAGGGTGGAACCAATATAAATAATATGGTCAATGTTTTTTGTTTCGGCGAATTGAAGGCTTAATGCAGTAACAACTTCACCAACAAGTCCTTGCACAGTTGCTAATATATCAGAGTTACTAAAATTTGAGTCTGTTTTAGTAGCTTTGCCGAAATTACTTGCAGTTAAGCTATTATCAATAGGAGAGAGAATGCCATCATAAATATCTCCAACCGTAATATCTAGTACTTTTCTAGAACCTAATTTTGTTAAAGGAATCACATCTTCAAAATGATCTATATTTGTTAATAATTTTGAGAGCCCCATAATAGTACCACCGCCAACACCGGTTCCCCCAGCGCGAATATATTGGTCATTATAAACGTAATGAATGGAAGTACCTGTACCGATATTTGTTAATATAAAGTTATTTATATCATGTTTTTCTTCTTTTAATATGTATCGGACACCTATAAGAGTAGCTTCAAATTCGTTTCGTTCTACTATTTTATATGAGTCTGAAAGTAGTTGCTGTAATTGTTTTGCTTTACCACCTGTAATACATATTTGTTTTATACGAGTGTTTTTCTTAAGCCAATCTATTATTTTATCTTGTTCATTTGAATAAAATTTTTCAAAAGCTAATTGCTTTTGTTCGTTCAAATAAGCAATTTTCGTTAATGTTCCTCCAGCATCGATACCGATAGTACTTTCCATTTTCCTGCTCCTAACCAAGTAATTTGTTTACTCTGCTCATGTTGGTGAGACAAATTTGTAGGAATTAGATACCCCGCGGATTAAATCGTCTCTAATCTGCTTGATATATTAATAGCTTTTCCACAGTTACAATTGGCTGATTATTAACAGTTGCAGTACCTTTACCGAGAATAAAACCTCGACGATTACGAGTTAGCTCATAATGTAAATCAAGTTTATCACCGGGATATGCGTTTCCGTGGAATTCAACCCCATCTAATGAGGAGAGGAATCCTAGACCTTCAGAGTCATTTGGATGTACAAATGCATTAAGCTGAGCAAGTGCTTCTACAATTAACATATGGGGCATATGGTCTTGACTATCATTTATAAACCATTCGTTATTTGTAATGAGTTTATATCCCGTAACGGATTCACCATGTTTTACATTTGTTATTTTATCAATCATTAAAAATGGATAACGATGGGGAAGAGTGTCTTTAATGTGCATATGGAAGTACCTCCAATGAATAATACCCCTGCAACAGTTAAGCAGGGGAGTTATCATTAATTTTTAACTAATTCATTTACTTTTTCAAGAGAAAAAATACCACTATTTTTGATGTTTTCAACGACTTGCTGCAACACTTCTTTATCTTGAACGAGTGCAATACGTACAAAGCCTTCTCCGTGAGGTCCAAATGCATGACCTGGTGTAACAACGACATTCGCACGATCCATTAATGCATAAGCGAAATCTATAGAAGTCCAGCCTTTCGGAATTTCGGCCCAGACGAACATACTACCAGCTGGTTTATCAACATTCCAACCAAATGTTCGGAATCCATCAACTAAAGTATCTCTACGTTCTTGATATATACCACGATTTTTCTCGCAAAACGAAGCGCCATTTCTTAGTGCAGCTGATGCTGCTTTTTGAATTGGTAAAAACACTCCGTAATCTGTATTGGATTTAAATTGCGTAAGTGCACGAACAATTTCTTCATTACCAATCATATAACCAATACGGCTACCTGCTAAACTATAACTTTTTGATAAAGAGTTGATCTCTACTCCAACTTCTTTAGCACCAGGTACAGAGAGGAAGCTAATTGGTTTATTGCCATCAAAATAAAATTCAGCATAAGCAAAATCATGGACAACAATAATGTTATGCTTTTTCGCGAATGCGATTACCTCTTTAAAGAAATCTTCATGAGCCATTGCTGGAACTGGATTCCCTGGGAAGTTTAAAATCATCATCTTTGCTTGATCAGCAATATCTTCGGGGATAGCTGCTAAATTAGGTAAGAATTCATTTTCTTTCTTTAAAGGCATGTAATAGGATATTGCACCAGCCATTTGAATTCCTGTTTCATAAGCTGTATATCCTGGATCCGGAACTAATATAATATCTCCCGGATTTGCATAAACCATAGGTAAATGAACAAGTCCGTCTTGTGAACCCATTAATAATAAAACTTCTTTATCGGCATTTAATTTAACGTTATGAGTGTTGTTGTAATATTTAGTTACAGCTTCGTGAAATTCTTGAATACCACTTAATGTGTATCCATAGCTTTCTTTTTCACTTGCTGTATGTACCATTTCTTCTCTTACGAAGTCAGCAGGTGGCATATCAGGATTCCCAATACTTAAATCAATCATTTTGTGACCTGCTGCAATTTTTTCTTTTTTATAAGCCCCTAATTCACTAAATATAGAAGATTGGAATGCTTTCATTCTAGTTGCTAACGTGTAAGTCATCAAAACCCCTCCTAAAAACAGTGTTTTCTTTCTGCGTTTTTAATTATTCTGAAAACACATGGTTACATTTTATCATTTTTTTATGAAAATTAAAACGATTGACAAATTTAGAGGGAGGATTAGTCTTTTTTGAAAGGGCGTTGTAAATAAGGATTGGTTAACTGAACTGTTTATTATATCTTTCTATACGGTTTAGGATGTTTTATAGTTTTTATTAAGTATATCCCGTATATTTTGGATGAAAAAGAACACGAAAACGAGGCCTAATATACCACTAAGCCAATAGTATGAATTTCCTGTCGTGAATCTTTCATAAACTGAAAGTGCACTCCATAGGATTAGGATAATGGAACAGATTGTTGATACAATTAATGAACTTAAACTTCTCAAAAAAAGCACCTCGCATTAAAATATTGTTATTATATAATACTACATTTAAATTTTAAGATTTAAAAGAGGAAAATGTTTTTGGGGAGGTTTTGTAAATTAAAAATAACGCAGAAAATATTTTCTGCGTTTTAAATGAAGTGTAATCATTTCTTTTTATATGTACATAATTTTTCCACTGCATAAAAGTATACATTTAATTTGCCATCGACAACTTTTAAAGTTTGATCCGATGTAAATGAGTTACCATAATCAATGTGATATACATTAGAATTCTTTACAAATGAGCCTTTGTATAAATCTTCTTTTTCCTTTGATGTTTGCATCTCCACTAAATATTGAACAATTTTTTCTTTCTTTTCTTCTTTTACAACTGTTTCAAATTTATAAGATGCAGGGCAAAGACCATTTTTGTTGTCAACGACTTCCCAAGAACCGTATATATCATTATTGCTACATCCGCTAAGTAGAACGATGAATATAGGAATAATCAATAGAATCTTTTTCATTTTGTGCTCCTTTCATTTCGTTTTCAATAAACGTGCGAATACGATAGTGATATTGTAATAAATAAAGTTTAAATTTTTATAAAGAATTATTTAATTTCACATAAAAATTGGAGGAAGGTGAGGTTTTTAAAATAAAAAGGCAGGAATCTAATGTAATCCAGATTCATGCCTAGTGTGCTATCTTATATTTTGTTTTTTGAGGATAAATGAAGTAGAAAGAAGAATGACAATACCGTTTAAAATATACACGTTTATAATAGAAGAGGTTAGGTTAATTGATCCAAAACCAGCGTTATCGAATATAGAAGTGAGTGCCGTAGTTGTCAAAAAAATAATAGGCGTTAGCAGTAAAAATATGAAGCCTGCCACAATTCTTCTTTTAAGGCTATGTTGAGATAGGGAAATTGCTAAAAAGTTTATGATGTTAAACATAACGAATACAACAAAAAGGATAATAAATAACTGGATGCCATCAGACATTTTGCGCCTCCTATAGACCGTATTTATATATTATATTCGAAAGCAAAATGGGGTACTCCTTTAAATCATTTCAGTAAACGTAATAAATAAGATTATATATAATAAAGAAGCATGGATTAATCTAATGATCCATGCTTCTTTTCTTAAGTTATAAATTCGCAGATTGCGAAGGTTGTTTTTCATATTGTTTCTGTTTAGATAATGAAATGAAAATAATTAATAATGAAATGACACCGAAAATTAATACCATGTATTGTAAACCAATCGTATCTAAGAAGAAACCTGTGCCAAGTAAGACAATTTGGAACATAACTCTCTCAAACATATTACGGAATGAGAAAAGACGGCCGTGATAGCTTTTTTCCACTTTCGTTTGGAAAATTGTCGACATAATAGGGAAGAAGCAACCGACACTAAAACCAAACAAACCAAATGATGTAAGTGACATCCATTTTATATCGCTAAAGAACAAGGAAAGGTGTGCAAAAGCGGTACAAACTGCGAAAAAATATAATAATTTTTCGGGTTTGAAATGGTCAGATAAACGTTTAATAACGAAGGCCCCTAACATAAATGCGACACCTTCAATTGTATATATAAAGCCTTTAATCGTTGGATCATGTTGCATTTCACTAATGTTGATTACCATTAAATTAAATCCTGCTATAAATAATAGGGGGATAATACTTAATATAAGTGCTGTAAAAGCAATAGGAATTCCTTTTAAAATACGAAATACTTCCATAAAGCTATTATCTTTCGCAGCTTGTTTACTTGGTGTTGTTGATTTCTTATCCTCGAATTGTAGGAAGAAAGTTGAGAGGAATAATAAAGCGTATGCTGCCATTGAGAAGGCATACATATACTGTAAACTCATTACAACTAAAAGAATTCCACCTAGTGAAGTACCTGCAATACGAGCGATTGTACCTACATTCATATGTACACCGTTCATCTGTAATAACTCATGCTCACGTACGATGAGTGGGATTACAGATTGTAATGCAGGGAAATAAAATGCTGCTGAAATTTGAAGAGCAACCATAAATGCAATCATAAAGGCAATACTTTCAAATTGGATTGCGAAAAACATAAAGATAACACTAATAACACGACCGAATCCAGCATAAAGAAGAACTTTTTTCTTTTCATACTGATCAATGACACGACCTGCCATAGGACCCACTAGAACACCTGCTAATAATCCGATAAATAATATAACTGATTTCATGAAATCAGAAGGGACATATTTTTGCATAAATTCAAGGTTACCAAGAATACCAAGCCATAACCCTAGACCAGCAATAAACTCCCCAATTAAAACAATCCAAACATTTTTATTACGCCACATATTGTAAAACCTCTCCGTCTTTTAAAATGAAAAACTCGTATATAAAACCTCCTTATTGTATGTATTATTATTAACGAACTTTTTTAGAGTCAGAGTCTATATTACGTGTTTCATGAATGGATTTCAATCTTTTTGATTTGTCAAAAATTTGATTTTTTAGTTGAAGAATTAAGCAATGAATATGTAAAAGAATTATGATTAATTGTCTATTGAAAGTAAGGATAAATTTGAACAAAATAAAAAAGCAAGTACGTACATACTACGTCTCGCTTTTCTCAAGTGCAAAATTAAATTTTAGATTGTTTAGCAGCATTTACGTTCTTGTCCAATAGCTAATGCGCTAAAAGATAGAGGACCAATAACTTCTGCACTTGCACCACTAGTTAGGTTTTCTACAGTTAATGAATATTCGTGTGTTCCACTGCCAACGTTTTGATCTATAGCTTGAAATGTTTGTACGTAGAATTGTTCAGAATCTGTAGATTCAATACCTACTTGTGCATTAAAAATTTCGATGTTATCACGGAAAATTCGGAATAAAACTTGTGAAGTCCCAGTTATACCTTCTACACCAATTGTAGCGATTAATTCTACTCGATTATTACGTGAATCTCTACTTGGAATTCTCAATTTCAAATTTACTAGAATTGCTTTATTTGGGGAAGCTGGGATTGCAAAAGTTGTCTCACCAGTTTTACTTATAGGTTGAGTAGCTTGGTAATCAATGATATGAGTCATATTTGTCACCTCCTTATATACTAAAATATGAAATTTACGATAAAATAGATTGGACAAATAATAGAATGTATTAAGAGAATGAGCACAATTGTTGAAAAGAGGGAGATCAAATGAAGGCACCAAGAAAATACCACAATTATGTGATAGTTTTCTTGATGCTTTTTGTAGTTAAGCCGAATATTCTTCTTTACGTACCTCGAAAAATTCATTGCGACGTAAATAATTATAAACTTTTTCGGAAACCGCTTCTTCTTCAGACATTAAGAAGCGATGATCAAAAGCATAGAATGATTGACCTTTAATTAATTTTACGTAATATATTTTACACGCCTCCTCTAGCAGAATTGGAACTTACCTAATATTATGATGGCCTATATGCTTGTGAATCATACTTGGATTTTCAAAGGATATAAGCTAAACAAATTGAAAAAGCTTACAAAATTGTAATGTTGTTGTCACGTTTTCCGATAGTTAAAAACAATCACTCTCTTCTATACTACAAATAAGTTACATAAAATAAGGGGGTAAAAAAGATGGATGAAGTAATTGGAGAAGTAGTAGTAGGTATTTGTGAATTTGTGGTTGAAGTAACGGCGGATGCTATTGGTAGCCTAACTTCAGGAAATGAAGAAAGGGAAAAAGAAACTATATAGAAAGCTAAAAAACTGTGAGATATATTCTTACGGTTTTTTTATTTTTTCAAAGCAACATATAATCTGTCGAAAAGAGGAATTGAAAATTTGAAATAGAATTTATTAGGTATCTGAATCGTGAAAATAACAATAGAAAGAAGATGATAAAATGAGTAAAGAAGAGCTTGTGAAACAGCAGTTTGGTAATAATGCGGAGAAGTATGTGAAAAGTAAAATTCATGCTAAAGGGCCGGATTTACAATATGTAGTTCAACAAGTTGAGTCTCGTCATAATTATCGTCTTCTTGATATCGCTACTGGCGGTGGACATGTTGCGAATGTATTGGCTCCATTTTTTAAAGAAGTAGTTGCCTTAGACTTAACTGAAAAAATGTTAGAGAATGCGAAAAATTTTATTATAAGTAATGGACATGAAAATGTATCTTTTGTCGCTGGAAACGCTGAAAGTTTACCATTTACAGATCGTTCTTTTGATACGATTACGTGTCGAATTGCAGCACATCATTTTACGAACCCATCTCAGTTTATATATGAAGTAAATCGTGCGTTAGAAGATAATGGAGTGTTTATTTTAATAGATAATGTTTCACCGGAAAATAATGAATTTGATACATTTTATAATTTTATAGAAAAAAAGAGGGATCCGAGTCATGAACGGGCGCTGAAAAAAACAGAATGGATTACCTTGTTAGAAAAAAACGGTTTGCAAATGCAGTCATGTCTTACTTTTGACAAGAAATTTGAATTTGACTGGTGGTGCGATATGATGAATGTACCTTTGCAGAAACGCGTGAAGCTAACAGAATGTATGATGAAAACATCAGTAGAAATGCAAGAATTCTTTAACATTGAATATGAAAATAATAAAATTATATCGTTTTATACTGAAATGGCACTGTTTGTATGTAAAAAAAGTGCGACATTAAAAAGATAAATTTCTTGCAGTCTTTTCAAAGTACGTTATACTTAGTACAGAGAAAATGAGAATTGAGGAAATATAATAATGATTCGCGTACGTATTGAAGGAACTGAAGAAGAAATGCTTGAATTTATGGAGAAAATGCCGGATATTCCTGGATTTGAAAAAACACATATGAGAGAACCGAGAAAAGGAAATAATCCAAAATACGATTCAAGTAAAAATGTACTAGCATATTTATCTTATAAAAAGATTGAAGTCGCCAATAAATAGGCGGCTTTTTTAGTTTGCACCGTTTCACAGCCTTGTCTTTTTTACATAATAATAATAGTAGATTATGTTGAAGAGGGGTGAGGATAGTTAATAAGAAAATCATCTTTTTTGGAGACTTTGGTATTGACGATGCGGTGGCGTTAATTTATGCAAATAAAACATGTCAATTGGATATTATAGGTATTGTTGCTGAATATGGGAATGTATCGCGAGAAATTGTAACGGAAAATGTGTATTTTTTAGAAAGATACTATGCTACAGAAGTAAAAATCATTGAGGGTGCAGCAAGACCGATGACAGCTGAAGAACCTTTGTTCTTTCCTGAAATACATGGAGATCACGGTTTAGGACCTATTATTCCACCTGAAATGAGGATTTGTAAACAGGAAAATTTTTGTGAATTAATTAAATTAATTGAACCTTGTCCAGAAGATATTATTATCGTAGCGACAGGACGATTAACAACATTGGCAACGTTATTTTTATTATATCCAAATGTAATGGATAAGGTATGTTCGTATTATATTATGGGCGGTGCTTTTTTATTTCCTGGTAACGTTACTCCTGTATCAGAAGCGAATTTTTATGGAGATCCAATCGCCGCAAATATTGTAATGAAGTACGCAAAGAATGCGACTATTTATCCTTTAAATGTCACGCAAGAAGCACGAATTACTCCTGAAATGTTGGATATTATTAATAAAGAAGGAACAGGGCAGGCAAAGCTTATTAAACCAATGATAGATTTTTATTATGAGAACTTTTATAAAAAAGAATACCCGGGTATTACTGGAAGTCCGATTCACGATTTACTTCCGTTTATTTCATTTATAAATGATGATATTTTTGAATATAAAAAATCTGCAGTTTGGATTAGTACGACAAATGACGTAACAAGAGGACAAAGTGTGGCAGACTTTAGAAAAATAGCTGAGCCGACAACGTTTGATAATAGGCCTATTCAAAAAATTGCGGTTGGTTTTAACTATCCGGCTTTTAAAGAAGAATTTATGCGAACGATATTAAAGCCCGATTGTCCTTAATTTGTGTAATACGAAAGGCATCAACCAGAAGACGAAAAAACTGGTCGTTCATTATTTTGAAATAATCTAATAGTTGATCTGTATGAATAACTAATGAAAAATGTAACATAACTAATGGTAAGCAATTGTTTCTAATTATAATTTGATTGGTGAAATATAAAGGAGGTTATCATATGATTTGGTCTTTAATCGTAGGTGGTATATTAGGATGGTTTGCAAGTTTAATTACTGGGAAGGACGTACCTGGTGGTGTAATTGGTAATATTATTGCTGGTATTATCGGTTCTTGGATTGGTACGAAATTACTGGGTAGTTTTGGCCCTGTAATCGGCGGATTTGCAATTATTCCAGCTTTAATCGGTGCGGTTATTTTAATCTTTATTGTAAGTTTCTTATTACGAGCAATGCGAAAATGAATGTAAGGACTGTTTACATTTGTAAGCAGTCCTTTTTATATGTTATGCTAGTATTATACAATCAGGAGGTGTCAGCATTGAAAACATTTACAGTAAATTTCCATCAAGAAGATAATGCTAAAGCGACAACAGTACATAAATTAAGTGAAGAGGACTTCAACAAAGCAACAGAAAAAGGCACTCGTCATCTATTTGATTTAGATACAAACGTTGGCTTCTTCGTATTCTTTGATGCAGAAGATGCAGAAGGAAACGATCAATACTTAATGTTACAATATGAAGGCGATCATGAAGAGCCAACTGCGTGCTACGGATTTGATTTAAAACTATACTATCAATTTTTAGCACTATACTTAAATGATCTTGAGTTCCAAGGTGAAACAGATGAAGAAGAGGAAGAGTATGGCCCAATTCATCATTTAGCTCACTTACTTTATCATATTGTTGAAGATGGTAAGTCAATCGAAGTGTAAAAATACATATGTAAAGCTGTCCTTTTTGGACAGCTTTTATTATTATTATGAATGTTATGATTCGCATAATGGTAAATGGATTTCTGATGGTGATAAATGGTTTGATTAAACAAAAAAAGCAACAAGGAAGGCTCATCCTCCTTTGTTGCTTTTTCTACGTTTTAGGAAGGATTGCGGTGTATATGACGAGAAGGGATATATAAGGAGATGGGAAAAATGATAAATAATACAATTCCAAGTTTTTTAAAATTATGGGGAAGTGACGATGTAGAATTAGAAGTTCTTAATCAATATTTCATTTCGCATCCTGAGGTATTTGAAGAATACTTTACGTATCATTGTCCTAAAACGAGAGAACGTCTTTCGAATGCCGTTAAACAATATCCGGCGAAACTAGAAGATATTCGTATCATTGCAGAAACATTACCGACTATTATTCAAGAGATAACGAATGAATATCATAATAAATATAATTTTGATGTAAATATGAAGTTTCATTTATTTGTTGGAGGATTTGGTTCTAATGCATTTGTAGAAAGGGAAATCATTGGTGACATATTTTTTGCGGCGGAAAAATTATCTCCAGATTCGAACCATCTTCGCGTTATTGTCGCTCACGAAATAGGCCATATATATCATAATGTTATGTTACAAAATGATGGCATAGATTGGGCAAAAGCTGAGTGGACTGACGCAGCAGTTACTTTGTATCGTGAAGGTGTCGCAACATATTTATCAAAGCAAATTTTGAAAGGCTTAAATGAATCAGTGTATTACTCATATGACAATGAGGGTGAACGTTGGTTACAATATTGTATAGAAAATGAAGAACATATAAAGAAACGTTTTTTGGAAGATTATATAGAAAGATGGACGCTTGATAAAGAGAAAGAGTGGTTCCGATTATCTGGCGGACAATATTTTGGGTATAACCGACTTGGTTATTTTTTAGGAACAGCTTTTGTGGAATATGTTGTGCAAGCATTGGGTGAGAGTGAAGCATTTACTTTTTGGAACAAACACAATTTGAAAAGTAGTGTAATGGATTGGTTATCGAAATGAATAAGATTATTATAAGGGGCTGAAATGTATGAAATTGTATGTAAAGATAGCTATGTTATTTCTTGCTTTTACATGCATAGTTGCATTAGCAGCATGTAAAGGGACAGATGAAAAAAAGGAAACAAACCAAATATCGGAAAATAGTAAAAGCGAACAGAATAATTCTGCAGAAGAAAAGAAAGAACCTAATGTAAAATCAAATAATGAAGAATCAACAAAACCAAAGACAGATTCAAGCACGAAAGACACAGTAATGAATCAAAAATCAATTAACCACGTTAAAAGATTATTTGAACTAGCGAAAGAAGGAAAAGTACCTAACGTTCCGTTCGCAGCACATACAGGAGATATTGAAGAAATAGAAAAAGCTTGGGGGAAAGCAGATAAAACGGAACAAGCAGGTAACGGAATGTACGCAACTTTTACAAATAAAAATGTTTCCTTCGGTTTTAATAAAGGATCACAAGTTTTTGATGTACGCTCCTATCATGCAGAGCTAAAATCAATTACATTACAAGAAATAGAGAAAGCATTAGGAAAAGCAGCTTCAGTTAAAGTAAATGGGGAAGACAAAATATATGTATATAAAGTAAACAATCAGTTTGAGTTAAAATTCATTATTTCAAAATCGACTGGTAAGGTAAATCATATTTCGGTATTTTCGCCAGAGGATAGTATTAATAAAATGGCAGGGTAATAAAAAGGATGTCACAATAGTCTCAAGACTTTTGTGACATCCTTCTTTTTATAAAGAAAGCATCCTATAAAATATGAGTAGTATGCTCCGAAAGGTCTTTTTTCATTTTATTACGTTCTATATTTTGAATAAACATTGCTTGAATAATGCCTCCGACTACTAAGAAACAAGCACAAATATAAAATAGCATGCTACCGTTTAATTGACTTAATAAAACCGCACCAAGTACAGGACCGCACGTTCGAGATATATCCCAATGTAACCCGTAAATTGAAAAATACAATCCACGTTTATGTGTAGGAGCAATTTCTGAAACGAATCGAAGTAAATGGTTTAAAGCAATACTTTCCCCAATGACTAAAAAGAGTAATGTGAAAAATAGTGACGAGATTGTTGCTGAAAATCCGTAGCCAATTGCAGCTATCGTAAAGCAGATGTAAGAAATAAGTATAATTTTCGTCATGGACAATCGTTCAGACCATTTCACAAGGAAAATTTGCAGAATGATTTCCATCATAGCTTTGCATGTTGAAATAAAAGCGAGTATAAATACGAAATCTGGAAATATATCTTTAGCGAAAATGCGATAATTTGTTTCAGTTTGTGCATAAAAAAAGCTAATAGGAAGTGTAGTAATCATAAGTCCCAAAACAGCGTAATGTTTGTGTACAAATTGTTTTGGAGATGATACTTCAAGTTTTTGCTTTGGCGTTGTAAGTACTGGAGCAGTTTCTGGAAGCTGCGTCCATACAACGACTGCATATACCATAAGTGTAATACTTTGCATAATAAATAAATATTCAGGGTGAGTACGATAAAAGATAGCACCGATTATTGGACCGATTACGGAACCAATTGCAGCCATTGTATGCAAAAGAGCAAAAATTTCTGCTTGCTGCTTTTGCTTTGTTAAATCAGCAATTTGTGCACGTTGAGCGGGAATATATAAGGAACGGCCAACCCCATTTATGACGTATAACAATGCAAATATAAAAACAGATTGAGCAAAGACGAAGCTGCCGATTGCAACGCCTTGCAGCAATAAGCCGAGCAACATAATTTTCTTTCGCCCATATTTATCAGTCACTCCTCCAGCAATAAGTGTAAATACAATGTCTGAGAGAGGTTGTAGTCCAAAAATGAGCATAGTTATTATTATATTACCGTTTAACATTTTATTAACGTAAATAATCATAATAAGAGCTAACATAGATTCAGTCGTTCGTGTCAATAATTCGCCGCACAGTCTAATAATAATGGGTTTATTATAACGTAGTATGAGATTGTTCAATATTAATTCCTCCTTTCTATATTGAAATGATAAGATGAAAGGAGAGGTGGAAAAAGGGTAGAAACAAAAGGGGTTATTTTTCACCTTTTAGGGGGATTATGATGTTTATTTTAAATCAATATATTGAACTATGGTGTGCCTATGGTAAAGGTAGACAAGAAGGAGAGCAATTAGAAGTTACCGTACAAATGATAGCAGAAACATTATTTTGTACGGAGCGTAATAGTAAATTAATTATAAAAAAATTAGAAGAGTTACATTGGATCACTTGGTTTCCAGGTCGCGGGAGAGGGAATCGTTCTAAATTAATATTTCAAAAGCAGCCAATTCCACTAATTTTAGAAAGAGGAAAAGAACTAACGAAAAAAGGAGATGTGAAAAGTGGAATCTCATTTGTAGAACGCTACAGCTCACAATTTCCATCAGTAAAGAAAGAGTATAAAGCTTGGGTAGATTCCATATTTGGTCATCAAATAGAAAGGACACCTGAAGGAAGAAAAGACGTACTTCGTTTGCAAGTACAGATGAACCTAGACATCGCTTTAGATCCGGTTTACGCAACAATGCGCTCAGAATGTCATATGGTTAAACATATTTTTGATACACTCGTATATGTTAATGAGGAAACAAATTGTATAGAGCCTAGGCTTGCTTTTCACTGGCAATATAATGCTGCTGAAAAGGTTTGGACATTTTATTTAAGAAAAAGCGTTTATCTTCATAATGGAAAACGACTTACTGCACACCATGTTATACATTCATTGAATCGATTTATGAAAGCAGAAAACAACCCACACGCATGGATGTTACAACATGTTGAAAGTGTCCGTGCAGCGGATGAATTTGTTGTTGAAATTCAATTACATAAGGAAAATAGGATGTTTTTACATATGCTAAGCGCAGAACAGTGTTCTATCGTAAATGAAGATGAAACAGGGAGCTTCATTGGTACAGGTCCTTTTATATTACGTGAGAAGAATGCACAGTTATTTGTATTAGAAGTGCATGATTTATATTATCGTGAAAGACCTTTTCTTGACCGAATTGAACTAATGAATGTAGAGCAAAATGTAAATACGTATGATGTATTAGTAAAGGCACAGTATAAAGATAAAGAAAATCCTAAAAAAGAGTTGTCTCGGCTTGAATCGAACGTAACATATTTAACGTGCAATCTTGTAAAAGATGGACCAATGCAAGATGAGTTGTTTCGAAGGGCGCTATATAAAATTATTCATGGCGATAAAATTGTTCAAGAGCTCGGCGGTGAACGTGGAGAATCGGCAAAGAAACTAATATTAGCAAATGAAAGCATAGTAGAGATTGAAGAAGATATAGCATGTTTAATGAAAAGGAGTACGTATCATAACGAAGTGCTACAACTCTATACATTTACAGGACGAGATCACGTTGAAGATGCACAATGGATACAAAAAGAGTGTGCGAAGTACGGGATTCGTGTAGAAACTAATTTTCTTGAAATAGAAGAGTTATTGGAAATAAGTACGATACAAAAGGCTGATATGATGCATGATAGTGCAACTATTAGCGAACGAATTGAAGATAGTCTGCTATATATGTTTCTTACAAAAAATAGCTTTATTCATGGGCAAAGCAGCATGGACTTTCATAAAACGTTGTCCCCGTATTTTAAACAAGAACGAGCAGAAAAAAGAGTTACATTGTTACGCGATATTGAGAACACTTTGTTACGTCAAATTCATATTATTCCTTTATACCGCAACGAACAACAAGTAACTTCTCACGAAAAAGTACAAAATATAATGATTAATTCACAAGGGTGGATTGATTTTTATGAAATATGGTTTACATGTTGATATATAAGGGTTTTTACGCATTTTATAGGATGCGTGAGAACTCTTTTTTGGTGTAAAATAGGGTTGTTTTTACACATTGTTACGCTGCTTGTGATAAAAGTCTATTTACAGCGTAACAGTGTTATGTTACATTGTTATCGGGAAGGAGTGTTATACAGTTGAGTACAGATTTAATTTCAAAAAAAGATTTATTAGAACTAACTGGTATTTCATACGGACAGTTATATAGGTGGAAAAGAAAAAATTTAATACCGGAAGATTGGTTTGTACGAAAGTCAACATTCACGGGTCAAGAGACATTTTTTCCGAAAGAAAAGATATTAGAGCGTATTGATAAAATTCAAACGATGAAAGAAGATTTATCTCTTGATGAACTAGCGAATATGTTTTCACCGAGTGTAAGAGAAATCCTTTTAACAAAGGAAGACGTCTTACGTAAAGGGATTGCATCAGAGTCAGTTTTACAATTCTTCATAGAACAAACGAATAAAACAACAGAGTTTCAATTTGTAGATATTCTTTATGTGTATATGTTAGAAGAATTACTACAATCTGGAGAGATTAGTTTAGAAGAAGGAAAAATGGTCTTACAAGTTTTACGTGAAAATTATGAAACGATTAAGCATAAAACTTGTGATTTAATCGTCGTCCGAAAGTTAGGGATTTCTACATGTTTCTTAGTTTCAAACGTGGACGATTTAATTTTTGAAAAAGGCACCAAAATTGTTTTACGTGAAGCGATTATGAAATATACCGAAGCATTAAAAACGAAACTATTATAGTGGAGGAGAAAGTATGCGTACAGATAATTTGATTATAAATGGTTATGGTTCATCGAATGGCGGCGAGTTTCATAAAGTGCAATTAAATGGAAAAGGGACTGTTAATGGAAATGTTGAATGTGATCAATTTGAATGTAACGGTTACGGTGCTGTTACTGGAAATTTGAAAAGCAGCAATGCAAGAATTAGTGGATCGGGTAAAGTCGATGGTACAGTTATTGCGGAAACGATGCGAATTGATGGAAAAGCAACAATTACGCAAGATGTGAAGGCGAACAGTTTAAAAATTGCAGGAAAAGGTACAATAGGTGGAAATGTAACTGGTGAAGAATTTAAAGTCAATGGTCAAGCAACGATTGATGGTAATTGCGAAGTTGATACTTTTTCTTCAGAAGGACAATTTACAATTGGCGGATTATTAAGCGCCGATGAAATAAATATTAATATTCACGGTACATGTCGAGCGAAAGAAATTGGTGGTCAAACGATTAAAGTAAAACATAGACTAAGTACTATTAGTAGACTGTTTAAATCAGTATTTGGTATGCAGCTAGAGGCTGAACTATTAGAAGGTGACAATATTGATATTGATTACGCTCACATAAGAACGGTAAGAGGAAACAATGTGACAGTAGGAGCGAACTGTGAGATTGAACTCATTGAATATACGGGTGTTCTTACTGTCGATAAAAGCGCAAATGTAAAAGAAATTAAGCAGGTCTAATGGGAGGGAAAAAGTAATATGGAACATCAACATAGTCTTACTGTCAATGGTTCTGGTAGTTCAGCAGGCGGGGATTATAACAAAGTGAAGATACGCGGCGAAGGAACGATTTGTAATGATATGAGTTGTAATGAATTTAAAACATACGGAACGAGTGATGTACAAGGTAATATGAAAGTAAAAGATTATGTTGTGTATGGAGATAGTGAAGTACAAGGAAATGTAACTGCTGAATATGTAAAAGTATATGGAAATACACAAATGAATAGTGATGCTCATATTGAAAAAACGAAAGTAAGAGGTATGATAGAAGTTAAAGGGAAGTTTACTGGCGATTTTGTAGATGTGAAAGGCGCTTTAAATGTGAAAGGAGATATTGAAGTAGAGGAATTATCATTAACGGGTGGCCTTGAAAGTGATGGATTACTTAATGCTGAAAATATTGAAATTTCACTTCGTTATGAAGGAAGTAAAGTGAGAGAAATCGGCGGTAAAAAGATTACTGTTCGTAAAAAAGCGAGATTTATTCCATTTACAAGTCATGCTGGAAGCCTCCAAACGTCTGTCATTGAAGGAGATGAAATTTATTTAGAGCATACTATCGCTGAAGTAGTAAGAGGAAATAACGTTACCATTGGTCCAGGATGTGAAATTAGTGTTGTAGAATATCATACTAGTTTTAATCAAAAAGGTAATGCAGTTGTAAAAGAACATAAACAAATATAAGTAGTACGAGGGAGAGCAAGGTTATGGTTGAGAAGAATAATAAGCTCGGCTTTGTTGTGGCGGGCTTATTGCTA
>Ga0102589_1002218_pt1 | contig 23236 bp, 22 predicted proteins | sample AraplaMF_Col_mLB_FD_76858 | JGI IMG/M metagenome (GOLD analysis project Ga0102589, IMG submission 76858) | Arabidopsis root microbial communities from the University of North Carolina, USA - plate scrape MF_Col_mLB | ecosystem: Host-associated > Plants > Roots > Endosphere | place: USA... | reverse complement strand
CAGCCACAATACTTGCGACCAGGGCGACGATTACTTTGACAGCATTCACTTCTCATGACCCCATTTCATATCTTTTCTTTTTTAAAGCCATTCTGCTACCCTAGTTCCGCATACAAAGGTATGCCATCTTTCGATTTCCCCGATTTTTGTTCAGAAGAGATGGAGCTGCCATGAAGGATAAATTGTCCATTATCTACATCGTCTATCGGCAGTTATAACCAAATATATTACAGTCGGCGATTGAAATGAAGCCATTTATTACCACAATTTCCATACAGGACAATTTTCAAAGCAGTTCAGATAAATTCTTTTCAACATCAAGTTCATAAATAGGTATTATTTCCATTGTTGGATTGGAAATGGGGTGGTCTTTAAGTTGCGGTTGGGCTTGCAAAGCTGATTTGAGGTACGTGAATCTGGCATCTGGTCATATTCCTACTAAATGATGGATGTATTGCAGTATGAAGAAGATAGGGAGGAAGGCAGCGGAAAGAGCCATGTTCATATCTCTTACATAACATGTAGTTGTCGAGACTACACACGAGTAAGGTGGATGTGAAATGGCTCAATACAAATTTGCTACTGCTTCGCATAGTATGTCTTTAACCTAAGGGGCCAACGGGTTCCCTGTTGTCACTCAATATATAAGCCCATGCGGCAGTCGATGCTACAGGTGCAAAGGCGAATCATAATATCTCTAACTGTTGCGTGATATCTTCACAGATGCGATGAGTCAGCAGTGACTTCGCCCCGCTGGATAGCAACTCGTCCCCGCTCTTCACACAGCTGATGAAATGGTCGATCATATCAACAAACCCGCGGCGATAGAGAACGGGAGTCCAATCCCCGAATGTGGTCAGCTGTTCAGTGTTGTTGACATACGTTGTCGTATGAACGCAATTATGGACGACGATCTTCTGCTGATATCCCATGACTTCCAGTCGCTCTTCCGTTATTCCCGTTTGTCGGTTCATCATTGCGAGCCCGGTCGTCTTCTTGCCCACCAGGTTAAGGACTAAGTAATGCAGTAAGCCATCCTCGACCTTGCCGTTGACCGTAATCGTCTCTGGTTCGCCTACATAGTACAGCAGCGTGTCTACCACGTGAATGAAATCATCAAAAACCGTCTGCCGGATTGGCGACAAGGGGCCGGTTCGATTCTTTTGCATGAAGGCAGTTTCGATTGCCGGAATGGTTTCTTTTGCGCCTTTGTACATCGGCATGAACCGACGGTTAAATCCGACCATGAGCTGCACGTTATGCTGTTGAGCCAGAGAAACGATTTCCTCCGATTCATGCAATGTATAGGCGATGGGCTTGTCTACAAATACATGAATTCCTGCAGTGATAAGCTGACGCAACATATCTACATGCGATTCCGTTGAAGTATGTACGAAAGCGGCATTGATGTTAGAAGAGATCAATTCCTGCACGGTAGAGAATTGGTTGCGAATACGATATTGCCGACCAACTTCATCGACCACTTCTTGATTGCGGCTGGCAATGGACAGTTCAATATCCGTACGGGTTCCTAGTACAGGCAAGTATGCTTTGCGTGCGATATCACCGATACCGATCATGCCGATTTTCATGTTGGTTCCCCCTTCATATCCATAGATTCCGTTTATTCCATAGATTGAGTACAGTATAGCCTGAGACACAGGTTTCAGGCTATATGTTTTAGACTAAGCGGCCAGGAGGCTGCTCTATTCTATTCACGAGCAATTCTAGCTCATCCATCAAATCCGGAATCCACGCATCTGAACCTGGGATTGTATCGGTTCCGCCATAGACAAGCCATTTCAGCGTTTTTACAAGCCAGCATACCCCACCGACGTTCACTTGCCATTTAAGCTGATCCATCGAACAATTCTGCTCCATCGCGCTATGGAATGCGGACAACATCTCTTCTCTAGGGACATGACTATATTCTCGAGCTTCATCAATGAGACAATGCAAGTCGCCTAAATGGGGACTTAGATACGAAAGCGACCAGTCAATCGGCATAATCTGTGTCCCCTGAATGAGCAAGTTCTTCGCATGATAATCATGGTGCACGAGTGTAAGGGGCTGAGTGCGATATAGTCTCTCCAGCTGTTGCGGCAATATGTCCTGTAGTTTGCCGAGGGCAGGATGGCCAGCTAGACGAGGCGAGTGAAGGAGATCTTTCGCAAGCGCCAAGAAATCGGCAGCTGTCTCGGTGTATTGATGAATGAGACTGCTCGGAATATTCTGCTTGATATGCATCGCAGCTGTATCTCGAATTCTAGCTAACGCTCTTGCAGCTTCCAGAAAGAGCGCCGAGCTGGGACGCTGCTCCAAATTGTACTGCCCGGCATCCTCCATAATCATGACCGCACTGCGTTCCGATTCATAATATTCATAAATGCGAGGGGCTGATATGTGCAAAGGTTTCACGAGGTGACGGTAATTGGCGGCTTCTTGAGCCATTTCTTTGCCGCCCCATTTCAATATGCGAGTTTCACCTGTACGTAAAGTGATGCGATACACTTCGGATAGCGCCCACTTTCGTAAAAGTGCCCACTCGGTTACTTCAGCTAGCAAAGGGATTCTGTTGGTATAGGCAGATAGACGTTCTGGAATCATATGCTTCCTCCTGAATGATGGGGTTCATCTTACAGAGGAGAATTTTACACGAAAACCCAAAAAAATATAGACTTATAATGACCGGTTTGCTATGATGTTGAATAGGGTCTCGATACTTTTCGGGACCCATTTTTTGTTAATTGTGAATCGGGAGATGAAGAGATGCAGGGCTATAATGTCATCATGGTTTACAATAAAGAACTCGACAAATTATTGATGTGCAAACGATTAAAAGAACCGTACAAAGGACTAAGTAATCTAGTCGGCGGTAAAATAGAGGCTGGCGAAGCAGGAATCGAAAGTGCTTATCGAGAGCTGGCGGAAGAAACGAGCATTTCCAAAGGGGATATCACGCTGCACCACTTGATGGACTTCACGTACCACTATCAAAAATGTTATGTGGAAGTCTATGTGGGCAAGTTGAAGCATGACGTTGCGATTCATGGCGATGAGAATGAATTGTACTGGTCGGATCTGACCCACGATTTCTTCGATATGACCTTGTATGCAGGAGAAGGCAATATCGGTCATATGATCGAGCAGATGAATATGTACAAGGATACGATTTTAGGTGATTGAAATAACAGGAAGTTGTTTTGCAGAAAATGAACTGTAAATCAAAACCCCTTAGATCTTTAGTATGTTTGTTTTCTAGTGGTATTAAGGAGCCCCCTCAGGTAACAGTTTTAAAAGCTATAATAATAAATCTTTTTGTGCACAGTCTACCACGAGGGGGATTTTTCGTCCTAAAAGGTTTAGTTTTTATACTTTTAATGTGATTCAATAGTTAGTAAGCTCTTTAAATAAGAGGCTTGAATTTCAGAAAATTTAGGTGGGAAGGAGTTCCCTATCATTTGAGCTAATTCGCCTTTTGAAATGTCAGTAGGAAATTTATAGTCGATAGGGAAAGTTTGAAGCAATGCTGCTTCTCGAGCTGTAATCGCTCTATCCTCCATTGGGTGCAGAAATCTTCCTTTTGACGGATTTAAACATCCGCCAGTTATTGTAGAAGAAACTTTATCCCAACTTAAACGACCATAAATATCCGAGAATCCAATCCCTTTCTTTTTATGACACTCTAACCAGTATTCCTCAGGTAGATCCTTTCTGCTCCCCCCATCTTTTGGGATTAATGAGATGATTTTTTTTACTTTTTCACTATGCTTTGAAAATATTTGGTGCAGCGGATCTCTACTTTTTTCAATAGGAGTAAGGTTATATAGATAATCTCTTACTGTAGTTCTTTTATATATAGTATTGGACGGAATAGATACTTCCCCTATTAAAGATCCAAGCAATACTAATCTTTTCCTTCTCTGAGGAACCCCATAATCCTCCACATTAATTACCCGATAGTCGAGATTATAGCCTAATTCACTCAATCGATTAACTGTGAGTTCGAAATAGTGGTAATTAATAATTCCAGGTACATTTTCCAGCATAATGAATATTGGTTTGATGCCTTCTACAATCCTCAAGAATTCAAGAATCAATGTATTCCTTTCGTCCTCTATAATATTCCCTTTGTTTCGAGTGCGTATGTTAGAAAACCCCTGGCAAGGCGGGCATCCAGCCACTAAATTTATTTTTTTACCTGAAACGAAACTCAGTATATCTTTTGCTGCTATATTACGAATATCTTCTTCTATAAGAAGAGTTTCTGGATGATTCATTTTATAGGCCCTAGCAGCGTTCTTATTAATTTCGATTGCTGCAACTACATCTACATCTGCTTGCTTTAATCCTTGAGTTAACCCACCGCAACCTGCAAACAAATCCAGTGCCGTTATGTTCATTTCAATATCACCTCATTACAAGTTGCAAGCCATTCACTACACTCATAAAGTACAGTAAAATTTCTTTAATTTCCACCTGGCAATTATCGTTTTTGTTTATCCATTTTTTTATCAACATCTTCTGTATAACGTGTATGGAGCTAGGGTCATCATTTTCTGTTAGGGCTAATGCTGTTTTAGAAATTTTAATTTTATAATTTGGTTCATTCAATATTTCTGATAGAGTAGTATGGTCTTGAATAAGATTACATACTAGACTATCATCCCAAATAATTTCTTCAGGTGTTTCTTTTGGAAGAAATCTTACGCATTTTTTATAATAATTAATATATTTTTTTTGTGCTTCGATGATTTGGTCGTCTCTACTCTTTCCATTACCCCCATCTTTAGCGAAATCAATAACTTGGCCAGTGAAACTTTTTATTTCTTGGCTAAAATACTCTTTGTCATTAGAGTATTTTAGTGGCAACATTTCTATATCAACGATTGGTTTAATGTTACGTTGATCCCCATCAAATAGTACAAAATTTTTATTGTTATTTTCCTGGGAGTAGTGAAGTATATAATTTTGCTTCATGTAGGAGGCTCCACCTGGAGCGAAAATAATATTAAAGTTATCAAAACGATCAGAATTGGCTTTTATTACACTCATTATTAACTTTTGGGCAAGTTCATCCTCTACATGTATCTTAGCATTATCATATTTGGAAGAGAGACCTAAGTATTTGAATGCTTCACTAGGGTAGCATTCATCCAGTATATCTATCTTATTTGTATCTGGGTTACGAATAAATCTTTTAATTGCTTCTTTAGGCATCCCTTCGGTATAAGCAGGGGAATGTGTTGACATAACAATTTGATGCTTATTTACTTTAATTTGTTCTAACAAAAATAGTAGCAATAATTTTTGGGCACCAGGGTGCAATGAGACCTCGGGTTCATCTAAAAGAATTAAACTTTTAGGTGAAGCATTCATAATTTTATGAACTAATATTACTACTGCAATTTCTCCACTACCAGCATGGGCTTCTGAATAGGTAATACCATCCTTGCTCCATATAACGGACGTCCCCCATCCTTGGAATAACTTGTGATTTATTAATTTTATGTCCTTATAATTTTCTTGTAGGATCAAACTAACTGCACTTATTTCGTCTACAGTTAATTGCACTGGGGATTCATTTTGTGGACAGCCACGAATTTCATGGATTTCACCAGAATCAATTACATTTTTTAATTCCGTAGATTTCAATCTTAAATAAGTCTGTTTTGAATTCGATCTTAAGTGATCTATACTTCCAAAATAGAAGAATTTATCAAAAGCGCTTAATTCTTTCCTGAAATCAATATACACTAATTCTTTTTCGATTGGATTTGAACGTTGTTGATTCGTATTCATTTTATATTTTGCCCTAGGTCGGGCAGTTTCCCAATATTCCATACTATCACGATTTTTATGATGTATTCTCTGGTATAAAACTGTATTATTTGTCCCTTTATTACAATATTCATAAAAGAAACAATGTCGTTCTTGGACGTCTCCACCAAAATCCTCAATTGGATCAAGTTGCGATGAAAACCAAAAGTCACTAATGTTTTTCCCTTTTGGTGAACCATATAGAGCATGGAGCGCAGAACTTTTTCCCGATCCATTTTTCCCTGCCAAAATAGTTAAGGGAAATTGGAAATTGATTAGAGAGTGAAAAGTGAAGTTCTTAAAGAAAGGAAATACTACTTTCGAAATATAATTATCGAATACTCCATGTTCTTTCATTTTGAGAATATCTGTTATCGTTCTTCTAAAATTATTTTCGAAGTTTTCTTCTAATCTCAAAGGTAACCCTCGCTTTGAAGTTTATTATCTTACTTACAACCTCTTAAATTATTCCAAATGGCAACTATATACTTTTATGAAATATTTCCACTCCACGAAGAGACACCTTATAATAGAATTGAAAAAAATAAGTACTATATTAATAATAGTAAACTCTTCTTTTAAAAAGTGCTACTTTTTAAAGTCCATTATTATTCAGATATGTATATACAACTAATGTTTTAGTTTCTAGAATCTCAATGTGCAAACGATTAAAAGAACCGTATAAAGGACTAAGTAATCTAGTCGGCGGTAAAATAGAGGCTGGCGAAGCAGGAATCGAAAGTGCATATCGAGAGTTGGAGGAAGAGACGAGCATTTCCAAAGAGGATATCACGCTGCACCACCTGATGGACTTCACGTACCACTATCAAAAATGTTATGTGGAAGTCTATGTGGGCAAGTTGAAGCATGACGTGGCGATTCATGGCGATGAGAATGAATTGTACTGGTCGGATCTGACCCACGATTTCTTCGACATGACCTTGTATGCAGGAGAAGGCAATATCGGTCATATGATCGAGCAGGTGAATATGTACAAGGATACGATTTTAGGTGATTGAAAAGGAAAAGACGAAGGCAGACGCTACATGGGCGTGTTCCTTCGTCTTTTTCTATACTAGAAACCAAGTTTGTATTTGCTCTTTTTCACAAAGGCTGCGCTGTGGCTTACCTCCTCTTTACATCGAACACATGGGATTGGAGAATCTCTAATGCCCGCTGTATGTCCTTCAAGTCTTCTTCTGAGGAATTCTTAATTCGCTCGAAGAAACGCTCGCTAATCCGCCCAAAGGCCTCATCCATCATGGCTTGTCCAGCTTCCGAGAGTTGGATCATCTGCTTGCGTCGATCATCCGTGGACTCTAGTTTTTCACATAGGTGCTTTTCCGTTATTTTCTTCAGTTCCCGGCTCGTATTGGGCATAGACATGTGCATGCAATCGCTAATTTGGCTTAAGGTAACAGGTTGGCTGACTGCGATATATTCCAAAATACGATATTGAACGGGTGTAATATCCTCTGGCTTAATGTCCCTCGTTAATTCATGCGTAACTTCATGCACGGAGGTTGTAAAGCTCACGAATTGATGAAACAGAGCTTTCTTGTCCACAAAAATCACCTCTTACCTGAACACGATAACAAATCAATTATCAATATACAATTATCATTTGACAATTATATGAGTGAGGTGCTATCTTTTTGTTATCAAATGATAACTAAATGGTGGTGGGAAGATGAAGGTGTTAATCGTATATACGCATCCGAATCATAGCAGTTTGAGCTACGCCTTTTTACAACAAGTCATACAAGGATCCAAAGAGAATAAGTACGTGGAAGAAATTCAGGTTCTTGATTTATATGAAGAGGACTTCGATCCAGTACTTGTGTTCCACAAGACGAAGCGGAGGAGAGATATGCACCTCGATCCGACCCTGGAGAAGTATCGTGAGCAGATACGTTGGGCGGATAAGTTGGTGTTTGTGTATCCGATCTGGTGGCTGCGTCCGCCTGCGATGCTGCTTGGCTACATTGATCAGTTATTTGCTTCTGACTTCGCCTATCGAGACAATGGAGGCTTGCTGCCTGAAGGGCTGCTGAAAGGGAAATCGGTTGTTTGTATATCTACAATGAAGGGCCCTACCCTGTATCCATTTTTCTTTTATCGCAATGTACATAAAGTGTTGATGAAAAGGGCTTTGTTTCAGTATGTAGGTATCAAAAAAGTGAAGTTCTTTGAATTCGGGAATATGGAAAGTTCGAAGGGTAAACATGACAGAAAATTAAATAGTATTCACCATTATTTCAAATTTATGTATCATTAAGTGCCCGAGCAGAGTTCATTTTGTTAAGGATGACGAATAAATTAATAAGTTTAGAATGTCTCCTTACAGACGGATCTAATGTTGAAATTCACCGCTGTAAGCCATAAATGGGGAGGGTTCAATTCTTATGAGATCGTTTGAACTGTGGTCAGTCGTTATTAATATGTTGTTGCTTGGTTGGCTGCTATTTGCAAGGAACAAGACAAAGCAGATGCTATTCATTAGTTTCTGCACATCTGCCATATTCGTGCTGCTGCATGGACTTATCGAAGGACTGCGTTGGCAGATGGTTCCGGTCTATGTGATAACGTTTCTGCCAATCTGTAACCTTGCAGCACGATATCTGTTCAGATCGAAGGAAGAGAAGGAAAAGAAGTCCTTAGTTCAGCAAATTCTCGTGGCTATCCTGGCAGTGCTGTATTCCCTTATTACTGTGTTTCTGCCTCTCTTGTTCCCGGTGTTCACATTCGAAGAACCTACAGGTCCTTATAAGATTGGGACAGTAACGTATGATTGGAAGGATGAGCGGCGTGAAGAAACACTTACCCCAGCAAAGGGCGATAAGCGCGAACTGATGGTGCAAATTTGGTATCCAGCTAGTTCGAGTGCACAGGGGAAAACCGCACCTTATGTACCTAATCCAGATGTGTTCGTAAATGCGTACAGCCAAACTTTCGATATGCCTAAAATGTTTTTTACAAGCATGAAATTCGTCAAGACACATGCGATCGAAAATGCTGAGATATCCGGTAAAGAAGCTGCTTATCCAGTACTTTTGTTTTCTCACGGAACGGGTGGGCACAAGAGCCATAACACCTTCCAGATCGAACAATTGGTCAGTTATGGGTATATCGTTGTAGGTATCGATCACACGTATGATAGCATTGCATCGGTGTTCGATGATGGTCGTATTGCAAATTTTATTCCCCAGGATGTGTCAGTCAAGCACTTGGATGAATACAACAAGCTTTGGGTGGAGGATGCCAAATTTGTACTCAATCAAGTGGGGAAGCTGGCGCAGGGCGATCCAGACCACCGTTTTACAGGAAGAATGGATATGGAGAACGTAGGTATGTTCGGCCATTCCTTCGGTGGAGCAACCAGCGTTCAAATGTTAATGTCAGACGCTAGAATTAAGGCAGCAATTAATTTGGACGGCGGCTTATTTGGCGAGCTCCGGATTCCGGAGGGCGGGGTGAAGAAGCCGTTGTTGATGATGAGTGCGGATAGGACGCTTGCCGGTGCAGATCAAATAGCAGTTATTAAGGGCACAGCGAGAAAAGCGCTATACAAGTACTTCGGTGACATATTTGAACGATATAAGCGAGTTGCAGTGGGCGGGAACTACTGGATGAAAATTAAAAATATGGATCACCTAGCTTTCTGTGACTTCTATCTGATATCGCCTCTACTTGAAAAGGCAGAAAGGGTAAACTTACGCCCTGCACATCGTCTCATTAACGAATATTCGCTTGATTTTTTTAACCATTACTTAAAAGGAAAGCCATTCGAGAAAATGGAACAAAATCTTGGTGACAATCCGGAATTTTCACTGGAGAGAGGCTAAGAACGACTAAAGCGGTATGTATGAACAAGATGATGAAGAAGTAATTTCCATGAGGGGATTTCCTTTTACAGCGCTACGTTTTTTCCCCGTGTAAGGATAAGAAACCAAAGGTGTTTCATTAATTTACCAAATATAAATGGCGTGATATAATCCATGATTAGGGAAGGAATGAGAACGATGTAGTTGTCGAGAAGAATACGGTTGAACCGCGCTCAAGATCTCCCCCCTCGTATGAGGGAATAAGTGAACATTACATATTGAGGGGAAGCGAATATGGTATTTCATATTTGGGAAGGACGGAAGGTTAGATTGCGTGCTATAGTCCCGAGCGATTGGGAGAAATTCCATAACAATGACTATGATACGGAAACTGCCCGATTATGCGACGAGGTTCATTTTCCAAGATCCGAAGAGGGTGCGCGAATATGGACGAACCAGCGGGCAGCTGCAGTGCCGGAAGGTGATCAATTTCGGTTTGCCATTGAGACGATTGCGGGTGAAATGGTGGGCGGAATGAACACGCATGGCGTAGATAAGCGGAATGGGACGTTCAAGTACGGCGTATCGATCTTCCGAGAACATTGGCGTAAGGGCTATGCATCGGATGCGATCCAGGTATTGCTTCGCTACTATTTCGAAGAGCTGCGCTATCATAAGGTGATTGCACATGTATATGCGTACAACGAGGCATCAATTGCGCTGCACGAGCGCCTAGGGTTCCAGCAGGAAGGAAGACTGAGAGATATGGTCTTTACGAAGGGGAAGTATCATGATGAACTCATTTTTGGCTTAGTGCGCAGTGAATACGATGCGATGCAGGAATGAACTTGACCACTGAATAGATGCGATTCAAGATTAATAGGAAAGCCATAGAATGTCCGCCTGTGGAAGGCAACACTCTATGGCTTTTTGATGTTGTGTATTTATTTTTAAATAAACAAATTAATGCCTGATTGATCAGCCTTGCCTAAATAGTAGCCTACGCCGCCGATGGTAACGCCGTCGATCAGCTCCTCATGGGCAATGCCCATGACATCCATCGACATCTGACAGGCGACGATTTCGACGCCCTGCTGGATCGCAGATTCAATCAACTCTTCTAGTGAAGATACATTGTTATTGTTCATCACCGAGCGAATCATTTTCGGCCCGATACCCATCATGTTCATCTTCGACAAGCCCAGCTTCTTGCTCCCTCGCGGCATCATCGCTCCGAACATTTTGCCAATGAAGCTCTTGTTGACAGGAACTTTGTCCGGCTTGCGCAAAATATTCAGACCCCAGAAGGTAAAGAACAGGGTCACCTTTTTTCCCGAAGCAGCTGCTCCGTTCGCAATAATGAAGGAGGCGATTGCTTTATCGAGATCGCCGCTGAACACGACCATAGTACTGCGATCCGATGATACACTGCGATTGTCTGGCTGTTGCAGATCCTCCATGGGGGAGGTAGGCGGCAGCTTGCGTATATGGGCTTCAATCGTCCCATCCGTGTGCTTCTGCACATGCAGCAGCTCCTGCTTGCTCATGCCTGCCCAAGCTTGAATATCCTCATAGAAGCCGGGATCAGATGCATTTACTTTCAGCACTTGACCTTCCTGCAGCAAATCCATCTGCTGCTTCACTTGCATGAGCGGGCCCGGGCAGCATAATCCACATGCATCCAGGGTACGATCGAAGGAGTACTGCGTATCTTTCTGTTCATTGCTTTCTTCTACTGGATTCCCAGACGTGTCTTGGTCAGGCCTGGCAGGCGGCGTAACCTGTCCGGGGGTATATTGTGCATGCTGGTATGTCTTATATCCACCCGTTAAGTTTTTCACCTTGAAGCCATGCTGACTTAGAATGCGTGATGCCGTATAACCGCGCAAACCAACTTGGCAGTAGACCCAGATTTCCTTCTCCCGATCGAGCTCATTCAGACGGCTTCTTAGTTCATCTACAGGAATAGACAGGGAGTTAGGAATATGACCGTTCTGATGCTCCATATCCGTACGCACGTCAACTAGCATCGTAGCTTGTGGATTGCGCTGTTCCAGATCGGCAGGCGTAAACGCGTCCACAGCGCCTGTCCATATATTCTCGGCAGTATACCCGGCCATGTTCACGGGATCTTTAGCGGAAGAATACGGTGGTGCATAGGACAATTCAAGTTCCGTAAGATCGGTGACGGTGCCGCCTAAGCGTATAACCGTAGCAATGACGTCCATCCGTTTGTCCACGCCGTCATAGCCGACAATCTGGCTGCCGAGCACGTTGCCTTCCTCATTAAAGATCAGCTTGATTGTCATTGGCTTGGCACCTGGATAGTACCCGGCATGGGAATTTGGATGCACATAGGTTACCTTGTACGGCAAACCTAATCGTTGCAATGTTTTTTCGTTATTCCCTGTTGCTGCACCCGTTAATCCGAACACCTTCAGGATAGATGTGCCTTGCGAGCCCTTATAGGCAGTGCCAAGTCCGCTCACATTGTCTGCTGCGATGCGCCCTTGTTTGTTGGCTGGCCCCGCAAGCGGGATCGCTGTCTTCGTCCCATTGACGAAATCGACAACCTCAACCACGTCTCCTACGGCATAAACGTCTTTTACATTAGTCTGCAAATAATCATTCACAATGATGTGACCTCGTGGCCCCAGCTCAATGCCGCTGTCTCGAATAAAGCCGGTGTCAGGTGCTACCCCGATTGCGAGAATGACCATATCGCTTGTGAGCACTTTGCCGCTGGCTAGCTGCGTTTCAATTCCGCCGTTCGTATCACGGAACGATTGAACGCGGTCATTTACAATGAGAGATGTACCGTGCTGCTCCATCTCCTTAGACAGAATTCCTGCCATTTCTGTGTCAAATGGAGCAAGAATCGCTGGTCCAGCCTCCACCAACGTGACATCCAGCCCAATTTCGCGCAAATTCTCGGCCATTTCCACCCCGATGAATCCACCGCCGATGACGATAGCAGAGCGTGCGCCTTCTTCTGTGACGCGCTTCTTCACGCGATCCGTGTCCGGAATATTGCGAAGCGTATAAATGCGTTCGCTCTCAATACCAGGGAGAGACGGACGTACCGGCTTCGCACCAGGGGACAGAATCAGTGAATCATATGACTCCTCGTATTCCCCTTTCTCTTTACTGCGTACCCGTACCTTTTTCGTTTGCGCATCAATGCCTATGACTTCGCTGTGCACGCGCACATCGATATTGAATCGACGGTGCATAGCTTCTGGTGTCTGCACGAACAGCTTGTTGCGATCTTGAATGGTATCTCCGATATAGTAGGGAAGCCCGCAGTTGGCGAACGATACATAAGCATCCCTTTCGAACATGACGATGTGTGCATTCTCATCTAGTCTGCGCAGACGTGCTGCGGCAGAAGCCCCTCCGGCTACTCCTCCAACGATCAGTACCTTTTTGCTCATGATGTCTCCTCCCCGAAAAATGCTTCAACGAGCTGTTTTACCTTCTCGTTCTCTACTCGATAGTTCACTTCTAGGCCGTTGCGATGCGCAATTACAATGCCCATGCTGCGCAGCTTCTGCAGGTGTTGGGATACCGTGGATTGCGGTAAGCCTAGGCAGTCCTGCATGAAAGATACGTTGCAGCTTCCTTTATCCAGCAGCCCCTTCACGATACAGAGGCGAACAGGATGCGCCAGAGCTTTTAACAGCTCGGCAGTATCATTAAATCGTTCATAGTCATTATTCATATCATGTCTCCTTTGAGTTGTAGGAAAGTGAATCGGAATGGTTTATTTGTTTCATAAGTGATATGCAGAAAATATCAATATATCGTTATATTACGATATTAATATATAAGGGAAATAAAATCAACACAAGAAGATGAAACTAATAAATGGAAGGGGGAGGCTTGGATTCAGCGTTATATTGTGCAGAAGGTGACAGCCTTACCCGAATAGGTATGCTAGAATGGACATAAATCTTAAAATAATGTGGTGATAACGATGCAACTAAACGATATTGAACACAACATACGTGTGATCCGTGAGCGTATCGAGCAGGCTTGCAAGCGCAGTGGGCGCAACCCCGAAGAAGTGAAGCTAATGCTCGTTACGAAGACAGTTCCGGTTGAGCGAATTCAGATGGCATTAGATGCAGGGGAGAACTTAATTGGGGAAAATAAAGTGCAGGAAGGGCTGCAGAAGCGGGAGCCGCTTACCTCGGCTAATCCGTCGCTAGACTTCCACTTTATCGGCCATTTGCAAACAAACAAGGTCAAGGATGTGCTCAAATTCGCAACATGCGTTCAATCCGTTGACCGCATGAAGCTGGCTACGGCACTCCATGAGCGGCTGCAAAAGGAAGGCCGTACGATGGATGTCCTTATCCAAGTGAATACGTCGTATGAGGATAGCAAGTTCGGTGCCGCCCCAGAGGATGCACTCGCATTAATTCAAGAGGTAGCCAAGTTGGACACGCTCCGCATTAAGGGGCTCATGACAATCGGGCTGTTCACTGACGATCAAGACAAGGTGCGCAAATGCTTTAAGCTGCTGCAAAAAATCCGTCAGGAAGCGCAAGAACTTGCATTGCCGAACGTCAGCATGGAAGTTATGTCGATGGGGATGTCAGGAGATTTCGAGACGGCAATCGAGGAAGGATCAACGCTAGTACGGGTTGGATCAGCCATTTTCGGCAAGCGCATCTATCCAGACAGTCATTATTGGAATGAGAACGCGAAATCTGAATAAATGGATGGAATAAGGAAGGAAGAAGAGAGCCAAGAGGCTCTCTTTTTCTATTTTGAAATTGTAACGGGAATTGTAACTTCAAGTTCAGGGATATATTTGACAAGTGCTTTGCCGTCTGCTCCAAGCTTGAATTGGGATTTATCTTTCTCGTTGATAAGACTTATATAAGGTTTGATTGTAATAGACGTAGGAAGAGGTTCGTACGGCTGATAAAGCAAATTGAACAGGATCGTTTTCCCGTTGTCCTCATGCAGTCCTGAACCGTTTAGCAATTTGACTGTGCGCCCTTTATCATCGTAGATTTCAAATCCAAACGGCAGATCGTTGGCGGTAAGCGGATCGTCTTTCGATATTTCCAGCCTTGCAGCAAAACTCGTCGTAATCGGAGTCAATTCTACTGTATTGTATGTGATGGTGAATGGATTGCCAGATTTCGAAATGTTTTGCTTCATAACGATTGAATCTTTTGTTTGCATGGAAATGGGGATCGTTATTTGATAGGGCTCTTGTATGCCTGACACGGTAAGCTTTACCGTTAAATCGAACTTGTCGGGCAAGGATTTTTCTCCTTGGTTTCGCATATCAGAAAACATAAGGATAGCTGAGTCTTCATTTTTCCCTAGAGAAATAATGATGTCAGTCGAGTGCTGGTTGTATGCATAGTCGCCAATCCTTTTTCCATCAATAAGAAGTTGAATTTCGCTCAAAGACTCCATTAAGGTATTGCGGCTATTGCCCTCTTGCAACCCTGATAGGTTAGATCGCTCGATGCCAACTGCCACTCTTGTTCCGTCATAGACTGCTACTGGAATCGAAAGTGTCAGACCATGATGGGTCACGCTCTTCCCAGATGAGGTGACAAGTCCTTTTTCGTCAGCTGCCTGCAGACCTAAATCCCCCGCAAGGCGAAAAAGACTGCTCACGCCCGGCACCTGTCTCATGGACTCGGCTACCGTGGGAGAAAGGAAGGAGCCCCCTATTAATAAGACGAATGCAGCGGCTGCTGCAGCAAGCGATGTGACAATGGAACGGACTGCTGAACTGCGACGTGTTTTACATGAAGCTTCAACAAATAGTGGCTCGGTATCCAATCGGTTCATAATTTGCCCCGTAAAATCGGAGTTTGTCGACGTCTGGCGAATCCATGCCTCTAACTGTTCACTATCTACACCGTTACGATGGTTTGATGACATGCTTATGAAGACCTCCCTCCACTGTGGATGGACTAACTTGATATCGAAGCAACTTTTTCCGCAAACGCTCATATTTTTTTCGAATCGTCGATGGCTTCAAATCCATAATCTCGCTAATTTCATCAAAGCTATACTCTTCCACGGCCCTTAACAATAAAATATGCCGCTCTTCTGCAGAAAGCTTGTCCAGCAATTGATAAATCAGATCTTTATACGGAAGCTCTTGATCATTGATTTGATCGCGTTTCAACAGGGACAGTATTTTTCGGCGCCTGCTTCTGCGGTTCAAAATATCCAAGCAATGATTGTAGGCAATCTTATATATCCAGGCTGAAAAAGATACCAGTGGCTCGAAAAGGTATATACGTTGAAAGCCTTTAATAAAAATGTCCTGAACAGCGTCCTCTGCTTCTTCCTTGCTGCCCAACAAATAGTAACAATATAAATAAATTTGTTTTTGAAATCGATAGATGATAAGGGTGTATGCTTCTTTATCTCCGTGCTTGACTTGAGCAATGGCATGTTCTAAAGTCTCATCAGTTTGATATTCTGAGTTGGATGGCATAGCCGTAAGGATCCTCCTTTCATACAGCCTGACTTAACAATACCTTTTTATTGTATAACTTCACTTTCGGGTGATAAGAGCACTATTTCAGTACACTATTTTTCGGACATTTTATTTTTTGCTTTTTGTAGTGCTTCTTGTCCCTTCACATCTAACATGTCTATCGCTTCCTCAACGGTCTGCTTCTCATCGATAATTGCTTGCAGTTCCTCTAACAAGACAGGTTGAAATAATTGATCGAACTCTTTAGATGCGGCTGTACTGCCAAGAGATTCCTCGACAGAAGACGTTGTTTTGGGCGTAAGCAAATAGAAAGGTTCCGTGCTTATGCCTTCAATATCTTTGAGCACGCCAGGGCGTGCAGGCAATTTCCCATTTGCCGTCCGTGAAGCGGCCGAAGCCATGTCCGCGCTATTTACGAACTTGACGAACTCCCAGGCCGCCTGCTTATTTGGTGAGTCTTCGGATACCGCATAAATTTCCGAGACATGCACATTTGCTGATTGATCCGGGGAGGAAGGGGCAACAGGCATGGTGACAATATCCCAATCGAACGATTTCGATTCCTTGTCGAAGATAGTCCGCGCTTTTAGTTCTTTTGCAAACCAAGGCCCATTGAGTGTCATTGCAGCCTGACCTCTATAAAAGGCTTCGACCATCTCCCCGCTATTTTGATTTGAAGCCTGCAGGTAGATATATTTATCGCGAACGGCGTCTGTTATAAGTTTTATTGCTTCTCTCCAACCGTCCGAGTTGATAAGCAGCTTGTCTGTCTTTACATCGAGTAATCGTAACTCGGAGGAAGACACGACCTGCTGTAACATGCGCTCAACACCGTAGTCCTGATATAATCCAACTACTGTCTTTTCGCCAGTCCCCGTATTGGTGAACCTTCTCGATAACTCAATCAATTGCTTCCAGGTCATCTTATTCGTCGGCACATCAATATGATGCTGCTTGAACAAATCTCGATTGAAATATAGAACATCCGTATAAAAGGAAGGAGCTAATCCGTATAACTTGCCTTCTCCTTTCCCTCTAATCATTTCGATAAGTCCGGGAGAAATTGCGTCGATATCGAACTTGTCCTTCGCAATCATAGTTTCGATGTCGTACAGTCGTCCCTGCCGCGCATAATCTTCGAACAAATTCTCGTTTAGCAGCAGCACATCAGGTCTGTGTGCCTCAATTAATTTCTTTAATTCTGTTTTGTAGTCCCCAGCATCATTTTGCTCGTGATTTGGGAGCGCGTTATTCATGTTGATGACATCGAATTCGATTTTCGGGTAATTCATCTTGAAGAGATTCCCGTAATCGTTATAGAACGACTGTTCATCATAGTACATGACCTTGATTTTTCCACTTTCTAATCTCTCATTTTGTTCTTGTTCCCCGTAGCAACCGCCTAGCAAAGACATGATCATGATCAGTGCAATTCCCAGCTTCCACTTCTTTTTCATGCTATCTCTCCTTTTCTGACTATACAACGGACAGACATGCTGCTTTGTGACGGGATACAAAAAACCCGTCATGAAGCGCAAGAACTTGCAATGCCGAACGTCAGCATGGAAGTTATGTCGATGGGGATGTCAGGAGATTTCGAGACGGCAATCGAGGAAGGATCAACGCTGGAACGGGTTGGATCAGCAATTTTCGGAAAACGCATCTATCCAGACAGTCATTATTGGAATGAGAACGTGAAGTCAGACTGATCAGAGGAGCTTCACGGTATGGACAAGAACAGTAAATGTGCTTCTGCTAGGGGCTATGAAGATACTGCAAGAAGAGGAGGGCGCTCTATCGTCTCTCCTTTTTTGCATGGAAAAGTAAATAGCTTATCCGTGAAACTACTTCCTATTTCTTCCGTACATTGCTGTAGGCAGCGGTGTATTTGTTTGGATCACCGGGGTCAACCATCGCATTGAAGGGGGAAGCTGTACATGTCATTCTTGAAGAGAGTATTGGCAAAGGTAGGGATCGGCTCGGCTGAGGTCGACACGGTGCTGCATTGTGATGAATTTGTGCCTGGTCAGGAGGCAACCGGTGTGGTGTACATCCAAGGAGGCAAGACGGAACAGCACATCGGACAGATTTACTTTTTTATCAAAGCTCAGTATGTCAAAGATTCAGGCGACTCCACAACGACACACCATGCAGTAATCGATAAGTTGTTGCTTACAGATGAATTCGTGCTCAGTCCTGGTGAACGTAAAGAAATTCCTTTTCAGTTCATCTTGCCGGAGAGAACTCCGATTTCACGATGCAAGTCACCAATATGGATGGAGACTGGCTTGGACATTGACAATGCCATTGATCCGAAGGACGAAGATTACTTAAAGGTAGTTACATCATGGGAGATGGATGTTGTTCTGGAGGCGCTCAAGCTACTCGGATTCCGCCTTCGCCAAGTGGAGAATGAATATGCGCCCGCGCTTGGAGATCCACTTCCATTTATCCAGACGTTCGAATTTGTGCCTACGTCCAACTACCGCAGCCGGTTGGATGAAATAGAGGTCGCATTTATCCCAAGAGGAGATGATCTGGAACTTGTGCTGCAAGTCGATCGTAAAACGAGAGGATTGAAGGGCTGGTTTGCTGATGGATTGGATCTCGATGAGACCTACGTCAACATGACATTGTCGAGAGAAGAGCTTGATGAAGGGGCACATGCCGTTGCTGAACATTTGCAAGAGGTGATCTCGCGTTATAGCTAGACATTATAGAGTATTACATTGCATTTATGTTCATTGGAACAGAAGATAGCGTATTTCACCTTAATATAGAAGTCAGATAGCAGTCTGTAATCGGTGCGCCGATACAGGCTGCTATTTTTTATGATTTGGGCAATATACACACCCCTAAATGAAGCAATACGATTTCTGACATTTGTCATATGCAGTTGGTGACATCGTACACTAACTGGCTCAAGCATGCCTGCCGTACAATACAAACATAAGCGATACAATTCCTAATTTCATGACAAAGGATGATTATAGATGACATACGCAATTGAATGTACCGACCTTGTAAAGCAATTCGGCAGCTTCCACGCCGTGAACCATATCGATCTTCGCTTCGAGCGTGGACAGATTAGCGCGCTGCTCGGCCCGAACGGTGCGGGTAAGACAACGACGATTTCCATGATCCTCGGGTTGCAAAATCCGACATCAGGAGAGATTAAGGTGCTTGGCCAGCCCGCAGGTACACGGGAGCTGCGGCACAGAGTAGGGGCGCTCATGCAGGATGTGAAAGCTCCTGATGGCTTGAATGTTGCGGAGGTATTGAATCTGTTCCGCAGCTACTATCGCAACCCACTTCCACTGTCCAGACTGCTTGACTTATCAGGTTTGCATGGAGAAGCGAAGCGGCGCGCAACATCGTTATCCGGTGGGCAGCGTCGGAGATTGGCCTTCGCGCAGAGCTTAGCTGGCAATCCAGAGCTTGTCCTGCTCGATGAGCCGACGGTCGGCATGGATGTGGAAGCGCGTGGTCGCTTCTGGGATACGGTTCGCGCTCTGTCGAACGATGGACGGACGGTTGTGCTTACGACACATGACTTGGAGGAAGCAGATGCAGTGGCGGATCATATCGCGATCATTGCGGCAGGTACAGTAGCGGCCAGCGGAACCTCACAGGAGCTCAAGGCACAGACGGCACTACGGACGGTGTCCTTCCGTCTTCAAGTCGAACAGCAGGACGAAGCGCTGATGCAGCTTCCGGGAGTTGTGAAGGTCGAACGTGCTTCTGGTCGGGTTCGTCTTCACGTCCGCAATACAGACGAAGTGTTGACCGTGCTCCTGCAATCTGGATGGGGAGTCAGCGATATTGATATCCAATCCGCTAAGCTAGAGGATGCTTTCCGATCAATAACAAAATCTCATGAGGCTGCACGTACTCAAGCAAGCGTATAGTTGATGCCTGAAAATAAACGATAGAGGCAGAGGGTGCCTTAATCATCACATATTAGGGGGAACTGATTGATGTTACAAGCACAAATCAAAGCAGAAAGTTTACGAATTATGCGAAGTCCATTCTTCTTGTTATTCTCACTCGTCATGCCAATCGCTTTCTATTTCTTATTCGCTAGTTTAAATGGCGCATCGAAGTCTATTGAATCTACCACCTATGGAGCCTTCTCACTTATGTCGATGACAGCATTCAGCTTGATCGGCACGGCAATGAGCCAATTCGGTATTCGCCTTGCCTACGAGCGTCGTGATGGATGGACACGTCTGCTTCGCCTGACACCACTATCTCCGTCGGTATGGATTGGCGCTAAGATCGTATCGCATATGTTGGTTCATTTGCTTGTCATTCTGATCATTTTCCCTGCTGCCTACTTTGCCTATCACATTGAGCTGACGGCTCTACAATGGGTGACATGCGGATTGTGGCTGTGGCTTGGAAGCATTCCATTCCTGGCGATCGGCTCTATTTTAGGAACGATGAAGAGCGCGGATGCCTCCATTGCGGTCGCGAACATTTTGCTCATGGGATTTGCCATCATGGGAGGCTTGTGGATGCCGCTGAAGACATTGCCAAGATGGATGCAAGTTATTGGAGAATGGCTGCCATCCTACCGCTATGCACATGGTGCATGGAATATGCTCGCTGGGGGAAGTCCTGCCCTGCTGGATTGGGTAATTCTTCTGGGCTGTGGCATGATCTTCATGGTAATATCGAGTTATATCTTTAACAGACGGGAAGCGATGTAAGTGAACGTAGTCAAGAAGAGATTATTTCCCGAAAAAGAGGGAGCGGAGCCTTACATCTCCCTCGTCAACTTATGCGTCCCCATCTTTTTCCTGCTGCGTGAGACTCCGACCAAGCTATTGGTGGGGTTCACGCTGCTTCTGTTTCTAGTGATCGCATTTTGGCTGCAGTATCGGCACGAGAAGCAGGCATTGCTGTGGTTGGCTGCTCAGGCTGTAATTATTCTCGTATTCATCCTTTTCTATCACCCTATGTATGCTTATATGGTGTTCATGATCGCGCAGATGATAAGCAGGCAGAAGACCTCCATTATTTTAGGAACAGCTGCCGTCATGGCGGTAGGTATCTTAATCGGATTGTCTCAACGCTTGGATACGGTAGCCGTATGGTCTTCCCTGCATACCCTGCTGCTTCCTCCATTATTCGGTGTGCTCGTCATGCCATTCATCATGCGTGCCGCTGGGCAATACAAGCAGATGGCGGAACGATTGCAGGCAGCGACCTCACAGCTCGAGCGGATGGCCCAGCAGGAAGAGCGCCAGCGAATTGCACGCGAATTGCATGATACACTTGGACACACGTTGTCCTTGATCACGCTTAAGAGTGAAGTGACAGAGAAGCTTATTACACGGAATCCAGAGCGGGCCATCGCTGAAGCAAGGGAGATTCAAGAAACATCGCGTGCGGCGTTGAAGCAGATGCGCCAACTCGTAACTGAAATGAAGATTGTCAAGCTTGCAGAGGAATATGAGCATGGAAGGCAGCTATGCGCTGCCGCAGGAATTGAGCTGGAATTTCAGGAACGCAGCGAGGGAATTAGCCCTTCAGCAGCAGCTCCAAGCATTGTGGACCGATTGCCATTATCAGCATTGCAGGAGACGATTCTCGCCATGTGCTTCCGGGAGACCTTAACGAATGTCGTCAGGCACAGCCGGGCGAAGCATTGCTCGGTTCGGGTTGAGGTGGAAGAGGCAAGGGTTCGATTGGAGATTGCAGATGATGGCATCGGAATTGATGAGCACCAGCTTAAGCAATCAAGTGGGACAGGCATGGCCGGACTGAAACAGCGGCTTCAGCTTGTGGACGGGACGCTTGCTATAGAGTCTGGTGCCCACAAGGGAACGGTATTATCGTTAGTCATTCCGCGTGTAATCCGCGATGGGAAGGGGAAAGGTACATCATGATTCGAGTGATATTAGGAGAGGACCAACAGATGCTGCGAAGTGCACTCGCCACCTTGTTGTCGCTTGAGGATGATATCGAAGTGATTGGACAGGCCGAGAATGGCAGTGTAGCGCTGTCGCTTATAGAGGAACTTCAGCCGGATATCGCGGTATTGGATATTGAGATGCCGCTTATGACAGGGCTGGATGTCGCGGATGCAGTCAAGAAGAAGGGGCTGGACTGTCGGATTATTATGCTGACGACCTTTGCTCGCTCAGGCTATCTCCAGCGTGCAATGGCATCCAGTGTAGGCGGTTATTTACTCAAGGACAGCCCAAGCGACGAGTTGTCAGATGCCATTCGCCAGGTATATGCAGGCAAGCGGGTGATGAGTCCCGAATTAACGTTGGCTGCGTGGGAAGACCCTTGTCCGTTGTCCCCGAGGGAGAAGGAAGTGCTGTTGCTTGCTGAGAATGGACTGTCCATGCAGGATATTAGCGCCAAATTGTTCTTATCCTATGGAACGGTGCGCAACTATATGTCGGATGCGATTAGCAAAGTAGGAGCGGGTACGCGCATTGAGGCGATTCGAACTGCCAGGGAGAAGGGCTGGCTGGATTAAGAACTGCTGCTGGAATATATGCAGAAGATACTTGATGGAGAATTGTCGGCTCAATTAGCATCCAGAATATAAATGGGTAAGTGCTTCATTCTCTCTAAGTGAATATTTAGCTTATTTTCAGTTTCATTTCAGGAATTACGAACATACTATAGCCATCCCTTACATAAGGAGGTGGAACCTATGAAACGCAATTCAACCGTAGCAGCGTGGACGTGCCTAATGCTTCTCTTGATGGCTTCACCTGCAGCAGCGCAAAGCAGAACTGCGCTAGATGCTGCAACAGATAAGAGCAGGGAGCAAGCTGCTGTACGAGTGGTCACTTCATCTCAGGCTGTACAGCCGAATCAGCAGAGCACGGAGACGGATAAGCAATTAGAACAAGTACAGGCACAAATGAAGGAGCTTCGTGCAGAAATGAAGCAGCTGCGCGAGAAGAAGCTTCAATTGCTAGCTAAGAAACACGGAATTTCGACAGAAGGCAAGACCAACAAGCAAATTCACCAGGAATTACGCGAGAAATTAGGCATAAAAGGACGACTGTTCCACGAGAAACATCACATTAATGGGAAGCATGTCGAGGATCGTCAGACTCAGCTTCAGCACGAGGAAGAA
>Ga0102589_1002216_pt1 | contig 23248 bp, 21 predicted proteins | sample AraplaMF_Col_mLB_FD_76858 | JGI IMG/M metagenome (GOLD analysis project Ga0102589, IMG submission 76858) | Arabidopsis root microbial communities from the University of North Carolina, USA - plate scrape MF_Col_mLB | ecosystem: Host-associated > Plants > Roots > Endosphere | place: USA... | reverse complement strand
CTTGTAGGCTGCATATCCAAGAATGATTTACTCTGTAACAGTTCTGATTGGAAAGGAACGATCAACCACATGCCTTCTTATATAAGAAGTTGCTAATACCTACAAGCATTGGCGAAGGGAAACTACATCCTAATATGGATGGGTAAAACATGTGTGTATTTGCCAAGAGTTATTTAAGGCTATGCCTAAGCGAAAGAAGTCACCTTACCGCTGGGCTCTTGCCCGTCACGCACTTGAAGATGGGGACTTCTTTCGGAAATACGTTAAAAGTACCGGTTATAGCAATTGATCGTATTGTAGCATGGAATGAGTGGATTGCATTCGGTACAGTAAGGAGGAAAAGAGATTGCCGAATATTACAGTAGTTGGCAGCATTTCCATGGATTTAGTTGCCGTCTCAACAAAACGTCCCAAAGCTGGTGAAACAGTAATTGGGGAAGCATTTCATACTGCTCCAGGTGGAAAGGGCGCAAATCAAGCCGTAGCCGCCGCGCGCTTAGGTGCGAATGTTGCGATGGTTGGAGCAATTGGCGATGATAATTATGGAAAGCTTGTTCAAAGAAATTTAGAGAATGAGCATATTTTTATCAATCAAGTGAAAACGGTTACGGGTGAAACGACAGGTATTGCTCATATCGTACTGGCTGAGGATGATAATAGTATTGTTGTTGTACAAGGGGCAAATCGCCTTGTAGATGAGCAACTTGTAAATCGTGCAAAAGATTTTCTTGTAAAGGCGGATATGGTTGTATTACAATTAGAAATTCCACTTGAAACAGTAAAATATGTGCTAACGACTTGTGAAGAACATCAAATTCCAGTTATTTTAAATCCAGCTCCAGCGCAAAGATTGCCAGAGGAAGTGTTACAAAAAGCAACGTACATTACACCAAATGAGCATGAATGTCGAATTGTTCTAGATGACTTTACATCACCAATTGAATCATTGCTTGAAAAGTACCCCAATAAATTGTTAATGACTGAAGGGAAAAACGGTGTTCGATTCCATAATGGCACAGAAATTGTTCATGTACCGAGCATTTCTGTTGAAGTTGTCGATACGACAGGGGCTGGAGATACATTTAACGGTGCATTAGCAGTTGCGATTGTAGAAGGAGAAGAATTGCAAAAAGCGATTCATTTTGCAAACATTGCAGCCGGGATTTCTGTAACAAAATTAGGAGCTCAAGGTGGTATGCCATTAAGAGATAAATTACGAGAAGTGCAGATAATTGTAGGATGGTAAAGTTTCAATTATGGTATAGTGAACTGTCACATGTATTTGAAATTATGACTTTTAGCGTAATTTTAACTTAGAGGTATTGACTTATCAGTAGGTTCTATTTTAGCATTATGACGTACACTTATTGCTGGTATGAATTTATTGTTTGCAATAGGAGTGAGGTTGCTTGCTGATTCTATAATAATGATAGTAAACGGTGGCATCATTGAGGAGGAAAAGTAGCAATTTTATCGACAATGATGTTTTTAGGAGGATTACGTTCAATTTTATGGACAGACGTCTGACCACTTGTCTTAGTAATCATTTATGTTTTTATGGAATGTCAGAAGCGTTTGCGAATATTACCGTAAAATGAATAGTAGTAGATATACAAAATCTTGTTTAACAAGCAATATGTAATCGGTATCATTTGAACGGATTTCAATGCAGTTACATCGGTAGTAAGTGTGGCAAAGGAAAATAGTAAAAATTATTTTGTTTGAATTAGACAGTATTAAGAAAAGATAAAAACATACTTACATTTAGAAAGGAAGAAAAAACATGAAATTTTTTATTGATACAGCAAACATTAGCGAAATTAAAGAGGCAAACGACCTTGGCGTATTAGCAGGTGTGACAACGAATCCATCTCTTGTAGCAAAAGAAGGCGTAGATTTCCATGAGCGCATTCGCGAAATTTGCAGTGTAGTATCAGGACCTGTAAGTGCAGAGGTTATTAGCCTAGAAGCAGATAAAATGATTGAAGAAGGAAAAGAATTAGCAAAAATCGCACCAAACGTTGTTGTAAAAGTACCAATGACAACAGAAGGTTTAAAAGCGGTAAAAGCATTCTCTGATTTAGGAATTCGTACAAACGTAACATTAGTATTCTCAGCAGTACAAGCATTACTTGCAGCACGTGCTGGTGCAACGTATGTATCTCCATTCTTAGGTCGCTTAGATGATATCGGTCATAACGGCATGGACTTAATTCGTCAAATCGCTGATATCTTCGTGATTCATGGTATCCCAACAGAAATTATTGCAGCATCTGTACGTCACTCTGTTCACGTAACAGACGCAGCATTAAACGGTGCACATATCGCAACAATTCCAGCAAACGTTATCGCTTCATTAGTGAAGCACCCATTAACAGATCAAGGAATTGAGAAATTCTTAGCAGACTGGGAAAAAACACAAGGATAATAATATAAAAAAAGTGGTTCAACGGATACGTTGAACCACTTTTTTTTTTGTAAGTGCCACTGATATATCAGCTCCTCAACGATATTCGACATGTAGGATGTACTAGAGGGAGCTGACAAAAATCTATTTTGTATAAGTAGAGGGTTTATATATGGTGATTATTTGAATATAATAAATATTAAAATTAAAAAAGAATACGAAGTGGGAAAGAAAACACCGTTTCGAATTTTTTGCATTTGTAGGGACTACATTTCTATCGGGAAATTAAAATAGAGTTATAGCTTGGGGATAAATATTTTATCGAATTGTACAGAAAGAAAAAATATTTCCGGGGGAATTGTCGAAGGATATTCTGTTTATGAATAGTAACAACAGCTATCATTGTCAGCAAAGTGATTATCTCAATATGCTTTTTAAAATGAAAAACATAGAAGATAAATCACAATAAAAAGGTCTGCAACAGATCGTTGCAGACCTTTTTATTGTGATGCTACGATTCGTTTCTTACTATTTAATATTAGAATGAATTAAATTAATTACAGGAGGTACAAACATGAATATCGGAGAGAAGATAAAACATTTAAGACTAATAAATAAAATGACGCAAGAAGATGTAGCCAACCAATTATTTATTTCAAGACAAGTTATATCTAAATGGGAACTTGGAAATAGTCTTCCGAATTTAACCAATTTATTAGCCTTAAGCAAACTATTTAATGTTTCAATTGATTCTTTATTAAAGGAGGATTCAAATTTGCAAAATCAAATAATAAAACAAAGTAATTACAAAAGATATTTGATGATGACCTATGTATACATATATTCTTTATTAACTATTATTGTAATACTTTGTTGTTTTGTTTCTGTTTTACTTATAACAAAAGACATAAAAACATCAGATCTAAAAGTGATTCATTCACACTTTTATAAAGAAAGCGATAAAACAGAAACTCTATATATTTATAGTGAGTTAAAACCTTTTTTCTCTAATTATTCAGGGGATTATGGCTTCAAAATAAAAGAACATGAAATAGATATTCATGCTAATCGAAATTCAATTCCTTTTAAAAATAAAAATGTTTTATTTTCTATTAAAAAAGATATATCTCATGGAATAGATTGGGAAGAAAAGGATGTTTACATTGTAGACGAAAACAATAACAAAATACTTATATATAACCATAAAAATAAACAACTGTATTATCAAAAAAAAGTGACGGAGTAGGTGATTAAAATGAAAAACGTTTATAAGTATATTTTTATAGTAACTACATTTATTCTTAATGTAATTAGTTGTTTACTTATTGCAAATACCTTATTTACAAATGTAGTGTTTTCTACCGTATTTGTGTTTTTTGCTATTTTATTCCAATTAACTACAATTCTATTTATTATATATATAATTAGGAATGATAAGTCTAAAAAAATAAAAGTAATATTATATATTTTTTTAACACTAGATATACTTATCTTTTTATTCTTACTATTTACGGTATATATATTGGTAACATTTGGATTATTGAAACATTATTAATATCTTTCCTGATCTACCCAATTTTTCTATAGGGGCAGCATCACCTGCCTATTAACTTAAGGGATTCATTGTTCTAAAAACAAAAAAATCGATTTCTTCATAGTCAACTATGAAGAAATCGATTTTTCGTTTTGGGGATACTCCAAAATATTAGCTTGATGGCGATAGGGGCTATCCCATCATTGTCTTCTTTAATCTTCCTCGTACATAAATTGTTGAAGCAAAGGTAAACAAGAAAGCTGTTCCAATTATAAAGCTTACGCTTGGTGAGGCGCCGATTGCTCCAATTGTAAATGAACCGGCAACAACCCCTAATGAGAAGAATGCATAAAATAATCCAAATGCTTTTCCGCGATTATCTTCTGTTGTATTTTCAACAAGTAAGGCATTAATAGAAGGAAAGAGAATAGCAAATCCAATTCCGTAAATCATCATGACAATAAAAAGCATGCCCTTTGATGTAAATATACCAAGCAATGAAAGTGCAAATGCCATCACTGCAATACCGATAACCATCATTTTTTGACGATTAAAGAGATCGTATATACGGTTTGTTGGTAGTAAGAAGAAAAGGATGGCCGTAATTCCAAAGACACTCAGCATCATTCCTGTTGTTGATGTTTTTAGTCCTAATGCTTCTATTTTTACCGGCAACATATATGTGACAATTCCTTGTGAAAACATTAAGGTGAAGGCACCGATATATGCTTGTAATAATGGTTCAAATTTTAATAATTCAAGCAGATCTTCTTTGTTCATCATTTGCATCCGTGACGATTTTGTTCTTGTTATATGGTTTGGAAGCAAGAAAAGTGAGATTATTGCACCAAGTATCATTAAGATGGAAATTGTAATGAAGACCCAGTGTATACCAGCTTTCGCTTTCATAATCCCACTGAAAGCAGGACCGATAATAGCGGCTGTTCCAACAGCTGCACCAGATAAAGCCATTGCTTTCCCTTGTTTTTTTGATTTTGTCTGTTTGGATAAGAAAGTGAAAGCAGCTGGTATTAAAAAGCCATCACTAAAACCGTGCAGAAAACGAACGACAATCAGCTGTTCTCCACTTTGAACAAAGACATACAATAAAACTATGAGACTTGTAATACCCATGCTAATATAAAGAACTTTTTTTGCTCCATATTTATCAACAGATGCACCCGCAATAATATTGCCAATCATATTAGCAAACGAGTACATTCCAACGACAAGACCAATAATAAGAGGAGTTCCCCCAAGGTTTTGTGCATATGTACTCATAATGGGTAATTGTGAAAATGTATCGAAAAATGCGATGATAACAATAAAATAAATAAAGTATTTCAATTCTTTCACCTCTCTTGTGCTATTATGACATAATGATAATTTTCTCCGCAATGAAATTGATTGGTATGTTTGGAAATTTACGCATTGGATTATAGAGAAGGGAAGACATTAGAAGACAATAGATTTTACATGTCTTCACTATACTTATATCAATCTATTTAAATTTTTCAACATACAAGTCGCTGTTAGATCACTTCTATGTATGGCCAGATGCTCTAGCCCGCTAAAAAAAAGAGAGTTTTTAATTTGTATGTAAGGAGATTATCTCATGAGTTATTTACAAATTGGAGGTGGGGAATATTTGCCGCTTACAATAATAAAACAGAAGCCATTCGTAAAAATGACTTCTGTCGTTCAAAACTTTTTGTGGAATACCATTATCAAACGGTTGAATTCGTTTCATAATTTAAATTCAAAAAAGTTTTTTGCTAAAAACTCAAGTTTATCAACAATTTTTATTTATTTTTTGATAAAATGTTGCGTCCAAATATGTTCCTGTTCCACATAGCCAACACCTATATAAGTAAAATCACCATTTAAAATATTCGCACGATGCCCCGAGCTGTGCATCCAAGCGTCCATAACTTCTTCTGGTGTTTGTTGCCTTTTAGCAATATTTTCACCTGCTGCGGAATAAGAAATACCAAAACGTGTCATCATGTCAAATGGCGAATTATAAACTGGACTATTATGATCAAAATAATTATTTTTCAACATATCCTCTGATTTTATACGTGCTACTTTACTAAGCTCTGTATCTATCTGTAATGGAGATAATCCCGCTTTCGCTCGTTCCACATTAACTAGCTCCGCAACACGTTTTTCAAACGCATTTAGTACATGACTTTTATTCTCTTGTTTTTTAGCTTCTTCTTGCTTTCTAGCTTCTTCTTGCTTTCTAGCTTCTTCTTGCTTTCTAGCTTCTTCTTGCTTTCTAGCCTCTTCTTGCTTTCTAGCCTCTTCTTGCTTTCTAGCCTCTTCTTGCTTTTTAGCCTCTTCTTGCTTTCTAGCTTCTTCTTGCTTTCTAGCTTCTTCTTGCTTTCTAGCTTCTTCTTGCTTTCTAGCTTCTTCTTGCTTTTTAGCTTCGTTCTGCTTATCAGCGTCGTTCTGCTTATCAGCGTCGTTCTGCTTATCGGCGTCGCTCTGCTTATCGGCGTCGCTCTGCTTATCAGCTTCATTCTGCTTATCAGCGTCGTTCTGCTTATCAGCTTCATTCTGCTTTTTAGCTTCTTCCTGCTTTTTAGCTTCTTCCTGCTTTTCAGCTTCTTCCCGCTTTTCGGCTTCCAGCTTTTCGGCTTCCAGCTCTTTGGCTTCCAGCTCTTTAGCTTCCAGCTCTTTGGCTTCCAGCTCTTCGGCTTTCAGCTTTTCGGCTTTCAGCTTTTCGGCTTCCCACTTTTCGGTTTCTAGCCTTTCAGCTTCTTCTTGCTTTCTAGCTTCTTCTTGCTTTCTAGCTTCTTCCTGCTTTTTAGCGTCGTTCTGCTTATCAGCTTCATTCTGCTTATCAGCTTCATTCTGCTTTCTAGCTTCTTCCTGCTTTCTAGCTTCTTCCTGCTTTCTAGCTTCTTCTTGCTTTTTAGCTTCGTCTTGCTTTTCAGCTTCCTGCTTTTCAGCTTCCTGCTTTTCAGCTTCCTGCTTTTCAGCTTCCCGCTTTTCAGCTTCCCGCTTTTCAGCTTCCCGCTTTTCGGCTTCCAGCTTATTAGCTTCGTCTTGCTTTTCTTTTTCCTGTGCCTCACTAACTTCTGCTGGTTGTATTAAATTATTCATGTTGTTTAAATCGCGATTGTTGTCCGTTTGTTCTAGCTTAACGAAAGTAGATTCCTTCTGTACTTCGGTAGAAAAAACTTCTTCATCTGAATCGCTATCGTCCTCATTTTGAGGTGAATCACTAGTGTGATCTGTCTCAATTGATTGTTTCGGAATATTACTTTCATTTTCTGAATTCGGAGGATTCTCATTTTGTGATTGGTTAGAAATATTATTTTTAACGTCTACTTTAGAAGAATCACTCTTACTTGGTTGTTCAGAATCTTTATTCTCATGTACATCCGCTACATCATCATGAGACTTTTTCGAACTTGTTTTCTTGTTTTGACAACTAACGCATAGGAATACTGCAACCAACACAACAGTTAGCAAGAATATTAAGCGTTTTTGTTGTTTATTTACTGACATAAACTACTCCCAACACTCAAATTTGAGCTTTCCTTTTTGTGCACAATATTTAACATAATAAAATCGTCAAAAAAAGTCTAGCATTTTCAAAAAGAAAGGAAAACTTACGTGATTTCACTAAAAATAAAGTGAAACTTTAATCAGTAAAGGTCTTGCTGCCCGCGAATTAAGAAAGAAATATGTATATAAATGTAATTTCAGTTCTTTTCAAAAAAGAAAACTTTCCACCAAGGTCTTTTCTTTGATTTTGCTATTTCTCTTTTTACATTTTGCATCTCTCTAAGTAATTGTGTTAATGTACGATCTCTTTCTGCTATTGCGATACGTTCTTTTTGTTCTAAATGTTCATTTAATTTTTGCTGTAGCTTACTTATCTCGTTGCTTTGTTTTTGAAGCATCCTCATAAGATCTTGATGAGCATTATTTTCTTTTTTCAAATTTTGGTGTATTTCTAATAATAGAGGGTCATCATTACATGTATTCCTCTTAACTACCATTGTCGTGGGATTGCTATAAGCTTTGGTCAAAATCATTTTGATTTCTTCTTTATTCTTTCCTTTTTTATACCATTGTCTAATCTCTTGTAGTGTAGAAATACATGTTTCATGAAAAAGATAAACTTCTTCTTCTTTACGCATAATTAAACATGATTGATAATCCTCTACATAGCGTTTTGCCGTTTGAATAGGTATAGATGTATTTCGAGCAATTTCTCGAAGTGTAAGCCATTTCTCCATGCCTTCTCACCTTTTCAATTAATTTATTACATAACATAAGTATAGATTATATCATTTATTCATAATGTTAGTAATAAACGAATGGGGAGTTACAGCACTCTTTATAAAATATGTGGAAAAAGGAAACTACTCAGTCACTCTATGAAAAACCGACAGAAAAGCCTTTTTTTAATGGTCAAGAGGGACTGGCTATGTATAGGAGCGGTCAGGGCCTTTTTCTGCTACGTGCAAAGTTTTAAAACAAAGAAAGGCAGAAAGGTGTAGGTCCGTTTTGATCTTCATGATAGCAATCTATATGTTGAAAAATGAAAGTAACTTTCTATAGGTAATAAGGGCGTATTTTCACTAGAATAATACCTCTTATCAAACTTCTAAATGAAATGTATGGCTGAGTAGTTACGAAAAAAGTTTCTTCGGTGAGAAGGAACTTTTTTCTTTAGAAGAGGAAATTTTTATTTTCTTTCCAATATATATAGGAAATATATGGGAGGGGGAAGCGATGTGGATCGTAGAACGTTTCAAGGACTTTCAATGCCATGCGCATTTCTTAATGAAGATGCATTAGAGAGAAATATTCAATCTATTATTCAGCTTCATAAAGGAAAACGTATTAGAATTGCGAGCAAATCATTACGTTCTGTTTCAGTGATGAAGAAAATTTTACAATCACATTCTTGTTTTCAAGGAATTATGTGTTACTCACCAGCGGAGGTTCTGTTTTTAATTGAACAGGGATTTGATGATTTATTGCTCGGATATCCAGTTTGGGATGAAGAGGCTTTGAAGAAAATAAGTATACTTACAAAACAAGGGTACAAGATTACTTGCATGGTAGATTGCGAAGAGCATATTTTGTATTTGGAGCATATTGCTTTGCAAGTAGAGGGAATGTTTCGTATTTGTTTTGATATTGATATGAGCAGTCGTTTTCTTGGCTTTCATTTTGGAGTAAAACGGTCTCCGTTGCGCATTGCAGAACAAGTATTACAAGTGGCTAATAGAGTTTTACAATCATCCTGTTTGAAAATAGATGGTGTTATGGGTTATGAAGCACAGATAGCAGGTGTAGGGGATCATGTACCAAAACAAACATTACAAAACAAAGTAGTTTCTTATTTAAAAAGACGGTCTGTAAGAGAAGTTACAAAAAGACGAGGGTTCATTGTACAAGCATTAGAGCAAAAAGGAATTTCATTACGCTTTGTAAATGGCGGAGGAACAGGGAGTATAAAGACAACCGTTCAAGATGAGTCTGTTACGGAAATTACGGTTGGGTCTGCTTTTTATTCTCCAGTGCTTTTTGATTATTATAAAGACATTGCATTTGAGCCAGCAGTTGGATTTGTATTACCGATTGTCCGCCAGCCAGAACCTCATGTTTATACCTGTTTAGGTGGAGGGTATATTGCATCGGGAATGACTGGAAAGGATAAGCAACCGCAGCCGTATATGCCAAACGGAGCAAAATTACTTCCATTAGAAGGAGCAGGTGAAGTGCAAACACCTGTTTACTATGATGGAACAGAACAATTAAGAATTGGCGAGGGGATTGTGTTTCGGCATAGTAAAGCAGGGGAGCTATGTGAAAGGTTTTCTTCTTTATATCGCATTTCTGCTGGTGAAGTAGTAGGAGAATATCAAACATATCGGGGGGACGGACAATGCTTTCTATAAGGGGCCAGAAGTGGCGGAATTGGACAGGGAATGTACAAGGAGTGCCGCAGTATACGATGTATCCGAAAAGCATTGAAGAGGTTGCTGAGGCTGTGAAATTTGCAAAAGAAGTTGGAAAGCGTATTCGTGTGGTTGGTTCAGGTCATTCATTCACATCACTTGTTCAGACAGATGAGATTTTAATTTCTTTGGATGAATTACAAGGGATGATCGAGATTAATTCACAGACATTAATCGTAGAAGTGTGGGCAGGTACAAAGTTATATCAGTTAGGTGAAATATTACAAGAGAACGGATATGCACAAGAGAATTTAGGGGATATTGATGCACAGTCTATTGCTGGGGCAATTAGTACAGGAACGCATGGAACGGGGATTTCATTTGGCAATTTAGCAACACAAGTTGTGGAAGTAACAGCTGTCCTTGCATCAGGAGAAGTGATTACGTGTTCTGAAAAAGAATATCCACAATATTGGAAGGGGTTTCAATTGTCACTTGGCATGCTGGGGATTATTGTGAAAGTTAAATTAAAAGTCATTCCAGCATATTCACTTGCTTATGAAAGTAAAAAAGAATCATTTGCTACTGTTATGAGTAAATTGGAAGAATATAAGAAAAATCGTCATTTTGAGTTTTTTATCTTTCCGTATGCTGACGATGTTCAAGTGAAAATTACAAACGTAACGGAGGAAATAGGAGGAGAACTAAAGTGGCATAAACTCAAAACAGCTTTAATAGAAAATATGGCTTTTTCATTGTTATCAGAGAGTTGCCGCTTTTTTCCTTCTATTAGTAAGAGTGTTAGTCAATTATCCGCAAAGGGAGTACCCAATACGAAAATCATAGGTCCGAGTTATAAGGTGTTTGCAACTGCTCGCAATGTCCGTTTCTATGAGATGGAGTATAGTATTCCGGCAGAATCTATGAAAGAGGCAGTAGAAGAAATTTATGATCTCATTTACGAAAAAAATTTTCAAGTACATTTTCCCATTGAATGTCGCTATGCAAAAGAAGATGATATTTGGTTGAGTCCGTCATATGGAAGAAATTCTGCGTATATTGCAGTTCATATGTACAGAGGGATGCAATACACATCTTATTTTCAAGAAGTCGAACGTATTTTTCAAAAGTATGAAGGGCGTCCGCATTGGGGGAAAATGCATACAATGACATATGATATGTTGCAACAAGTATATCCTAAATTGCATCATTTTTTAGAGGCGAGGCAAACAGTAGATCCTACAGCAATGTTTTTAAATCCGTATTTAGCGAAAGTATTTTCGTTACATATGGAATAAAGCCATACAAACTCCTTTCTTTTAGGGGAGAAGAGAGCATCTGACCGCGTATAGAAACGGTCAGTTTTTTTTTTCGCCTTAAAATAAAAGGAGAAGGCATATATAAATGGTTTAATAATGTAGCTGAGCTGCATTGGATTTGGAAGAAAGAATATACGGTTGAATTTGCTGCTGCCATGTAATTGCAGTAGCTTTCTTTTTATAAGTTAGCCATTCCTGGTAGTCCTCTTGCGTTTTCCATAACGTGCGAATGAAGAATTCTGTATGATCTCTATCATGTTTTGTATAGGAGACTTCTATATTAATAAAACCTAGCGTATTAGGCGATGGGTAATATTGTTGTAATGCTGTAAGTACTTGTTTTTCACAATTTCTTTTTATATAAAGCATGTTTGTCACAATAAACATAGCGGCCACCTCTTTTTTAAGATAATAAAGTAATAAGGTAAGTATCGTTTTTCTTTAGTCATAACATCTTAAAGATTCACCCCTAGTAAGTCATTGCTTACATGAATGGCTCCTCCGTTCCAAATGGATTCAGCAAAAAGTGTTTATATAAAATATAATACTATTCAGAAAAGTTTGCGTAAATGTAAGGAAGACGACAATTTTTTACAAAAAATAAATAGGGATGCAAAATGATAAAAAATATGAACTTATCAATTCAGTTTTTTTATATTAAAATTAAAACACTATTTTTAAATATATTAATAAAAAATGGAATATCTAATATATTTATTACAAGTTTTCTGTTAATAGTAATATTTTTCCACTAAAAATAAACTGTATTTAATACGTTTGTAAACAAACTGTAAAATAAATCATGTATAAATGTAAGAGAAGGGAGTCGGATTATGAACTATTTTAAGCGTATCAGTAGTCTTGTATTAGCTGGATTTATTTGTTTCACTAGTACAGTTGCTGTAAAAGCTGAGTCAAACGACGAGAAATTAAACAACATGCAGCAGCAATTGCAAAATAATAACAATGACATTCAGCAAAAGGAACAAGAAAAACAGGCTGTAATGAAAGACATTGAAGGAATTCAAAAAGAATTATCAGATTTAAATAATACAATTACAAAAAATAAACAAGAACAAGATGCGATTCAGCGTAAAATTGATGAAACGCATAAACAAATTGAGCAAAAAGTGAAAGAGATTATTAGTTTAGAAAACAAAGTACTTATGCGTAAAGATATTATGAGAAAGCGTATAATCTCTGTTCAAGACAGCCCAAATGTAAGTTTAGTAGTAGAAGTAATTGTAGATTCAAAGAACATTGCAGATTTCTTGCAACGTATGACTGCAGTTTCTACAATTATGGATGCAGATAAAGAGATTCTTCGTTTACAAGAACAAGATCTTCGTCAAATTGAAGCCGATAAAAAGATAGTTGATGAAAAAGAAAAATCTTTAGAAGGCGATAAACAAAAATTGGCAAAAGTACAAGCTGATTTACAAGACAATTTAAAGAAACGTCAAGAACACCTACAATCTGTACAAGCGAAGTATAATCAAATTTCTAGTCAGCTTACACTTGCTGCACAAGAAAAAGCAAAGATTGAAGCAGATATGAAGGGTGTACAAGATACAATTGCTCGTGAACAACAAGCAGCTGCAGAGCGTGAAAGAGCTGCAAAAGAAGCACAAGCATCGCAAGCACCACAAGCACCACAAGTAAGTGACAAGCCTTCAGATAGACGAGATACACCAGATGTGCCTACTAAAGGCGGTCGTGAAATTTTTGTAGAGGCTACGGCTTACACAAATGACCCAAGTGAAAATGGGGCAAAGCCAGGAGAACATGTATACACTAGATGGGGACACTATGATTTAACTGCTAATCCAAATTTAAAAGTAATTGCTGTTGATCCAAAGGTTATTCCATTAGGCTCACGTGTACGGGTTCAAGGATATGGAGAAGCTATTGCTGCTGATACTGGTGGTGCAATTCAAGGATATCGTATTGATGTTTTCGTACCGGATAAAGGGGCTTCTAGCGCTTGGGGTAGAAGACAAGTTCGTGTTACTATTTTAGATTAAAGTAAAAATCTACTTTGCAAAAGCAAAGTAGATTTTTTTTATAATTAAATGTTAAGTTAGTTTTACATTTTGTAAAGCTTAGCATACAATAATGGTAAGAGGTGGTAAAAATGACCATTTACAATCGAGTAAAAGAATTACGAGCCCGTTTTCATTTTTCACAAAGTATATTGGCTGAAAAGGTGGGGGTAACGAGACAAACGATCGCTGCTATTGAAAAGGGGGATTATGTCCCGTCATTATTATTAGCGCTTATGATTTGTGATGTATTTGGTATGCAGATGGAAGAGGTATTTGTACTGCAAAAGGGGGCGGAAGAAAATGAATAGAATTGGTCTTTCTTATGTAATAAATATGGGTATACTTGTTCTAGTGGGTTGGTGGGGAATTGAATATTTCCATATGGCTACCGGCTTTGCAAACTCTATACGTAACGAAAAGCAAACGTTGAATGTGGTGATGGATCTAACGCCCACTGTATTAATCTGCATTGTGGGGATAGGATTATTAATTGGTTACAAAATACAAAAAAAGAAATATAAGAAATTATCATTTTGGACATTTCCGTTATTAGTTCCAAGTGAAGATGAGAGAGAAGAATTATTGACTGCAAAAGCGTGTCTCAATACACTTCTTTCATTATGGTGTATTATACCTTTCGCAGTTGTCGCGTTAGCTTTTTATCCACTATTCAATCAAAACATTCCAGAATATCCACTATACGTATTATTTTTCATTTCGCTAATTACAACTACAGTATTTCATATTTCTTTATATCGTAATAAGGTTGTGTAAAAGGTGTGCCAAAGAGCACATCTTTTTTTTGAGAATATAGGGGATTTTTCTGTGTTTTTACAAAAGTTTAATGAAATGCTATAGGGAGAGTTTACAAATCCTTTTTACAATAGAAGAAGTATTGAAATTGGGGGGATTAGAGAATGAGAAAGGCTTTGCTCTGTGGAGGAATTATAGCAAGTGTATTATGGACAGGCAATCATGTAAACGCAGAAAAAATCAATCAAGAAACGAAACAATTTGCCGATAAAATAGAAAGTTTACCAAAAGGGAGTATTTCAAATCCAGCATTTCGTGGGCAAATAGAGGAAATGGTAAATAAATTTATTCGTAATAAGCATAAGAATACAAAAATAGAAAGAACGGCTATTTTTTCAATGCCAAGCAAAAAAGCAGAAATCGCGGTATCTTCACCAGATGGTAAGACGTTAGTTGTAACAGAAGCAGACTTAGGACAAATTAGCATCCTTTCAATTGAAAATTTACAAGATATTCAACTGAAAGGGACAGTGAGTTTGAAAGGAATTCATTCCGAAGCAGAGGTGACGAGTACAACAGTTACACCAGATGGTAAGTATGCATTCGTTGCTTTTCGTACCGGGGATAACTTGTATAATGCGCATAGAGGAAAGATAGCAGTTATAGAATTATCATCCAAAAATATTGTGAAAATATACGAGGTGGGTGTAGGGCCAGATTCTATTGCTTTATCAAAAGATGGGACAAAGCTTGTAGTTTGTAATGAGGATGAAGAAGGAGATCCAAATGACGGAAATGAAGTCAATATGAAAAAAACAAAGCGACCGGGTACAATTTCTATCATCACGTTCCCTAATGGAGATGTATTGAAAGGAATTCACCATGAGCTATCAATTGATATAAGTCAGATTGGAAATGGAACAGTGTACAAGCATGATCCGCAGCCAGAGTATGTGGCAATTAGTCCAAATGGAGAAAAAGCGGCTGTTACATTACAGGAAAATAATGCAGTTGCTATTGTTAATTTGCAAGGACAAAACATTGAAACGATATTTGGCCTTGGAACAACAAAGCATAAAGCAGACTTGCAAAATGATGGTGTTGTTTCTTTTCAAGATGAACTGATTGCAAGACCAGAACCAGATGGTATAACGTGGGATCAATCGGGGCGTTTTGTAATTACTGCTAATGAAGGAGACCTAGGGAAAAATGAATTTAAAGATGGTGTGAAATCAGGTGGACGCAATATATCTGTATGGAGTCAAAACGGTTCGCTTGTATATGATAGTATGAATCTTATTGATGAAAAAGTGGCAGCTAAAGGTTTATATTCAGATAGTCGTAGTAATAGCCGAGGTAGTGAAGTAGAAAATGTTGCGACAGGAATAATACAAGAAAGTCCGATTATGGCTGTGGCTGCTGAAAGGGCAAATGCAGTACTCTTTTTTGATATAACAATCCCGATGTTCCCTGTTTATATTGGTCTTGTTCCTTCAGGAGGAAAAGCACCGGAAGGGATTCATAAGATTAGCAACCGTAATATATTTGTAAGTGCAGATGAAGCAGATGGAACATTGAGCTTTTATTGTTTGCAAAAATGATAATCATGGCACTTCCTAATAAGGAGTGCCATTTCCTTTGTCTTGTACATGTCACTTGTATATCTAGCATTCTTACTTTATCATTTTATATAAGGAAAATTTTGTGAAGGAAAGGAACTGGAGTATGAATAAGAAAAAGATTTATAGTATATTAGCACTTCTTTTATTTATTGTGGGTGGCGTTTTAATTGCCAAACCATTTTATGATGGTTACAAAGCTGGAAAGATGCAAGACGAAAACATACAAGCTATTAAGAAAATGAAGTATGAAAAACAAGAAACGAAATTTGTTGATGCTTCTAAAATAAATCAACCGGACTTAGAGGATGTGGCAAATGCTACATTAGATAAGAAACAAGTGATTGGGCGTATGTCGATTCCGAGTATTGGATTAGAACTACCAATTTTAAATGGTTCAACAGAGAGAAATTTATTATCAGGCGCAACAACAGTAAAAGAGAAACAAGAGATGGGAAAAGGGAACTATGCATTAGCAGGACATAACATGTCGAAAAAAGGTGTGTTATTTAGCGATATTTCGAAACTGAAAAAGAATGATAAAGTATATTTATATGATAGTGAAAATGAATATGAATATGCGGTAGAACAAGTAACGGAAGTCACACCGGATAAATGGGAAGTCGTTGAAGATCAAGGAAAAAATGAAGTAACTCTTATTACATGTACATCTGTACTTGATAATTCCAAGCGATATGTAGTATCTGGGAATTTGGTGCAAACGAAAAAAATAAATAATTAAAAAAAGATGAGGGGCATCCCCTCATCTTTTTTAGTCCATCCATTTTGCTAATTTTTTGGAAAGTAATAGTAAGATACATCCTAAGAAAATAGCGACAGCTCCAATAATAGCAAATACTTCTGAATAACCTAATGAAGTTGTAAAGTTTGCTAACTGTCCACCTAAAATATTCGCGACACCTGTACTTGCTAACCAAACGCCCATTAATAAAGATGCGAGTTTGATAGGAGCAAGTGCACTTACCATTGAAAGTCCGACTGGAGATAAGAATAATTCCCCTAATGTATGGAATAGGTAAGTAAAGACGATAAAGAGTAAGTTTGCTTTTTCTGTAATTTGTTGTTCATTACTTCCTGTTTTTAACGTAGCAACAACAAGAACCATATAACCAATTCCAAGTAAGATCATCCCAAGAGCCATTTTTGTTGGGACTTTTAAATCACCACGTTTTGTAGAAGCAAGCTTTGTCCAAAATGCAGAAACAATCGGTGCTAATAAAATAATGAACAATGGGTTTACAGACTGAAACCAAGATGTTGGAATTTCCCAACCGAATATAGAACGGTCTACAAAGCTATTTGTATATAATGTTAAAGAACTACCAGCTTGTTCAAATCCAGCCCAGAAGAAAACAACAAAACACGTTATAATGATAATCACAGCTGTATGCTGTTTCTCTTTTTTCGTTAATGGTGTATTGCCAGCTGTTTTGTTTCCTGTTCCTGTTTGTAACGCTGCTGTCGGTTTTTTACCAATATCACCAAGAAAACGATTTGATAATGTTACAAATAAAATTTGTCCGATAATCATCCCGATAGATGCAGCCAAAAATCCATAGCGGAAACCGTAATGCATAACGCCATCTACTGTTGTTTTAAACAAATCTTCTGATAAATATCCGCAAACGAGTGGAGCGAGGAATGAACCGACGTTAATTCCCATATAGAAAATTGTAAAAGCACCATCGCGGCGCGAATCGTTTTCTGCATATAATTCTCCGACAAGAGTGGAGATATTTGGTTTGAAGAAACCGTTCCCGATAATAATGAACGCTAATCCGAGGTATAGTCCTAATTGGCTTTGCAGTGCAAATAACGTAATGTTACCAATTGCAATTGTTATACCGCCAAGTGTAATTGCTAATCGTCTACCAAGATAACGATCGGTTAAAAATCCGCCAATTAATGGGGTGAAATAACAAGCCCCTGTATAAAATCCGTAAATTGTAAGTGCCCAGCTCTTACTAAAACCAAGCCCACCGTTTATTAAGGCAGTTGTTAAATATAATGTTAATAATCCTCGTAATCCGTAATAGCTAAATCGTTCCCACATTTCTGTGAAAAAGAGTAAGTACAAACCTGGAGGATGCTTCTTTTTTGGCTGTTGTTTTTTATCTAACTGTAGCGCAGATTCCATATGTAATTCCTCCTAACATAAAAAACAAAGTAAATAGTTTTAGATGATTAATAGTTTACTTTATTAACTTTTTAAAGTCAATAAAGGTCTATTTTTTGTAAAAAATTATTCACAGATAATGTGGGGGAGAATAAACTTTGAAACAGTGCTTTCTTCCGTTATCGCCCGTTCTTTGCAATATATCGGTGATTCGACACAATTTAAAGACAATTCGACAATAATTAACATACAAGTAGTCGATCTACTGAGCTGAATCATACTAAAAAATGAAAGGAGCTATCCAAAAAGTTTCACTTTTTGGATAGCTCCTTAATATATAAGAATAATACTTTTGGGCAGCCCTATTCTTTTTATTTAATAGCAGATGTTCCAACTACAACCGTTTCACTTGCTTTTACAGTCGTGTTTTGACGAAGGCGTAATGTAGCTTGCCCTGTTGTATAAGGAGCAATTTGTACATTTACTACCTTTTCAGCGACACCTTGGCTATTTGTCGTAAAGGAAAATGCATTACTATAACCGTAAGAAGAAGGCCATAGGCCGTTTTCATTTTGAACTTTTGCTACTTGTGTGCCACCACTTGTATAAATACCTAAAGAGTAATTATTGTAAGTAGTGTTTGGTAATAAATGATTTGCTTGTATTTTTATTTGAAATACACCGCTGTTTGGAAGAATGCTAGGGTGAATAAAGTTATAATCTTTTGTTGAGACGTTTCCATCATTATTATTATTGCTATTATTATAGCCGTAAGAGCCAGACTTAAATGTACTTGAATTAAACCATTGATATCCTTGGTTAGGGGCACCCCATGGTTCTGGTTGCGGCTCAGTTGATGCACTTGGTTGTTCAAATGTTTTTAATGCTGTTGGTGTGTCTAGCTGTAATCCGCTTACTTGGTTTAAACTAGTATATGTTTCTTTTGTAGAGAGCCATTTTACAACATTTGTTAATAAAGTAGCGTCGCTTTCTTCTTTATATCCATCATATGTTTTTTTAGACTGTCCCGTATCTTCACGAACATATTTTGGCGTTGCGTCTTCAACTGGCGAAGAGTCACCGATAAAGGCTGCTTTTCCTAAACCAACTTTTGCGACTGCAACGAAAGGACCTTCAGCGATGCCGCCGCCGTTATATACACCGCTATCAACAGCGTTATTCCACTTAGGTAAACTTTCTGGTAAGTAGACAATTCCTTTTGCTACATTTGGGTTTACAATTGCAATTGTAGATCCCGCATGCATGGCAACAGATGAAACACCCGTAGTAATTCCGAATGATTGATCAGGTGCTACAATTTTATTTGCAGAAACATCACCAATTGCATTGTAGCGAAAGCGTACGCCAAAGTTGTTTGCTAGCCAGTCAGAACTTTCTACACCTTGCATAGCTTGTGAAGATGTTTCTTCAGAAGACATCCCTTTTGCTGGATTTTCCCATGCTCCGCGGCGATACCCGTTGAAAACTTCTGAGGAATCCCAGCGATTTTTATTGCGGTCTGCATTATAATGATCGGCTATAAAAAAGATACTTCCGCCATTTTTCACATATTGCAGCATCGCATCTTGTTCTGATTTTTTATACGGAATATTTGCTTCTGGAACGATAAATACGTTGTAATCTTTTAAGTCATCATACGTAATAGGTGTTGATTTACGTAGCTCCTTTACAAAGTAGCCTTTGTTTGCAATGCCATTTCCGAAATCAGAAAATCCGCCATCAATAACCCAATCAGCTGTTCCTGCCGTTTGAGCATGTGTATTATCAAATAATACTTTTTTCCCAGCGTTTTCGTTCACAATTTTTGCAGCAATTTGCGGAGCTGGATCTAAAGCGCTTTCAGCAAAAGTCGTCGAACTAAATACGGTAGCCATACTTAATGTCAATCCTGTTGCGAGTGTGAGTTTCAGCCATTTTTCTTTCTTCATAATGAATCCCCCTAAAGTAAGTTAGTTTAAGTAAGAATGCGATTCGTTCAGCTAACTATCAGCTAATCATACGGATAAAAATGCCCCCTATATTAATTTAACTAAATATAACGAAAGAAAAAAGAGGGAATTAATAAATTTTTGTAAACTTATCGTGAATTTTGTTGAGAAATATTTTTACATACAGAAATAATGGAAAAAAATCCCTCCCTCAGATGAGGAAGGGATCAACATTATCCAATTTGCGAAGATGATTTCGATGATTTATCTGTTGTATGAAATCCTTTTGCATAATAAACAACTACTAAAGCGATGAGCCAAATTGGTCCAACAATTAATGCGATGCGTGTATCAGTAGAATATGCCATAATGCCTAATACTAAAGCAAGGAAAGCGAGCGTCACATAGGAGCTAAGTGGATACAATGGCATTTTATAAGTTAATTTATTTTGCGCTTCCTGTGATAATCCTTTGCGGAAACGAAGCTGCGCAACTACAATGACACCCCAAGTCCAAATTGCTCCGAACGTGGAAATACTCGTTAACCATGTAAATACTTTTGCAGGAACAACGTAGTTTAATACAACGCCTATTAACAATACGAAAGCTGTTGCTAAAATTCCTTTACTTGGGATTCCATTTTTATTTAACTGCCCAAATTTTTCTGGTGCTTGTTTTTGCTGCGCTAATGTAAATAGCATACGGCCTGTACTAAAGAGACCACCATTACAAGAAGAAAGAGCAGCTGTTAAGACAACAAAGTTAATAATTCCTGCTGCTTTCGCAATACCGATTTGTTCAAACGTTAGTACAAATGGACTTCCTTTGTCACCAATTTCATTCCATGGATAGATTGCCATCATAACGAATAAGGCACCTACATAGAAGATTAAAATGCGCCAAAAAACGTTATCAATCGCTTTAGACAATGTTTTTTTCGGATTTTCTGCTTCACCGGCTGTTACACCAATTAGTTCTACTCCTAAGTAAGCAAATAGTACCATTTGTAATGATAGAAGCAGGCCAGAAAAACCATTTGGGAACCAACCGCCGTGTGACCAAAGGTTTGAAATTCCAGTCGCTACGCCGCCGTTTCCAAAACCGAATAAAATAATGCCAGCGCCAATTATTATCATACAGATAATTGTGACAATTTTAATTAAAGCAAACCAAAACTCAAGTTCTCCATACACTTTAACCGATAAAAAGTTTAATGCGCTCATTAATACAAGAGCAATTAACGCCCAAACCCACCGCGGTGTTCCTGGGAACCAATATTCCATATAAATTCCTGCCGCTGTAATTTCAGCCATACAAGTTACAACCCATAAGAACCAATAGTTCCAACCAGTGATATAACCTGCTAGTGGGCCTAAATAGTCATGTGCATATTTACTGAATGAACCAGCAACAGGTTGTTCAATTGCCATTTCTCCAAGCGCCCGCATAATGAAAAAGATCGCAAGGCCAGCAATGATATAACCGAATAAAATGGACGGTCCTGCTAGTTTAATAGCGGAAGCTGATCCTAAAAATAGTCCAACTCCAATAGCAGACCCAAGTGACATAAGGGTAATATGACGTTGTTTTAATCCGCGGTTTAAATTATCTGCTTTGTTTGTGTGCTGCATAATAAACCTCCTGTATTTAGTAAGAAAAATATTGTATCCGCTTACAAATTTATTCAACTATTTAAAATTATAAAACATTTCTATCTGTTATGCTACAAAAATAGACAATGTTTTCTGTACTATAAAAATTGGTTTTCGTATTTTGATATCTAAGTCACTGTTACGAAAAAAACACAATGCCCAGCACTCGCTCACTCCTTGTGTTTTAAAAACATAAAAAGTGGCAGAAAAGGGCCCTGAGCGCTTCCGTAGATTTGAAATAAAGTCATACGGTTGTATCTCTTTTTATTCTACTATCACGTTTAAAAGTATTTAGTTGCAATAAAAATTTAATCGTGTTAGTGTCTTTATGGGTTAAAACCTATACATCTACAAAGGAGTTAATCTCATGATCATTCAATTCATTCGATATAGATAGTGATAGGTATAGACTACTTTAAAATCCGACTCATATTTTTTTGAAAATATGATGAGGGTTTATTTGTCTATGCCTTTTTCATTTATCTAAAAATGAATGAGGTGGCTTCTTTGTATAAAATGAACAAAAGAATGCAGAGCGCAGAATATTTAAGTAAATTTGAACATATTTTCAAGTGTCCTATTTGCGACTCAACAATGAAGGTTTTTGAGTTAAAGAGTTTAATCTGCTCAAATAACCATACATTTGATTTTACTAAACAAGGATATATCAACTTGACAACTCAACTAGTAAAAACTAAATACACTAAGGAACTTTTTGAAGCGCGAAGAAAAATTATTGCAGAGGATGGTTTTTTTGCACTATTAAGTCAGGTAATTGTTGAAAGCATAAATAAGCATGTCGCTGTTAAAAAAGAATCAATATCTGTAATTGATATGGGATGTGGCGAAGGTTCTCACCTAACTAGCATTTGTGAAATCGCTAGTTCTGCTTATAAAAAAATAGTTACAGGAGTAGGGATTGATCTTTCTAAAGAAGGTGTTTTGGTAGCCGCTAAGAACTACACTAATAAGATTTGGACTGTTGCCGACCTAGCAAATACACCATTTCAAGATAAGCAATTTGATATTATTCTGAATATCTTATCACCTTCCAATTATGCAGAATTTAATAGATTGTTAAAAGCTGATGGTTTAGTAATTAAAGTCGTTCCTGGAAGTGAATACTTAAAAGAATTAAGAGAAATTATATTCGATGGATCTGAAAAACAATCTTATTCTAATGTTGATACTGTTGAACGATTTAATGAGAACTTCCAATTGATAGATAGTTCAAGATTATGTTATACCGTGACACTTGATAATCTATCAATGCAATCGTTAGTTCAAATGACTCCTTTATTATGGGCGACCACAAAAAAACAAGTTAAATCATTCTTGGAAGGGAGTTCAGCTCAAATCACTGTTGATTTAGAAATATTAATCGGTAAGAACTAACTTTATAAAAATTTCATCCTTAACTAAAAAGAAAAACTCCATTTTGATCAATCTTTTTTTCAAAATGGAGTTTTTATATTTGTTGTTAAATAATGATTGAAGGGAAAGTTCTATTCAAACTTTATTCTCACCCTACATCTACACATGGCCAGACGCTCTTGACATCCCGAAAAGAAAGAGGGACGTCTATATATATAAATTCATTTTCATGTTTCAACATCCAAATCGTTGCTACGAAAAATATCCCATGCCTAGCACTCGCTTACTCCTTTTGTTTTAAAACATGGCAAGTAGCAGAAAAGGGCCCTGACCGCATCTACGCATGGCCAGTTTATCTCGCTCTCCCCAAAAAAAGAAAGGTTTTTGATCTTATATATATTGTCCAATAAAAAACAAAAAGCTATCAAAATCGATAGCTTTCTTTCCATCATTACAAAATAGTAATAGCTTGTTTTCCCATTTGCTCCCATGCTTTTTCAAATTGAGAGCGCGAAATACTTTTACGCGG
>Ga0102589_1002212_pt1 | contig 23259 bp, 18 predicted proteins | sample AraplaMF_Col_mLB_FD_76858 | JGI IMG/M metagenome (GOLD analysis project Ga0102589, IMG submission 76858) | Arabidopsis root microbial communities from the University of North Carolina, USA - plate scrape MF_Col_mLB | ecosystem: Host-associated > Plants > Roots > Endosphere | place: USA... | reverse complement strand
CTCATTCTTGTACTCGTACTTATTACCGGGCTTGCCAGCGCGGAGTACGGGTTTGTGTAAGTAAGAACCACACACCCAGGTCGATACCCAAGACCCCGCGCCCGAAAAGGCGCGGGGTTTTTCGTTTTCGGCCTCCGGAAAGTTCATCCAGGAGATCGGAGTTCGTGAGAAGCAACGCCATCAAGCAAGGCCCCGCACGCGCTCCCGCACGCGCCATGCTGCGCGCGACCGGGTTGGACGACGAGGCCATCGCCAAGCCGCTGGTCGCGGTGGTGCATACCTGGTCGGACGTCTCGCCGTGCAACTACACGCTGCGCGAGCTGGCGCAGCACGTGCGCGCGGGCGTGATCGAGAACGGCGGCACGCCGATCGAGTTCAACACCATTGCCGTGACCGACGGCATCGCGATGGGCTCGGACGGCATGCGCGCTTCGCTGCCTTCGCGCGAGACCATCGCCGATTCGATCGAGCTGGCGGTGAACGGCCATTGCCTGGACGCGATGGTGCTGCTGGTCGGCTGCGACAAGACGATCCCGGCGGCGGCGATGGCGGCGGCGCGGCTGGATATCCCGACCGTGATCCTCTACGGCGGCACGATCATGCCCGGCCACTGCCGCAAGGACGCCAGCGACAAGGCGCTCACGGTGCAGGACGTGTTCGAGGCCGTCGGCGCGCATTCGGCCGGCCGCATCGACGACGCCGAACTGCATCGCATCGAATCGCACGCCTGCCCCGGCGCGGGCGCGTGCGGCGGGCAGTTCACGGCCAACACGATGGCGATGGTGCTGACGTTCCTCGGGCTGTCGCCGCTCCAGCTCAACGACATTCCCGCCATCCACGCCGACAAGCCCGCCGCCGCGCGGGCTTGCGGCGCGATGGCGATGCAGCGTTTGCGCAACGGTGGTCCGGGACCGCGCGAGATCCTCTCTCCCGCAGCGCTGCGCAACGCTGCGTGCGCGGTCTCGGCCACCGCAGGCTCGACGAATGCCGCGCTTCACCTGCTGGCGATCGCGCACGAAGCCGGCGTCGCGTTCGACCTGGAGGAATTCGAAGCGGCCGCGCGCACGCCGGTGATCGCCGACCTCAAGCCCGGTGGGCGCTACACCGCCGCGGAGATGTTCGAGATGGGCGGCGCCGCGCTGGTCGCGCGCGAATTGCGCGCGGCAGGCCTGATCGAGGACATCCCGACGGTGACCGGCCGCAGCTTCTTCGCCGAACTCGACGACGTGCCGCTGCCCGGCGCGCAGGACGTGGTGCGGCCGGTGTCGAATCCGTTCAAGCCGCGCGGCGGTTACTCGATCCTCTACGGCGACCTCGCGCCGGAAGGCTGCATCCTCAAGCTCGCCGGCCACGGCATCGAGCACTTCGAAGGCACCGCGCGCGTGTTCGATTCGGAGGAAGCCGCGTTCAACGCGGTGCAGGCGCGGCAGATCCGCGCGGGCGATGTCGTCGTCATCCGCTTCGAAGGCCCCGCCGGCGGGCCAGGCATGCGCGAGATGCTGGCCGTCACGGCAGCGCTGGTGGGACAGGGACTGGGCAACGACGTCGCGCTGATCACCGATGGCCGTTTCAGCGGCGCGACGCACGGCTTCATGGTCGGACACATCTCGCCGGAAGCCGCGCGCGGCGGTCCGATCGCGAAGTTGCGCGATGGCGATCGCGTGCGCATCGACGTCAAGACGCGCCGCATCGATGTCGACGCGAACCTCGCGTTGCGCGAACCGGCGCGCATCAAGCCGCGTGTTTCCACCGGCACGCTCGCCAAATACGCGCAGCTGGTGAGTTCGGCCTCGCGTGGCGCCGTCACCGCGCCCGGCCCGCTCGACGCGGATTCGACGAAACACCGCGAAATTCCCGTGCTCGTCGTTCCCGACGAATCGCGCGAACTGCTTCTGGTCTGACCAACGCCTCCACTTCCATTCACACCACGGACACCACCATGACCACCCAGCACAAACCCCGCGTCGCCATCGTCGGTTACGGCAGCCAGGGCCGCGCGCATGCGTTGAACCTTCGCGATTCCGGTTTCGACGTCACCGTCGGACTGCGTCCGGGCGGCCCGACCGAGATCAAGGCCAAGGCCGACGGCTTCACCGTCAAATCCCCCGCCTCAGCCGTGAAGAACGCCGAACTCGTCGCGGTGCTTACGCCCGACATGGTCCAGCCGCAGCTCTACGGCGAAGTGATCGAGCCCAACATCGCACCCGGCGCGTGTCTGCTGTTCGCGCACGGCTTCAACGTGCATTACGGCCAGATCACCCCGCGCGAGGACCTCGACGTCGTCCTCGTCGCGCCGAAGGGCCCGGGTGCGCTGGTGCGTCGCGAATACGAGATCGGCCGCGGCGTGCCGTCGGTGTACGCCGTCTACCAGGACAAGACCGGCAACGCCGAGCAGCTTGCGCTGACCTATTGCGCCGGCATCGGTGGCGCGCGCCAGAACGCGATCCGCACCACGTTCAAGGAAGAAACCGAAACCGACCTGTTCGGCGAACAGGCCGTGCTGTGCGGCGGCGCGACCAAGCTCGTGCAGGCCGGATGGGAAACGCTGGTCGAAGCTGGCTACCAGCCGGAAGTCGCGTACTACGAGTGCCTGCACGAACTGAAGCTGATCGTCGACCTGTTCTACGAAGGCGGCATCACGCGCATGCACGAGTTCATCAGCGAGACCGCGCAGTACGGCGCGCTCACGCGCGGCACCTACGTCGTGGACGACAACACGCGCGCGCAGATGAAGAAGATCCTCACCGAGATCCAGGACGGCACGTTCGCGCGCCAGTGGATCGCCGAGTACGCCGCGGGCAACGCGAACTACAAGGCGCTCAAGCACGCCGACCTGACGCATCCGATCGAAGCGGTCGGCAAGAAGCTGCGCGCGAACATGAAGTGGCTTTCCACCGCGCCGCAGGCCGCACCGGCCACCGCCGAAAAGCGCGACGCGCAGACCGAGGCGGCGTGATGAACGGTGCCCGCTGGCTGGTGCAGGCCCTGGCGGCCGAGGGCGTGGACACGCTCTTCGGCTACCCGGGCGGCGCGATCATGCCCTTCTATGATGCGCTGCACGGATCGCAGCTCAGGCACGTGCTGGTCCGCCACGAACAGGGCGCGGCCTTCGCGGCGAACGGGTATGCGCGGGCCAGCGGGCGCGTGGGCGTATGCGTGGCGACCTCCGGTCCCGGCGCATCGAACCTGGTGACGGGCATCGCCGACGCGATGCTCGACTCGGTGCCGATGGTCGTCATCACCGGACAGGTGGCGACGCCACTGATGGGCACCGATGCATTCCAGGAACTGGACGTGTTCGGCATGACCATGCCGATCGTGAAGCACAGCTTCCTGCTGCGCCGCGTCGAGGATCTGCCGAACGTCATCGCCGAGGCGTTCCGCATCGCGCGTTCCGGCCGGCCGGGCCCGGTGCTGATCGACCTGCCGAAGGACGTGCAGATCGGCGATGCGTCGCGTCTTCCATTGCACGTTCCCGCGCAGATCGACGACGTGGAAGCGCCGAAGGATGCCTCGCTGCATGCGGCGCTCGCGCTGATCTCGCAGGCGAAGAAGCCGGTCGTGTATGGCGGCGGCGGCATCGCGCTGGGCGATGCGGTGCAGGCGTTCCGCACGTTTGTCGATGCGACGCAGATCCCGACCGTGCTGACGCTGAAAGGCCTGGGCGCGCTTCCCACCGGCCATGCGCTGAACCTGGGCATGCTCGGCATGCACGGCAGCCGTGCGGCGAACCTCGCGGTGCAGGAAAGCGATCTGCTGATCGTCGTCGGCGCGCGTTTCGACGATCGCGCCACCGGCAAGCTCGCCGAGTTCGCACCGCACGCGCGCGTCGTCCACATGGATCTGGATGCGTGCGAGATAGGCAAACTGCGCCACGCCGATGCCGCCGTGTGCGGCGATATCCGTCGCACGCTGACCGCGCTCACCCTCCCCTGCGCGGCGCACCTGCACGGTCGCCATGGCGCGGCGCGACGCGAATGGCGCGCGACCTGCCAGCAGCGCATGCGCGAGTTCGCGGCGCGTTACGACGCACCGGGCGAGACGGTCTATGCCCCCGCGTTGCTGAAGCGTCTTTCCGAACTCGCGCCGGACGCCGTCGTGGCCTGCGATGTCGGCCAGCATCAGATGTGGGTCGCACAGCACTGGCGTTTCGCGACGCCGCGACAGCACCTCACCAGCGGCGCGCTGGGCGCGATGGGTTTCGGCTTGCCGGCCGCGATCGGCGCGCAGATGCAATCGCCCGGTACGCCGGTCGTGTGCGTCAGCGGCGATGGTTCGTTCCTGATGAACGTGCAGGAACTCGCGACGCTGCGTCGCTACGGCCTGCCGGTGAAGATCGTGCTGCTGGACAACCAGGCGCTGGGCATGGTGCGCCAGTGGCAGGAGCTGTTCTTCGACAAGCGCTATTCGGAAATCGACCTCTCCGACAACCCCGACTTCGGCGCGATCGCGGCGGCGTTCGGCGTGCAGGCGCTGCACGTCGATCGCGCCGATTCCGTCGAGGACGCATTGCAGGCGCTGCTGGCCGCCGACGGCCCCGCGCTGCTGCACGTCGCCATCGACCAGGCCGCCAACGTCTGGCCGCTGGTGCCGCCCAACCACAACAACGCGCAGATGCTCGATCCCGAGCTCGATGCCGGCGCGTCGAACGAACCCACCCCCACCGAGGATCCCCGCCATGCGATACCAGCTTGATCTCACGCTCCGTCAGGCCGAAGGCGCGCTGTCGCGGGTACTGGGCGCGGCCGAACGCCGCGGTTTCCGTCCGCTCGCCGTGGATGGCGAAGCGCAGGCCGATGGCGACCGCTGGTACCTGCGGTTGACCGTCGAAGGCGAACGCGACGAAGCCAACCTGCAGCACCAGCTCGAAAAGCTCTACGACTGCCTCGCGGTGGAGGTCTCGCCATGTCGATGATCGCCACGCCGGCCGCGCCGACCACCGCGCGACAACCGACCACGCCGCATATCGCGCTGCGCGAGGACGCGCGCCGCCCGGGCATGCCGCTGCTGTGGTTCGACGGCGAACTCACCAGCGCCGACACGCCGCACGCGCCGCTGACCACGCATGCGATGCATTACGGCACCGGCGTGTTCGAAGGCATTCGCAGCTACGCGACGCGCGATGGCGCGGCCGTGTTCCGCCTGCCCGAACACCTGGAACGCATGCGCAAGGGCGCCGACCTGCTGGGCATCGATTTCGATGTCGACGCCGCGTTCGACGCGACCCTGCAGACGCTGCGCGCGAACGGACATCGCGACGCCTACGTCCGCCCGCTGACGTGGCTCGGCAGCGGCGCCGATGGCGTCACCGTCGGTCTGGACGTGCCCGGCCTGAGCCAGCATTTCATGGTGATCACGCTGCCGACCGTGGTGCACCTCAACGGCAAACGCTCGCGCCTGACGGTGTCGCCGTGGAAGCGCAACCCGGCTTCGTCATTGCCGCCGCTGAAGCTGTGCGGCGCGTACATCAATTCGATCCTCGCCAAGCGCGAATCGCGCCTGCGCGGTTTCGACGAGGCGCTGTTCGTCGACGAGGACGGATACGTCGTCGAATGCACCGGCGCGAACGCGTTCATGGTGCGCGGCGGCGAAGTGACGGCCGTTTCGCATCGCGATGCGTTGCCGGGCATCACGCGCGACAGCGTGATCGCGCTGAGCGGCGCGCAGTCGCGGGCCGTCACGCACCACGAATTGCTCGACGCCGACGAAGTCTTCGTGTGCGGCACGGCGGCGGAGATCGCACCGATCAGCGCCCTCGACCGGCGCGAGTTCGGCGACAACCCCGTCACGCGCGAGCTGCAGGCGCTGTACGGGCGCGTCGTGCGTGGTGAAGAAGCCTCGTACGCGCACTGGCTGACGGCCGTCTGACATGGACGGCGACGTAGTCACCGACGTACGCGTCACCGCCGCCGACGTACTGGCGGCGCAGGCGCGCCTGCGCCGCTATCTCCCGCCGACGCCGCTGCATCACGCCGAACGTTTCGGCTGCTGGCTGAAGCTGGAAAACCTGCAGCGCACCGGTTCGTACAAGGTGCGCGGTGCGTTGAACGCGCTGCTGGCGGCGCGCGAGCGCGGCGACCATCGCCCGGTGATCGCCGCGTCGGCCGGCAACCACGCGCAGGGCCTGGCGTGGGCCGCCTATCGCCTTGGCGTCAACGCGATCACGGTGATGCCGCGCGGCGCGCCGGAGACGAAAGTCGCCGGCGTCGCACACTGGGGCGCCACCGTGCGCCTGCACGGCGACAGCTACGACGAAGCCAAGGCGTTCGCCGCCGAACTCGCATCGCAGAACGGCTATCGCGTGCTGTCCGCGTTCGACGATCCCGACGTGATCGCCGGCCAGGGCACGGTCGGACTGGAACTGGCGGCCCTCGCTCCCGACGTGGTGCTGGTGCCGATCGGCGGCGGCGGTCTCGCCTCTGGCGTTGCGCTCGCACTGAAGTCGCAGGGCGTGCGCGTGATCGGCGCGCAGGTCGAAGGCGTCGATTCGATGCTGCGTGCGCTGCGTGGCGATCGCACGCTGCGCGATCCCGCCGCGACGCTCGCCGACGGCGTGCGCGTGAAGGAGCCCGGGCAACTGACGCAGCGGCTGCTCGCCGAACTGCTCGACGACGTGGTCGTCGTGCGCGAGGCCGAGCTTCGCGAAACGCTGGTGCGCCTGGCGCTGGAAGAACATGTCATCGCCGAGGGCGCGGGCGCGCTCGCGCTCGCCGCCGGCCGCCGCATTGCAGGCAAGCGCAAGTGCGCGGTCGTGTCGGGCGGCAACGTCGATGCCGTCGTGCTCGCGCAACTGCTTTCCGACGTGCGTCCGCGTGCGCCGCGTCGCCCGCGTCGTCGCCATCGCGATGCCGCGCCCGCCCTGGAGCCGGCCATCGCCACCCTAAGGCCCGCCCGCCCCGCTTCCCCACCCCAGCCGCGCGCCGCAGCCGTCGAGCGCGCCCACGAGGAGTTGACCGCATGAACGACCCCGCCGCCCGAGTACGCATCTTCGACACCAGCCTGCGCGACGGCGAGCAATCGCCCGGTTGCAGCATGACCGCGCCGCAGAAGCTCCGCTTCGCGCACGCGCTTGCCGAGCTGGGCGTCGACGTCATCGAAGCGGGGTTTCCGGCCAGCTCGGAAGCCGACATGGACGCGGTCCGCGCCATCGCACGCGAAGTGCGCACCGCCACCGTCGCCACGCTCGCACGCTGCCACGTCGGCGACATCGAAGCCTGCGCGCGCGCACTGGAAGGCAGCGTGCATCCGCGCATCCACGTCTTCATTTCCACCAGCCCGCTGCATCGCGAACACAAGCTGGGGCTGAGCCGCGAACAGGTGCTCGAACGCGCGGTGATGGCCGTGCAGCTTGCCAAACGCCACGTAGACGATGTCGAGTTCTCCGCAGAAGACGCGCTGCGCACCGAGCCCGATTTCCTGGCACAGGTCTGCATCGCCGCGGTGGAGGCCGGCGCACGCACGCTCAATATTCCCGACACGGTCGGCTACACCACGCCGAGCGAAATCCGCACGCTATTTGAATACCTGCGCGCGTCGGTCGTCGAATCGGGCGTGCGCGGCGCTAACGAAGCCGTCTTCAGCGCGCATTGCCACAACGATCTCGGACTGGCGGTGGCGAACTCGCTGGCCGCGATCGAGGGCGGAGCACGCCAGGTCGAATGCACGATCAACGGCATCGGCGAGCGTGCCGGCAACTGCGCGCTGGAAGAACTGGTGATGGCGTTGCGCGTGCGCGGAGAGTACTACGGCGCGCACACGCGCATCGACACGCGCCGGCTGGTTCCGACCTCGCGCCTGCTCTCGCGCATCACCGGCATGGCCGTGCAGCGCAACAAGGCGGTGGTCGGGCAGAACGCGTTCGCGCACGAGTCCGGCATCCATCAGCACGGGATGCTCAAGCATCGCGGCACCTACGAGATCATGCGGCCGGAAGATGTCGGCTGGGCGCAATCGCAGATGGTGATGGGCCGCCACAGCGGGCGCGCCGCGCTGAGCGATCGCCTGCATGCGCTGGGCTTCACGCTGCCCGAGGCGCAGCTCAACGCGGTGTTCGCCGGCTTCAAGTCGCTGGCAGAGAAGAAGCGCGAGGTGTTCGATGCGGACCTGGAGGCGCTGGTGCTCGGCGCCGACGCGCGTGCGGTGCGCGGGCATCGGCTGGCGCGTTTCCACGTCAGCACGGGCGTCGCGCAGGACAGCCTGCCCACGGCGAGCGTGCAACTGGTCGATGCCGATGGCGTATCGGTCAGCGAAGCCGCCGTCGGCGATGGTCCGGTGCACGCGCTGTTCGCCGCGCTCGCGCGCGCGACCGGCATCGCGCTGGAAATCGACAGCTACCAGGTTTCCAACGTCACCACCGGCGACGACGCACAGGGCCAGGCGCAGGTGATCGCGCGCGTGGAAGGCCGCGAATACACCGGTTCGGGCACCAGCACCGACATCCTCGAAGCCAGCGCGCTCGCGTGGCTGGACATCGCCAACCGTTTGCAGCGCACGCGTGCGCAGGCCGCCGACGCGCGCACCGCCGCGATCGCCTGACGGCGTCGAAGCACACCGAATCCATACCAAGCCAAGTCAATGACGAGCCAACCGAAAACCCTCTTCGACAAACTGTGGGACGCCCACGTCGTATCGCCCGAAACCGAGGCGGCGCCGGCGATCCTCTACATCGACCTGCACCTGATCCACGAAGTCACCTCGCCCCAGGCCTTCGCCGAACTCGATGCGCGCGACCTGCCGGTCCGCCGTCCCGATCGCACCAAGGGCACGCTCGACCACTCCACGCCGACGCTGCCGGCGAACGCGAACGGGCAGCTCCCCTACGTGAACGACGAGGCGCGCGCACAGGTCGACACGCTCCGCGCCAACTGCGCGCGTTTCGGCGTGGAGCTGTTCGACTACGACAGCCCGCAGCGCGGCATCGTGCATGTGATGGGGCCGGAACTCGGTCTCACGCAGCCAGGCCAGACTATCGTCTGCGGCGACAGCCACACTGCGACGCACGGCGCGCTCGGCGCGCTCGCCTTCGGCATTGGCACCAGCGAGGTCGGCCATGTGCTGGCGACCCAATGCCTGCTGCAGCGCAAGGCGAAGACGCTGGCAATCACCATCGACGGCGAGCTCGCACCCGGGGTCGGCGCGAAGGACCTGATCCTGCATGTGATCGGCGTGATCGGCGTCAACGGCGGCACGGGTCATGTCATCGAGTATCGCGGCTCGGCGATCCGTTCGCTGTCGATGGAGCAGCGCATGACGGTGTGCAACATGTCGATCGAGGCCGGCGCGCGCGCAGGCCTGATCGCGCCGGACGAAGTCACGTTCGCCTATCTTCGCGGACGTCCGCGTGCGCCGCAGGGCGAGGCGTTCGACGCGGCGGTCGAGACCTGGAAGACGTTCCGCACCGATGAAGGCGCGGCGTTCGATCGCGAAGTGCGCATCGACGCGCGCGACATCCAGCCGACAGTTACGTGGGGCACGCATCCGGGCCAGGTGGCGGCGGTTTCCGCGCACGTCCCCGGCGGTGGCGACGCCGACGAGGCGAAAGCGCGCGACTACATGGGCTGGGAGGCCAACGCCGCCATCGCCGGACGCGCGGTGGACGTGGTGTTCGTCGGCAGCTGTACCAATTCGCGCCTGTCGGACCTGCGCGAAGCGGCCGGCGTGCTGCGCGGTCGCCGCGTGCATCCACGCGTACGCATGCTGGTGGTGCCGGGCTCCGAACAGGTCAAGCGCGAGGCCGAACGCGAAGGCATCGACCGCATCGTGCGCGAGGCCGGCGCGGAATGGCGCGAGCCCGGTTGTTCGATGTGCATCGCGATGAACGGCGATCTCGTCGGTGCGGGACAGCTCGCCGTGTCCACCAGCAATCGCAATTTCGAAGGCCGCCAGGGCAAGGGCGCACGCACCGTGCTCGCCTCGCCCGCGACCGCCGCCGCGTGCGCGGTGGCCGGTGAGATCACCGATCCACGACCGTACCTCACCACACAACCCGCGCCGCATGCGGCCGTCCAGCTGGAGACCGCGTGATGCAGCCACTGACCGAAGTCGTCTCGCGCACCGTCGTACTGCGCGAACGCAATATCGATACCGACCAGATCATTCCCGCACGCTTCCTCACCACCACCGAACGCAAGGGCCTGGGCAAGCACGCGTTCAACGACTGGCGCAGCCTGCCCGACGGTTCGCCGAATCCGGAGTTCCCGTTCAATCGCGCGGAGAACATCGGGGCGCGCATCCTGGTCGCCGGCCGCAATTTCGGCTGCGGTTCCTCGCGCGAACATGCGCCGTGGGCGCTGACCGACCTCGGTTTGCGCGCGGTGATCAGCGCGGAGATCGCCGACATCTTCCGCAGCAATTCGCTCAAGAACGGACTGCTTCCGATCGTGCTGGACGAAGCGATCGTCGATGAACTGCTGGAACAGCCCGGCGTCGAGCTTCGCATCGACGTCGCGCAGCGCAGCGTGACGCTGCCCGACGGCCGCCGCGTGCGGTTCCCGCTGGATGCGTTCGCGCAGACCTGCCTGCTCGAGGGTGTCGACCAGCTCGGTTACCTGCTGAAGCAGGACGCTGCGATTTCGCGATTCGAACAACAACGCCAACATCAGGAGTTCCGCCATGCAAGCTGAGATCGTCGTTCTGCCGGGCGACGGCATCGGCCCGGAAGTCACCGCCGCCGCGGTGCAAGTGCTGCGCGCCGTCGGGCAACGTTACGGCCACGCCTTTCACTTCACGCAGGAACTGATCGGCGGGGCGGCCATCGACGCCACCGGCGAGCCGCTGCCGGCGCAGACGCTCGAAGCGGCCAAGCGCGCCGATGCCGTGCTGCTCGGCGCCGTCGGCGGGCCGAAGTGGTCCGATCCCGGCGCGAAGGTGCGCCCGGAGCAGGGTCTGCTCGCGATCCGCAAGGCGCTGGGCCTGTACGCGAACCTGCGTCCGGTGAAGCCGCATGCGGCGGCGCTCGGCGCATCGCCGATCAAGCCGCACCTGTTGACCGGCGTGGACCTGGTCGTCGTGCGGGAACTCACCGGCGGCGTGTACTTCGGCCAGAAGCAGCGCACCGAAACATCGGCCAGCGACCTGTGCGAATACACCGTCGCCGAGATCGAACGCGTCGTGCGCCGCGCATGCACGCTCGCGCGTACGCGCCGTGGGCATGTCACCTCGGTCGACAAGGCCAACGTGCTGGAAACCTCGCGGCTGTGGCGCGAAGTCGCCACGCGCGTGGTGCGCGAGGAGTTTTCAGACGTGACGCTGGAACACCAGCTGGTCGATTCGATGGCGATGCACCTGCTCGCGCGCCCGCGCGAGTACGACGTGATCGTCACCGAGAACATGTTCGGCGACATCCTGACCGATGAGGCCTCGATGCTGGCCGGGTCACTGGGTTTGTTGCCGTCTGCCTCTCTCGGTGAGGGACGCGTCGGCCTGTACGAACCGATCCACGGCTCGGCCCCCGACATCGCCGGACGCGGCATCGCAAATCCCTACGCCACGATCCTCAGCGCGGCGATGCTGCTGCGGCATTCGCTGGGCCTGGAATCGGAGGCGCGCTGCGTCGAAAAGGCCGTGGACGGCGCGCTGGCAGCGGGCGTGTTCACGGCCGACCTCGCGCCCGCCGGCCGCGGCGTGTCCACGCAAGCGGCGATGGTGGCGGTGCTGGAGCAGCTGGAGCTGGAGTGCCAGCCGGTGGTGATGCGCGACTGAGACGCGTGGCGCCTTCGCACTGCGACCGGGACGGCACTGGGCTAGGGTCGCATTGCCGGCTTCACATCCTTCGGGATAGCGTGGGCGCCCATGAGCCCACGCACCGCCCTCACATTCGCCATCGCCTGCTGCCTGACCGCCTGCGGTTCCACGCCCGATGCCGCCGGCACCGCGCCGCAGGAGGCGTTCTTCCAGCAGGTGGCCTCGCTGTGCGGGCAGGCGTTCGCCGGGCGCATCGTTGTCGATCGCCCGCCGACGCCGGCGGCAGACAACCCGCTGGCCGGCAAGGCGCTGGTCATGCACGTGCGCGAATGCAGCCGCGACACCATACGCATCCCGTTCTTCGTCGGCGGCGACCGCTCGCGTACGTGGGTACTTACGCGGACCGCGACCGGGCTGCGCCTGAAGCACGACCATCGCCACGAAGACGGCACCGAGGCCACGCTCAGCCAGTACGGCGGCGACACGATCGACATGGGCACGGCGGAGCGCCAGGAGTTCCCGGCCGATGCGGCATCGAAGGCGCTGTTCGCCCGCGAGGACCGCGCTTCGTCGGTCTCTAACGTGTGGGCGATGGAAATCGAACCGCACGAGCGCTTCGTCTACGAACTCGCCCGCCCCGGCCGCGAGGTGCGCATCGAGTTCGACCTGGAGCATCCGATCCCGGCGCCGCCTCCGCCTTGGAGTGTGGTGCCGAAGCGATAAGAAAAAGGAAAGGGCGCCTCGAAGGCGCCCTTTGTGTTTCAGGGTGACATCACTTACGCCGCCTCCGGCGCCTTCACCCGGAACCACGCCGCGTACAGCGCCGGCAGGAACAGCAGCGTCAGGAAGGTCGCGACCGTCAGGCCGCCCATGATCGCCACCGCCATCGGGCCGAAGAACGCGCTGCGCGACAGCGGGATCATCGCGAGGATCGCGGCGAGCGCGGTCAGCACGATGGGACGGAAACGGCGGACCGTGGCTTCGACGATGGCCTGCCAGGGCGCGGCGCCTTCGCCGATGTCGTGTTCGATCTGGTCCACCAGGATCACCGAGTTGCGCATGATCATGCCCGCCAGCGCGATCGTGCCCAGCATCGCGACGAAGCCGAACGGGACGCGGAACACCAGCAGGAACAGCGTGACGCCGATCAGGCCCAGCGGCGCGGTCAACAGCACCATGAAGCTGCGCGTGAAGCTGCGCAGCTGCAGCATCAGCAGCGTGAACACGACGAACACGAACAGCGGCATGCCGGCGGCGATGGACTTCTGGCCGCGCGCGGAATCCTCCACGCTGCCGCCGACGTCGATCGAGTAACCGTACGGCAGCTTCGAACGCAGGCCGTCCAGCGTCGGCGAGATCTGCGCGGTCACCGTCGCCGGCTGCGTGCCGTCGTAGATGTCGGCGCGCACGGTCATCGTCGGCTGGCGATCGCGATGCCAGATGATGCCTTCCTCGAACCCGTACTCCAGCGTGGCGATCTGCGTCAGCGGGACGCTCTTGCCGCTTTCGGTCGGCACCATCAGGCTGCCGAGCATGTCCAGTCGCAGGCGTTCTTCCGCGGGGCCGCGCAGCAGCATCTCGATCAGCTCGTTGCCTTCGCGGTACGTACTGATGTGCGAACCCGACAGCGAACTGGAAAGGAACTGCGACAGCCGCGCCGAACTCACGCCCAGCGCGCGCGCACGCTCCTGGTCGACGGTGAGGCGCACGACCTTGTTCGGCTCGTCCCAGTCGAGGTTCACGTTCACCACGTGCGGGTTCTCGCGGATCTTCTCGCGCACCTGGTAGGCGATCTCGCGCACCTTGTCGATGTGTTCGCCCGACACGCGGAACTGCACCGGATAACCGACCGGCGGCCCGTTCTCCAGTCGCGTCACGCGCATCTGCAGTTCGGGGAAGCGCTGGAACACATCCTTGATGAGCCAGCTACGCACTTCCTCGCGCGCTTCCAGGCTCCTGGGCGTCAGCACGAACTGCGCGAAGTTCGCTGCCGGCAGCTGCTGGTCCAGCGGCAGGTAGTAGCGCGGCGAACCGGTGCCGACGTAGGCGACGTAGTTCGCGAGGTCCTTGTTCTGCTTCAGGATCTGCTCGAAGCGCTGCGCCTGTTCGGTCGTCGCGCGCAGCGAACTGCCTTCGGCCAGTTCCATGTCGACCATCAGTTCCGGTCGCGTGGAATCGGGGAAGAACTGCTGCGGCACGAAACGGAACAGGAAGATCGACGTCGCGAACGCCGCCGCGGTCACCGCGATGACAAGCCAGCGGCGGCGCACGCAGAACGTCACCCAGCGACGGAAGTTCACGTAGAACTTGCTCGCGTAGGGATCGTGCGCGTGGCCGTCGATCGGCGCCTTCGGCGCGATGTAGTCGTGCAGCTTCGGGAAGCGGCTGGCGATGCGTTCGCGGAACGCATGCCAGCGGTACGGGATCGAGCCCGGCTTCAGCGGTTTGGCCGCATGCCCGTAGTCCGGCAGCAGCTTGTCGCCGAGGTACGGAATGAACGCGACCGCGGCGATCCACGAAACAAGCAATGCGATGGTCACCACTTCGAACAGCGAGCGCGTGTATTCGCCGGTGCTCGACTTCGCGGTGGCGATCGGCAGGAAGCCCGCGGCGGTGATGAGCGTACCGGTGAGCATCGGGAACGCGGTGGAATCCCATGCGAACGCGGCGGCCTTCAGGCGACTGAAGCCCTGCTCCATCTTGATGGCCATCATCTCCACCGCGATGATCGCGTCGTCCACGAGCAGGCCGAGCGCGAGCACCAGCGCGCCGAGCGAGATCTTGTGCAGGCCGACGCCGAACAGGTCCATCACGGCGAACGTCATCGCTAGTACGAGCGGGATCGACAGCGCGACGACGAAGCCGGTGCGCAGGCCCAGCGAGAAGAAGCTCACCAGCAGCACGATCGCGACGGCTTCGGAAAGCACGCGCACGAATTCGCCGACCGATTCGGTCACGGCCGCGGGCTGGTCGGCGACCTTGCGCAGTTCCATGCCGGCGGGCAGCGTGTTCTGCAGGTCGGCGAACTGCGTTTCCAGCGTCTTTCCGAGCTTGAGGATGTCGCCGCCTTCTTTCATCGCGACACCGATGCCGATGGCGTCCTCGCCCATGAAGCGCATGCGCGGCGCCGGCGGATCGGAGAAGCCACGCTTCACGTCGGCGACGTCGGCCAGGCGGAAGGTGCGATCGCCGACGCGGATCGGGAATTCGCGGATCTCATCGACCGACTTGAACTTGCCGCCGACGCGCAACGCGACTCGCGTGCTGCCGGTTTCGAAGAAGCCGGCGGGCACCATCGCGTTCTGCTCGTCCAGCGCCTGCTGCACGGCGGCGGCGGGCACGCCGAGCGTGGCGAGCTTCACGTTCGACAGCTCGACCCAGACCTTTTCGTCCTGCACGCCGAACAGTTCGATCTTGCCCACGTCGGGCTGCTTCTGCAGTTGCAGCTGCACGCGTTCGGCGTAGTCCTTGAGCACGGCGTAGTCGAATCCCTTGCCGGTCAGCGCGTAGATATTGCCGAAGGTGTCGCCGAATTCGTCGTTGAAGAACGGGCCGACGACATCGCCGGGCAAGGTCGGCCTGATGTCGCCGATCTTCTTTCGCACCTGGTACCACAGCGGCGGAATGTCCTTGGAACGCAGCGAATCGCGCGCAACGAAGATCACCTGCGATTCGCCGCCGCGCGAGTACGAGCGGATGAACTCGTACTGCCCGGTTTCCATCAGCTTCTTTTCGATGCGCTCGGTCACCTGACGCGAGACTTCCTCGGCGGTCGCGCCCGGCCACAGCGTTCGGATCACCATCACCTTGAAGGTGAAGGCCGGGTCCTCGCTGCGGCCCAGCCGCAGGTACGAGAACGTGCCGGCGATGGCCATCACCAGCATCGCGTAGATGATCAGGCTGCGATGGCGCAGCGCCCATTCGGAAAGGTTGAAGCGCATGTCGACCTCAGCGCGCGGAGGTCGCGGAGGGGGTTACGACCGGACGATTGTCGCGATCCACCGGCTGCACCTTCTGGCCTTCGCGCAGCAGATGCCCGCCGGCTGCGACGACCCATTCGTCAGCCTCGAGGCCGCTTTGCACCGGCACGCGATCCTCGCCGAACGCGCCGATCCGCACCGGTCGCGACTTCACCGTCGAGGATTTCATGTCGACGACGAACACCGCGGACTTGCCGTTCTCGCGCTGGAGCGCGGCGATGGGAACACTCAATGCGCCGTCGCCGTTCGTGGGCAGGTAGACGCGCGCGCTCTGCCCCAGTTCGATCGCGCCGGCCGGCGCGTCGACGGTGACGCGCGCGGCAAAGGTGCGCGACGCGGGATCGGCGGCAGGCGAGAGTTCGCGGATGCGGCCGTTCCAGCGCTGGCCCGGACGCGACCAGGCTTCGACCTGCACCGCCTGGCCGGCCTTCACCTTGGCCACCATGGTTTCAGGAACGGCAAAGGCGATTTCGCGCACGCCATCGGCGGCGAGCGTGAACACCGATTGCCCGGCCGCGACCACCTGCCCCGCTTCGGCCTGGCGCGCGGCGATCACGCCGTCGCGCGTGGCGCGCAGCTGCGAATAGGCGGCCTGGTTGCTGGCGACTTCGACTTCGGCACGCGCGGCGTTGACCTGGCCCTGCGCGGCGGTGGCGGCGGCGTTCTGCGCATCGAGGGTGGAGCGGCTCACCAGTTGTTCGTTGGCGAGCTTGGCGAAACGCGCCTGGTCGGCGCGGGCGCGTCTGAGTTCGGCTTCGGCCGCCGCGAGCTGCGCCTGCGCGGCGCGGGCCTGGGCCTGGAGATCGCCGGGATCGAGCGTCGCCAGCACCTGTCCTGCGCGCACGTGGTCGCCGACATCGACATTGCGCTGGACGAGCTTTCCGCCGACCCGGAACGAGAGCAGGCTTTCCTCGCGCGCCCGGACGTCGCCGGCGAAGGCGCTGGCCGTGTGGTCGGACGCGACGGGATGGGTCACGAGCACGGGGCGCGGCGCTTCTTCGACCTTGTCGCCACGCCCGCAGGCGCCCAATAGAAAGGTGGAGATGGCGACCAGCGTCCATGCCGACAGGCGGAACGCAGCGGGGGAGTGACTGCGCATTGCGAGGGTCCCTGCGGTTAATTAATGTACTTGCGGGTACTGTATAAATATCAAACCGGTTAGTCTAGTATTCCAGCATGATTGCTTCACGCCAGCCCTCCAGCCCGTCCAACGCCGGCACCGGCAAGCCAGCCGGCCCCGGTCGTCCGAAGGACATGGGCAAGCGCGCCGCCATCCTGGAGGCGGCGAAAAGAATGTTTACTCAGCACGGCTTCGACGGCGCGAGCATGGACCAGATCGCCGCCGAGGCCGGGGTCTCCAAGCTCACCGTCTATAGCCACTTCGGCGACAAGGACGCGTTGTTCCTCGCCGCGGTGGAGTCGCACTGCGACCTGTCCCTGCCCTCCTCGCTGTTCGAGCCCTCGCCGGAGACGCCGTTGCGCGACCGGCTGATGGAGATAGCGATAGCGTTCTATTCGATGGTGACCGCGCCGGAAGCGGTCGCCGGCCATCGCATGCTGTGCTCGCCGCAGATGTCGAACTCGGGCCTGCCCAAGCTGTTCTGGGAAGCGGGCCCGATGCGCGTGCAGAGCGATTTCGCGGCGCTGCTCGAACGGCGCATCGCCGTCGGCGAGCTGGAGATCCCCGATGTCGCGCGCGCCGCGGGCCAGTTTTTCAGCCTGCTCAAGGGCGAACCGCACGCCTGCCTCGTGTTCGGCGGACCGGGGCCGGGGGAAGAGGAAATCCAGGTGCACCTGGCTGCCGCGGTGGACCTGTTCCTGCGCGCCTACCAGGTGCGGACGACCGCGTCCGGACCGTCCGCGGACGGCGGACAGCCGCGTCGATGACATCGGTCTCGGTTACTTCTGGCACTAAGTTCGCCTTGGGGTCGCGGCGATCCTGTGCGCCGCGCCAGCAAAGGCCGGCAACGGTATTGACGGTACAATTCGCGGTCTTCCGCGCGAGAAACACCCGATGAACCCCATGGATTACAACAAGGCACGCGAATTGATGGTCGAACAGCAGGTACGTCCGTGGGACGTGCTTGATGGTCGCGTGCTCGACGTGATGTCGACGCTGCCGCGCGAGGCGTTCCTGCCCGTGGCGCATCGCAACCTCGCGTATGCGGATCTCGCGCTGCCGCTGGGCCATGGCGAATTCACGATGAAGCCCGTCATCCAGGGCCGCGCCCTGCAGGCGCTGGCGCTGGATCCGGCCGACGACGTGCTCGTGATCGGCGCCGGCAACGGCTACCTCGCCGGCTGCGCCGGTCGCCTCGCCCGCGACGTCCTCGCGCTGGAGCGCCACGGCGACCTCGCCCAGGCCGCGACCGCCGCGCTGTCGGAGCAGTCCGTCGAGAACGTGCAGGTCGTCGTCGGCGACGCCTTCGGCTGGACCACCGACCGCCGCTTCTCCGCGATCCTCGTCGCCGGTGCGGTGGACACCATCCCGCAGCGTTTCATCGACTGGCTGGAGCCGAACGGCCGCATGTTCATCGTGCGCGGACGCTCGCCGGTGATGGAAGCGGTGCTGGTGCGCAACGATGTCAACGCTCCGCGCATCCAATCGTTGTTCGAAACCGATCTCCCCTATCTTGCCGGTGCGGCCCCCGCCCCGGCGTTCAAGTTCTGACGCAATAAAAACCCCCACACGCCTGCCGACCGCGGGCGGCTCAACAAGAACATCGGACAAGGACATCGCATGATCCGCCGCCCGCTCGTCATCGCCCTCGCCGCAGCCGTGAGCCTTTCGGCCCTGTTGCCGGCCACGGCTTCCGCCGAAGACCTTCTGCAGACCTACGAGCTCGCACGCCAGGCCGATCCGCAACTCGCGGCGGCCGAGTCCAACCGCCTCGCCATCCAGGAAGGCGCCGTGCAGACGCGCGCGGCGATGCTGCCGCAGCTGGACGGTTCGGCTTCGATCACCAAGGGCCGCAGCTACTCGCGCGGCAACAACTCGATCAACGCCGACGGCACCGTCAACACCGGCGACAGCGATACCGAAAGCACCACGCGCAGCACCGGCGTGAACCTGAGCCAGATGGTCTACGACCGCGGCAACTTCACGCGCCACAAGAGCGCCAAGGCGCTGGCGCAGGCCGCGGACTTCCAGCTGGCCGCATCGGGCAACGACCTGATCACGCGCACCTCGGCCTCGTACTTCAACGTGCTGATCGCGCTGGAGTCGCTGGCCGCCGCCGAAGCCGCCGAAACCGCGCTGAAGAAGCAGTTCGACTACGCCTCCAAGCGCCTTGAAGTCGGCCTGGCGCCGATCACCGACGTGCACGAAGCCCGCGCCCAGTACGACAGCGCGCGCGCCAACACGATCCTGGCCCGCAACGCGGTCGAGGATTCGTACCAGGCGCTTGCGGAAATCACCGGCCAGCAGGTGCGCAACATCAAGGGCCTGCCGAAGGATTACCAGCCGTCGCTGGCCGAATCGCGCGACGCCGATGGCTGGGTCGCGACGGCCATCGAAAACAACCCGGGCCTTCGCGCCAAGGAACTGCAGGTCTCCTCGACCGAAGCCGACGTCGAGACCGCACGCGCCGGTCACTGGCCGCGTTTGTACCTCAACGGCTCCTACAGCGACAGCGAGACCTGGGGCGACCGCACGGTGCTCGACGTCACGCGCGATATCGACGGCCGCAGCTTCGGCCCGTCGGTCGGCCTGACGCTGTCGGTGCCGATCTTCTCCGGTGGTGCCACGCAGTCGGGCGTGCGCCAGGCGCTGGCCCGTCGCGACGTCGCGCAGGACGAGCTGGAGCAGCAGAAGCGCCTGCTCGTGCGCAACACGCGCAACGCCTACCAGACGCTCGTGGCGAGCATCAGCGAAGTCGAGGCGCGCCGCCTGGCGCTGGTCTCCGCGCAGGCCGCATACGACGCGTCGCAGGTCGGCCTGGAAGTCGGTACCCGCACGGTGCTGGACGTCCTGCAGAACCAGAACAACCTGTTCACCGCGCAGCTCGAGTTCGCCCGCGCGCGCTACAACCACCTGCAGAGCCGCCTGCTGCTGGAACAGGCCGCCGGCACGCTCGACATCGCTGACGTGCAGGATGTGAATCGCCTGCTCAGCGTGGACACCGCATCGATGCTGCCGGCCGGCGACGTGCCGCGCTGATCGGATCTTGCGAGCAGTTTGAAAACACGAAGGCCGGACGGAAACGTCCGGCCTTCTGCTTTGTGCGAGGCGCCGCCGTAACGGTCACTCCATAGGATGGGTTCCGCACCGCGAAACCCATCATCAGGCGCAAGAGCGATGGGTTCCGCGAGCGGAACCCATCCTACGAGGGTTTAGGCGAAGCGCCGCCGCAACCGTCACTCCGTAGGATGGGTTTCGCACAGCGAAACCCATCATCAGGCGCAAGAGCAATGGATTCCGCCTGCGGAACCCATCCTACGAAACGCGCCGATACGCAGCGACGCCCGCTCGCGGGAGCGTCGTTACAACACGCCTTCGATGGGAATGGCGAGTGCCGCCGCTTCCGCATCGCAATCGCCCGACGCCTTCCCGCTCGTGCGCAACGCCCGCACCTCCTGCGTCGCAGCGGCGACATCGGCCTGGAACGTCGCATTCGTCTGCAACTTCGCGAACGTGCCCGACGCGATCGTGCGGCCGGCGAGGATGTCGCTCTGCCAATGCGCGTTGCACACCAGCCGGCTTTCGCCGAACGAACGCCCGCGCGCGAGCAATGCATCGGCATGGTCCGGCGCGACCTGCGTCAGCACCAGCGCCCACATCCAGCCGATGGAGGTGTGGCCCGACGGATACGAGCCATCGTTGCGCAGCGCCGCCTCGTCCTGCGGCGCACAGGTGTTTTCCTTGTAGAACACGAAGGGACGCGTGCGTTTGTAATGATCCTTCGCCGCGTACGTGGCGAGTCCGGCGTCCGTCATCGTTCGACGCAGCAACTGGTACAGGCGCGGCGAATCCTCCTGCGTGACCGGCACGCCGAGCGCGCAGGCGAACACGCCTGCGACGTGCGGGAAGGCGAGGTTCGCATCGGAGGTCGCCTGCGTGAATCGCGCCGTGCCGCGCAGCTTCTGCGAGGCGCGACTCACCGCCTGGTCCTGCTTGAATGCAGGCGAACCTTCCGCCGGCGGCGCGGGCAACAGCTTCAAGCTGTCGGGAAGATCGCGTCCGAGATAGCCGGCGAGGACGCCGGGCCGTATTTCGGGCACGGCTTCGGGCGGCGCGGGCGCGGTTGCGGTCGCGGCGGGAAGCATCGGGCTCGCCGCGGCTTCGCTTGCCGGCTGCGTAGCGCAGGACGCGAGTGCGACGGCGACGGACAATGCCGCGATGCATGGCGCGATCGAACGGAACAACCGCTGCTTCGAATTCCGTGAGGACGTGGGCACGGCACTCGCTCCTTCGGGTGACTGGAGTGCGAATGCCGGATGCGCCGTGCACGCGTCGTGAAGCAGCCGGTCCTGCGTGCTTCAGTGCGGCGGAATCACGCCGCCGGTGGCAGCAGCGGTTGCAGCAGATCGAGCGTGCGGGCAAGCGCGCCGCGACCGGTTTCGACCAGCGCGCGGCCGGCGGCGGTCATGCGCTGGCGGCGTTCCGGATCGCCCAGCAGTTCCGCCAGCGCGTGTTCGACGTGTTCGGCGTCGGGCGCCACGCACAGCGCGCCGGCATCTTCCAGGCGTTGGGCGATCTCTACGAAATTGTGCAGGTGCGGGCCGGTGACGATGGCGGTGCCGGTCGCCGCCGGTTCGAGCAGGTTGTGGCCGCCGATCGCCTGCAGGCTGCCGCCGACGAAGGCGACGTCGGCGCAGGCGTAGAAGCTCATCAGCTCGCCCAGGGTGTCGATCACGAACACCGCGTCGTCCGCCTGCGGCCACTGCTGACGCGAACGCGTGGACGTGGCCCAGCCCGCGGCGCGCGCGGTGTCGGCGACGGTGCGGAAGCGTTCGGGGTGACGCGGCGCCCACAGCATCAGCAGATCGGGGAAGCGTGCGCGCAGCTGGCGATGGATGGAGATCACCGCCATCTCCTCATCCTCGTGCGTGCTCGCCGCGATCCACACGGGCCGGTTGCCGGTGCGTGCGCGGCATTGCGCGGCGAAACCGGCGAGGTCCTCGGGCACGGCGACGTCGAATTTCAGGTTGCCCACTTCGGCCACCTGCTCGGGACGCGCGCCCAGGCGTACGAAGCGCTTGCCGTCGGCATGCGACTGCGCGGCCACCGTGCGCACGGTGCGCAGCGCGCGCGCGACCAGCGGGGCGAGCACGCGATAACCACGCAGCGAACGCTCCGAGAGCCGCGCGTTGAGGATCACCGCCGGAATGCCCGCGTCGCGGCAGCCGAACAACAGGCTCGGCCACAACTCGGTTTCCATGATGAGCGCGGCATACGGCTGGTAATGCCGCAGGAAACGCCCGACCGCGCCGGGCAGGTCGTACGGCAGGTAGACGTGTTCGACCGCGTTGCCCCACAGCGCATGCACGCGTTCGGAACCGGTCGGGGTGATCGTGGTGACCAGCAACCGCAGGTCCGGACGCGCGCGGCGCAGCGCGTTGACCAGCGGCACGGCGGCGTTGACCTCGCCGACGGACACCGCATGGACCCACAGCGTCCGCATCGGCTTCGCATCGCCGTAGTGCGCATAGCGTTCCTGCCAGCGCAGGAAATACGCAGGCTGCCGCAGGCCGCGCCAGATCAGGTGATAGACCGTGATGGGTGCCAACAGATACAGGGCGACCGAATACAGGCCGCGTAACAAGCGCTCGATGGGGTCCGTCGGCATCGGCATAAGGATAACGAAGCTGGTGACGAGCGGGCGAAGAAGATCGCCTCGCGGGTCCATTAGTGCGCTCCATTCGTGGGCGCATGCCGCGTGCGTCTACTGCATGCGGGCACCGGCCCCGTAGAATCGCCGGATGCCCAAGGCAGTCGAATCCCCCACGTCCCCGCCGTCGCCGCCGTTCGGTCCCCGTCATTGGCCGATGTGGCTCGCGCTGGGCGTGATGTGCCTGGGTGCGCGCTTGCCGTGGTCGTTGCAGCGCGGGCTGGGGCGATTGATCGGCGCGCTCGCGCTGGCCCTGGGCACTTCGCGCAGGCGCGCCGCGCGGATCAACCTGGAACTGTGCTTCCCCGGGATGCCGCTGGAGCAGCGCGAACGCCTGCTGCGCGAAAGCTTCCGCGACCTGGGCATCGGGTTCTTCGAATTCGCGCGCGCCTGGTGGGGTTCGGCCGCGCCGATGCGCCGCACCGTCCGCATCGAAGGTTTGGAGCGGCTCGACGACATCCGCGCACAGGGCCGCGGCGTGCTGATGGTGTCGGGCCATTTCATGACGCTGGAAATGTGCGGCCGCCTGATGTGCGACCACCTCCCGCTCACCGGCATGTACCGCCGCCATCGCAGCCCGGTGATGGAATGGGCCGTCAAGCGCGGCCGCCTGCGCTATGCGAAGGCGATGTTCACCAACGACGAGATCCGCCCGGCGATCCGCCACCTCAAGCAGGGCGGCTTCCTGTGGTACGCGCCGGACCAGGACATGCGCGGCAAGGACACGGTGTTCGCGCCGTTCTTCGGCGTGCCGGCGGCGACGATCA
>Ga0102589_1002211_pt1 | contig 23263 bp, 19 predicted proteins | sample AraplaMF_Col_mLB_FD_76858 | JGI IMG/M metagenome (GOLD analysis project Ga0102589, IMG submission 76858) | Arabidopsis root microbial communities from the University of North Carolina, USA - plate scrape MF_Col_mLB | ecosystem: Host-associated > Plants > Roots > Endosphere | place: USA... | reverse complement strand
GAACGCCGTGCCGAACGCGCCCATGCTGGTGGCGAAGCAGATGGCGCCACTGGAAAGCATGGCCGGCATCAGCGCGGGCAGCATCACGTCGCGCACCACGCGCCACGGGCTGGCGCCCAGCGAGCGCGCCGCTTCTTCCAGCGACGGATCGAGCTTTTCCACGGCGGCCATCACGGTCAGGATCACGCGTGGAATCGAGAAATAGAGATAGCCGACGAACAGTCCGGCCAGGCCGTAGGCGAAGGTCCAGCGCTCGCCGGCCAGGGCATCGCCGAGGTTGGCCAGCAAGCCATTGCGGCCGCCGAGCATGATGACCATGAAGCCGATCACCACGCCCGGGAAGGCCAGCGGAAACGTCAGCATGGCCACCAGCACCGCCTTGCCCGGCACCGGGTGCCGCTGCAGGAAGGTGCCAGCCATGCCGGCAATCGCCAGCGTGGCCAGCGTCACCAGCGCGGAGAGCAGCACGGTGACCATCAGGCTGTGCAGGTAGCGCGTGCTGGTCAGCACGGTCCAGTAGACCCCCGCGCCGTCCTTGCCGGTCAGGCTGACCTCGATCAGCCGCGCCATCGGCAGGCAGAAGAACGCCAGGAAAACGACAAGCGCGGGCAGCGCGAACAGGAACAGGGCGGGAGATCGCTGGGTCATGGCGGTTCAGCCGGCGCGTTAGCGCACTTCCTTCAGATACTGGTCGCTGAAGGCCTTCTGCACCTGGGCCATCTTGCCGAAATCCACCGGCTTGGCGCGTGCGTACTCGGCGGCGGGCAGGAAGCGCGACTGCACCTCGGCCGGCATCGGCACGTTACGCACCGGGCGCAGGTAGGCGTTGGCCCACAGTGCCTGGCCCTGGTCGGACAGCACGAAGTCCAGCACCTTGCGGCCCTCGCCGGCGTGCGGCGCGTTGTTGACCAGGCTCATCACGTACGGCACCACCAGCGTGCCTTCCTTCGGAATCACGAAGGCCACGTTGGCGCGGTCCTTGTACTTGGCGCGGTAGGCGTTGAAGTCGTAGTCGAGCAGGATGGGAATCTCGCCGGACAGCACGCGCGCATAGGCGGTCTGCTTGGGCACGATCGGCTGGTTCTTCTGCAGGTCACGGAAATACTTGAAGGCCGGGCCGAAGTTGTCCAGCGAGCCGCCGAGCGCCTGGTTCACGGCCACGGCGCCCACATAGCCCACGAACGCGCTGGCCGGGTCGAGGTAGCCCACCAGGCCCTTGTATTCGGGCTTGAGCAGGTCCGCCCACGACTGCGGCACGGGCTTGCCGCGCAGCGCATCCACGTTGACCATGAAGCCCAGCGTGCCCGAGTGGATGGCGAACCAGTTGCCTTGCGGGTCTTTAAGGCCGTCGGGAATGTCGGCCCAGTGGGCGGGCTTGTACGCCTGCGTCACGCCATCGGCCTTGGCCTGGATGCCGAAGGTCACGCCCAGGTAGGTGACGTCGGCCACCGGATTGGCTTTCTCCGCCACCAGCTGGGCCAGAGACTGCCCCGAGTTCTTGTTGTCGAACGGCACGGTCACGCCGGTCTTTTCCTTGATGGCGCGGATCTGCGCGGCCCAGTCGGCCCATTCGGGCGGGCAGTTGTAGCAGATGGCGGTCTGGGCGGCCGCGCCCTGGCTGAAGGCGGCAACGGTGGCGGCGGCGGCGGTCACGGCCAGCCAGCGCAGCGGACGGCGCCAGAAGGTTTGCGTCGACATGTAAGGCTCCCTGGTTGAGGTCGGTTGGACGGCGATGGGTTGGAGGTGCGGCTCGGTAAGTGCGGCTCTGTAAGTGAGGCTCTGTAAGTGAGGCTGGATAAGGCGGATCTTCGGTGGCCTGGGCGTTCAGGCTGGCGCGCTGACCGTGCCCTCGATGCGCAGGGCATGGGGCAGCAGCGTGGCGTTGCCATCGGTGCCGGCGGCGCCCACGGTCAGGCGGTGTAGCAGTTGCGTGATGGCCTGCGTGCCGATATCGGCGTTCGGCTGGACCACCGTGGCCAGTGGCGGCTCCACGAGCGCGCCCAGCGCGATGCCGTCGTAGCCCAGCACCGAGACATCGCGCGGCACGCGCAGGCCGAGTCGCTTGAGATCGGAAATCACGCCGATGGCAATCAGGTCGTTGGTGCAGAAGAACGCTGTGGGCGCGTCGCCGCCGCTGACCAGCGCGCGGATCTGCGCGGCATTGCTGGCCGTGTGCGACGGCAGGTTGACGGGGTCGAGCACGGGCAGGTCATGGGCGCGCATGGCGTCGGCATAGCCCGCGAAGCGCTGGCGCGCGCGGTCGGAGGCCGTAAACGCGCCGGAGATCACCACAATGCGGCGGTGGCCGGCGGCAATCAGCGCCTTGACGCCTTCGCAGGCGCTGGTGCGGTTGTCCACGGACACCGAGTGCCGGCCGTGCGCGGCGCCTTCGTCGGACACCTGGTTGTAGGCCAGCACGTAAGGCACCGATTCGCGGTCGAGCTGGTCCAGCACGGTGCTGTCGCAGGCGTCGGCCACGGTCAGTACCATGCCGTCGACGCGATGGCGCAGCAGATATTCAATGCGCTCGCGCTCGCGTGCCGGATCGTAGTTGCTGGTCACCAGCATCAGCGAGTAGCCTGCCGCCATGGCCGATTCTTCAATACCGCGCCAGCATTCGGCAAACACCGCGTTGTCCAGCGTGGGCAGCATCACGCCGAGGATGCGCGTACGCTGGGCGCGCAGCTTGGCGCCGAGCAGGTTGGGGCGGAACGACAGGCGCCGGGCCGCCTCGTGCACGCGCTGGGCCGTGGCCTCGCGTACCAGCTGGGGGTGGCTGAACACGCGCGATGCCGTGGCCAGCGATACCTTGGCCGCCAGCGCCACGTCGGCCAGCGTCACGCCCTGGGCGGGTTCCGCCGCGATGGGGCGGGATGGCACTACGGCGCGGCGGGATGGCGGCATGCATTCCTCTCTGACGGATGGGCACGCTTCGATGAAAACGTTTTCATTGAAGCGCCGAAAAATCAGGCGTCAAGGAATTTTCGCGCTGCACCGCCGCAAACCGGCAGTGGCAGGGCACCCGCGCCTGTCATCGCAGGCATTGTCATGGCGACATATGACCGTGCGATGACAGCGGAAGCTGCTTTTTACTTGGCAACCGCCTTCGGCGCCGCGCTGAAGGTCTTGTTGGCGATTTTCCAGACGCCGTCGATCTGCAGCAGGTTCATGTAGTCGGTGAACGTGACTTCGGGGTAGTCGAGCACGATCTTGGCCGTGGCGGCGTTGCCTACCACGTCGAAACTGGCGATATGGCGACGACGCTGGGCCTCGTCGGGCTGTGGCTGGCCCTGGAAGCGCTTCGAGAATTCGTCGACGGTCAGCGCATGCAGGGCGCCGTCGCGGAACGAGATGATGCGGGCGTCGGCATGAAACGCCTCGAAGATGAATTCGGCGCGGCCGGTGCGATGAGCCTCCAGATACAGTTCGAGCGGGGCCAGGGCGGCAATGTGCTGCGAGGTGTGCTGCGAGGTGTGCTGCGGGATGTGCTGTGAGGGGGCGGCGTGACTGGTCATGAATGTCTCCTGTTTTCACGGATGAGGGTGATGCATTGTATCCGTAAATTGTATGCAAAACGGGCGGGAAAGTTTTCGTAACAGGTTGCCAGGGCCCTGCGGTCAACCATCTGCCGCGCCGTGCGTCAAACCGGCATTCCGGCAAGCAAACGGGGGAGACGACCCATGGAAGACCGGCGGTTCCAGGTGCGCACATGGCTGACGAGATGGACAAGGCGGGCGAGGCGGACGAGCAGCACGCCCGCGCTGCTGGCGCTGGTGACGACGGGCGCGCTGCTGGCCGCCTGCGCCGCCACGGAGCCTGCTGACACGGCGGCTCACACGGCGGCTCACACGGCAACCCCCGGCAAGCTCGCGGCTGCCGATCTTCGCTGGCTCAATACGGTCAGTTTCGGTGCCGATCAGGCCAGCGTGCAGCGCTTAAAGGCGGTCGGCCGCCAGCGCTATCTGGAGGCGCAACTGGCGATGCCGCTGGCTGATCCGCCGCCGCTGGCCGATGCCATTGCCGCGCTGCCCGTCAGCCAGGGCGATGCGTTGCAGCGCCTGCAGGCGCTGCGCGCGGAACGGCAGCGCATCCAGTCATTGACCGACGAGCCGCAGAAGCAGCAGGCCCGCGAGGCGCTGAACCGGCAGGGGCGCGAACTGGTGCTCGACACGGGCCGCCGCCACCTGCTGCGCGCGCTGTATTCGCCCGCGCAGTTGCGCGAGCAGATGACGTGGTTCTGGATGAACCATTTCAACGTGTACGCCGGCAAGGCCCAGGTTCGCTACCTGCTGCCCGACTACGAGGCGCAGGCGATTCGCCCGCACGCGCTGGGCAAGTTTCGCGACCTGCTGATGGCTACCGTCACGTCGCCGGCCATGCTCGAATATCTGGATAACGCGCAGAGCGCGGCCGGCCGCATCAATGAAAACTACGCACGCGAGCTGATGGAGCTGCATACGCTGGGCGTGTCGGGCGGCCCGAGCGGTTCGCGCTATACCCAGCAGGACGTGCAGGAACTGGCGCGGGTGCTGACCGGCCTGGGCGTCAACGCGCGTGGCGAGCCGCCGCGCCTGGCACCGGCCCGCGCCGCGCTGTACCGCAGCGACGGCGTATTCGAATTCAACCCGAACCGTCACGATTTCGGCGCCAAGACGCTGCTGGGGCAGCCCATCGCGCCGCAGGGGTTTGCCGAGGTGGAGCAGGCGGTGACGATCCTCGCGCGCGAGCCGGCCACGGCACGCTTCATTTCCACCAGGCTGGCCACCTGGTTTGTATCGGACAACCCGCCCCGGCAACTGGTGGAGCAGATGTCCGCCACGTTCGCCCGGACCGATGGCGATATCGGCGCGGTGCTGCGCACGATGTTCCTGTCGCCATGGTTCGACCGCGCGGCAGCCGACGGCGCGCGCAAGTTCAAGGATCCGATGGTGTTCGTGGTGTCGTCGATGCGGCTCGCGTACGACGGCCGGCCCGTGGCGAACCTGCGGCCGGTGCTGAACTGGCTCAACCAGCTTGGCCAGCCGCTCTACGGCCACGTGGCACCCGACGGCTACCCGCTGACCGAAAGCGCGTGGGCCAGCTCGGGGCAACTGGTGAAGCGGTTCGAGATTGCGCGCACGATCGGCAGCGGTCCGGCCGGGCTGTTCTCGACGGAAGGTGGCCAACCCGCGCCGCAACGCGGCTTTCCGATGCCGAACAGCCGCCTGTTCTACGACTCGATCGAAAGCACGCTAGGTGCGGCCACCCAGCAGGCGCTGGCGCAGGCCGGCTCGCAGCAGGAGTGGAACGCCGTGCTGCTGAGTTCGCCCGAATGGATGCAACGCTAGGAGAGGGGCCATGCAAGGCAATCGACGTCACTGGCTGAAAACAATGGGCGGCGCGGCACTCGGGCTGGCGCTGCCGACGGTTTCGTCCCGGGTGTTCGCGCTGCCGGCCCAGGCCGATGCCCGCTTCCTGCTGGTGTTCCTGCGCGGCGGCTACGATGCGGCCAATGTGCTGGTGCCGGCCGGCAGCGATTTCTATTACGCGTCGCGCCCGAACATCGCGATCCGCCGCCCGGTGGCGCCAGGTGCGGCGCCCGATCCGGCAGCCGCGCTGCCGCTGGGGATGGATGGCTGGGCCCTGCACCCCGCGCTGGGCCAGACCATGCTGCCCTTGTGGCAACGCCAGCAACTGGCGTTCGTGCCGTTTGCCGGCACCGCCGACATGTCGCGCAGCCACTTCGAGACCCAGGACGGTATCGAGGCCGGCGCGCCAGGCACCGGCCACGCCAGCGGCATCCCGCAGGGCAGCGGCTTCCTGAACCGGCTGACGCAGGCGATGGGCGGGCAGGCGGCGCCGGTGGCGTTCACCGACGGGCTGCCGATGGTGATGTCCGGCGCCGCCAGCGTGCCCAATGTCTCGCTCAAGGGCACGGGCCGCACGCCCTTCGACGCGCGGCAGACCCAGATGCTGGCGCGGATGTACCAGGGCACGCGCTTCGAGTCACTGATTGCCGAGGGTTTCGACCTGCGCCAGACCGTGGCCGAGCAGGCCGAGGCCATGCGCCGGCATGAAGCCGCCATGCGCGCGGCCGATGGCGAAAGCATGGCCGGACGCATGCAGGAGATGCAGGCGGCCAGCCGGCGCGCGCTGAGCGCGCGCGGCTTCGAGCAGGAAGCGCGCCGCATGGCCGGCCTGATGCGCGACAAGTTCAACATCGGCTTCATCGACGTCGGCGGCTGGGACACCCACGTCAACCAGGGCGGCGCGCAGGGCCAGCTGGCCAACCTGCTGGACAATCTTGGGCGCGGCATCGCCGGGTTTGCCGAAGAGATCGGGCCGGTGTGGCGGCAGACCACGGTGGTGGCCATCTCCGAGTTCGGCCGGACGTTTCGCGAGAACGGCACGCGTGGCACCGATCACGGGCACGGCACGGTGTACTGGGTGGCCGGCGGCAATGTCCGGGGCGGCCGCATCGCCGGAGAGCAGGTGGCCGTGGCCCAGCCCACGCTGAACCAGAATCGCGACTATCCGGTGCTGAACGACTATCGCGCGGTGCTGGGCGGCGTGTTCCGGCGGCTCTACGGGCTCGACGACACCCGCCTGGAGCGCGTCTTCCCGGGCAGCCGCGCGCAGGATATCGGCCTGGTTTGAGCCCCGGCGCGGCGCAAGGAATCTGGCCGCAAACAGGCAGAAGGGATGGGAGCCCGGGCAGGTACCCTCCCAAAGCAGTACTCACGGACACTCAAGTCAGGCCGGGCGGTGCCGATACCTTCCCAGTGGGAGTGGCATCTGTCCATCGCATGAATTCGTACAAAAACGATTCCTAGCCAGTTTGAGTGCAAGCCTTGTCGCGACCCTTGACGCCATCTATTGCCGATTGCATCGAACACCGCTGGCTGCGGCCGGTCTTCCAGCCAATCGGCTCGCTGGTCACCGGCGACGTCTTCGGATTCGAGGCCCTGATTCGCGGGCCGGTGGGCACGCCGCTGGAGAGCCCGGTCGCGCTGTTCGCCGAAGCCGCGCGCGCCGGCAGGCATGTGGAACTGGAGCGCGTGGCCGCGCGCATTTCGATCCAGGCCTTCATGGAAGCGGACCTGCCCGGCAAGCTGTTCCTGAACTACAGCGCCGATTCGCTCCGCGATATCGAAGACACCCGCGACGATGTACGTACGTTCCTGCAGACGCAGGGGCTGGCTTCCGACCGCATCGTGCTGGAACTGACCGAACAGGCGCCCTTGGGCGCGCTGGAGTCTCTGGCCAAGGCCGTGTTCGCGATCCGCAGCCGGGGCGCGCAGTTCGCGCTCGACGACTATGGCACCGGCCACGCCAGCCTAGGGCAGTGGATCGCCCTGAAACCCGACTATGTGAAGATCGCCCGCGTCATCATCGACGGCGTGGCCACCTCGCCGTTCCAGCGCGAGGCGCTGCAGGCCCTGTGCAAACTGGCGCAGACCTCGGGCACGCGGCTGATCGCCGAGGGCATCGAACACGAAGACGACCTCGTGGTCTGCCGCGATCTCGGCATCGACTTCGCGCAAGGCTACCTGCTGGCCCGCCCATCGCCCGAACCGCCGCTCACGCTATCCGACACCGCACTGCGGGCGCTGCATAGAGGCCGGTTGAGGCTGGCGAAGTAGGGGCGGGGGAGAGGGCCTAGCAAGACGCGAATTTGAACCGCCCAAGCCCTGATTTTTCTCCCCTCTCCCGCCAGGCGGGAGAGGGGAGCCAACCGGCGCATCGGAGCGGCAAGCTATCGCCCGCGCCCTGGTTTTTCTCCCCTCTCCCGCGAGCGGGAGAGGGGCGGGGGAGAGGGTGGGCCTATCAACGCGCGACAGATGGCAATTTGAACCTCCCACGCCCTCTCCCCCAACCCCTCTCCCGCCAGGCGGGAGAGGGGAGCCAACCGGCGCATCGGAGCGGCAAGCTATCGCCCGCGCCCTGGTTTTTCTCCCCTCTCCCGCAAGCGGGAGAGGGGCGGGGGAGAGGGTGGGCCTATCAACACGTGACAGATGGCAATTTGAACCCCCACGCCCTCTCCCCCAACCCCTCTCCCGCCGGGCGGGAGAGGGGAGCCAACCGGCGCAGTGAACAAGTACGCGCGACGCTTCAGAGCGCTGCGGGCGCGGAGGCGCTTGTGGCCGGGGCGTTCGAGACTGGTGCTGGCGCCGACGACGGGGTGGATGGCGGCACAGACGAAGCCGCCGGCTCCGCGTGCCATACCGAATTGCCTTCCTGCACCATTTGCTCGCTGGCCGGCGCGGCTTCCACCACCTCGCCTGGGTCCAGTGCCATGCCGTTGTCCGTGGCGGCCGATGGCGACGAGGCCGGCGGCGGTGCATCGGTATCGGTGGCGGGCAGTACGGGCCGGCGCGGCGCGGGGCGCGGGGCCGCTGCTGACTCGTCCTTGCGGTGCGAGGCAAACAGTTTCTGATACCAGCCGCGCACCGTCGCGGTCAGGCCCGAATACCAGGTCTTCTCGTCGACCTCGGCAAACCTGGCGCGCGAGTCGATGATGCGCGCGCGCAGGGCGCGCTGGGTGAAGTCGCCGACGATGGGTAGCGCGCTGTGGGCGCCCTGGCCCCAGTAGTCGCTGCGCAGGGTCACGCGGCTGTCGTTGAAACCGACCCAGGCGCCGGCCACCAGTTGCGGATGCATCAGGATGAACCAGCCGTCGGCGTTGTCCTGGGTGGTGCCGGTCTTGCCGGCCACGTCGGCGCGAATGCCGTAGCGCGTGCGGATGGCCGTGCCGGTGCCGCGGTCCACCACGTCGCGCATCACGTCGAGCAGTGTCTCGTTGGCGGTGGCCGCCAGCGCGCGTTCGGGCGAGGCTGCGCGGAACCGGGCCAGCACACGTCCTTCCCTGTCTTCGATCTGCGTGATCATGCCTGGCGCCAGGTACTGGCCGCCATTGGCGATCGTGCCATAGGCGCTGACCATCTCCTTGAGCGTGACCGGGCTTGTACCCAGCGCCAGCGATGGCACTTCGTCCAGTTTGCTGTCTCGTACGCCCATGGCGCGGGCCAGGCGTGCCACGCGATCGGGGCCCACGGTCTGCACCAGCTGGGCCGTGATCGTGTTCTTGGAGTACACCAGGCCGTCGCGCAGGCTCATGGCGCGGCCGGTGGCCGCCGATTCGTCGGTGGGCCGCCAGATCTCGCCGCCGGCCAGTTGCATTTCCACGGGCTGGTCGATGAAGGTCTCGTCGGGGCTCTGGCCGCGCGCAAACGCGGCGCCATAGACGAACGGCTTGAACGTGGAGCCGGGCTGGCGGCGCGCCTGGGCCACGTGGTCGAATGCGTCCACGCCGAAGTCGCGGCTGCCCACCCAGGCGCGGATCTCGCCGGTGGCCGGGTCAAGCGCCATGAAGCCGGCCTGTACCCGTGTCTTGCTCTGGCGCAGGGCCTGCATGAAGGCGTTGTCGCGCATCAGGTGGCTCAGCGCATCGGCCTCGGGCTGGCCACCAGCCACGGCGGCGCGGTATTCGGGCGTCTCCCGCACGAACTGCTGCACCAGCGCGCGGCTCTCCGCCCAGCCGGCGCGCGGCGCCCAGGCGGCGTTGGCAATCGACTGCAGCTGGTTGCCCTGGCGGGCCACCGCCTGGTTCGCCATGGCCTGCAGGCGCGAATCGATGGTGGTATGCACAACCAGGCCATCGGTATAGAGGTTGTAGTCGTTGCGGTCCGCCCAGGCGATTAGCCACTTGCGCAGTTGCTGGGCGAAGTGCGCCGCGGGGCCGGGCTCTTCCACCTGGCGTTCGAAGTCGATGCGCAGCGGCCGCTTCTTCAGCGCCTCGAAGCGGGCCGCGTCGAGCTTGCCGCGCTTGACCATCTGCGACAGCACGATGTTGCGCCGCTCCAGCGCCCGCTGCGGGTTCAGCACGGGGTTGTAGTAGCTGTTGCCCTTGAGCATGCCAATCAGCGTGGCGGCTTCCAGCACATCGAGCCGGCTGGCGGGCTTGTCGAAGTACGTGCGCGCGGCCATCTCGATGCCGAACGCGTTGTACAGGAAAGGCACCGTATTCAGGTACGTCTCCAGGATCTCGTCCTTCGAATAGAGCGCCTCGATCTTGAACGCGGTAATCGCTTCCTTGAGCTTGCGCGTCATGGTCGGCGCCCGGCCGATGTCGTCCGGATAGCGGTTGCGCGCCAGCTGCTGGGTGATGGTGGAACCGCCCTGGCGGTCGCCCGAGAACGTGTGCAGTGCGGCCGACGCCGTGCGGCGCCAGTCCAGCCCGTGGTGCTGGTAGAAGCGGTGGTCCTCGGTGGCGATCAGCGCATTGACCACGTTCGGCGAAATATCGGCCAGCTTGACCCAGTCGCGATTGGCCCAGCGGTAGACGGCCAGTTCCTTGCCGTCGGCGGACATCACCTGCGCCGGCTGTTCCGACTTGGCCTTGCGGATATCGCTGATGCCCGGCGTGAACGGGATCAGCACCAATACATAGAGCAGGAAGAGGGCGGGCAGGGCAGCTGCCGCCAGCAGGACCATTCGTCGGCTGGGGCGGCCAGGACGGCTCAGCTGTTGCCTGAGCGTGGCCAGTCGTGGGGCGATATAGGTCTTGTATGAATCCAGGCGCATTGGGGCCATGCATGGCAGATCCCGGTGCGCACCGTCATGGACCTGTCAAATGCCGTTCACGAAAAGTGTGAATCGTACCAGCAGGCGGGTCGGGAAAACCCGAATTCTGAAGGCAAGGCGACCAAAAATCCTACCGAAGTAGGGGGTGTGCGTCTGTAGCAGCGACGCAACAGACACATGGCTTTCATATTTCCTTGAAACAATTCGCCCGCACCCGGTGGTCATCATTTCGAAAATGACATTACTGTCATGTTGCAGCTGCACCGAAGTGGTGACGGGGAAGCATCTCAATGTCTTAACAATTACGAGAAACTCACAGTGAAGAAAGCACTATTTGCTCTGGCGGCCGCGGGTACCTGCGCCATCTCCGGCGTTGCATCGGCACAGTCCACCACCAACGTGACGCTGTACGGCATCGTCGATGCTGGCATCGAATTCGCCAACCACACGGGCACCGCCACTGCCAATGGCAGCAAGGTTGCGGTGAACTCGGGCAACATGTCCGGTTCGCGCTGGGGCCTGCGTGGCACCGAAGACCTCGGCGGCGGCCTGAAGGCCATCTTCACGCTGGAGTCGGGCTTCGACGTCGACACCGGCCTGTCGGGCCAGGGCAGCCGCCTGTTCGGCCGCCAGGCGTTTGTCGGCGTGCAAGGCAACTTCGGCGCCGTGACGCTGGGCCGCCAGCAGAACTCGCTGTACGACCTGTTCGGCGCCTACGACCCGATGGGCGTGGGCCCGAAGTACTCGCTGAACGCGGTTGACTCGGCCTTCAATGGTCGTGCCGACAACGCCGTCAAGTACACGGGCAAGTTCGGTGGCCTGACCGCCACGGCGTTCTACAGCACCGGCCGCGACGCCACCAACGCTGCTGCCAGCGAAGTGCCGGGCAACTACAAGCTGGGCCGCAACTTCGGCGCCGGCCTGGCCTACACGCAAGGCGCGTTCTCGGTGGGCACCGCCTACGACCAGTATCAGAGCAACGTGCCGGCCGTGGACGACCACGCCGTCAAGCGCCTGGCCTTCGGTGGTTCGTACGACTTCGGCGTGGCCAAGGTGTTTGCCGGCTACCGCTGGATGCGTGATGACGGCACCGCCACCGCCACCAGCGCCGCCTCGCGCAACAACGTGTACTGGCTGGGTGGCCTGTACCGCGTGACGCCGGCCCTGTCGCTGACGGGCGCCGCCTACTACACCGACACCCACAACAGCGGCAACGACCCGTGGATGTTCGTGCTGTCGGCCGACTACGCGTTCTCGAAGCGCACCGATGCCTACCTGAACATCGGCTACGTGAAGAACAAGGGTACGTCGACCCTGGCCCTGACGAGCACCAACCCGATCTACCCGGCTGGCGCGAACCAGACCGGCGCCGTGGTCGGTATCCGTCACCGCTTCTAAGGCAGGGAGACACCGGCAGACGGGGCCTTTCCCCCCGCTCCTGCCGGATAACAACAACGCCTCTTCACCGGGCTTGGACGGTGCAGGGGCGTTCTGCTTTTCCGGCGGCTCGTTTTTTGTGTCCGGGCCGGCCAACGTGCCCCGGGGTCGTCACAGTCCCCGTCATCACAGTCGCACCAGCCTCCGCACAATGCGGCAGGAATCGCTAACGTGATTGATGTGCTACATCGCGGCCATCGAAAAATGCAAATGGTGCCGCGTTGCGCGCCGCCCCTATGATGGCGCCGCGCCCCCTCACATGCCGCCCGCACGGCGGCTTGAGGAGATCCCCCAAAAATGGCAGTTCCCCGCTTTTCCCCGGTCCCGCTGGCGGTTATTGGCCTGGTCGCCGCGCTGGCCATGCCGGCCGCCGCCCAGACGCTGACGCGCGATAACGGCGCGCCGGTTGGCGACAACCAGAACTCGCAGACCGCCGGCCCCAACGGCCCCACGCTGCTGCAGGACGTGCACCTGATCGAAAAACTGCAGCGCTTCCACCGTGAACGCATTCCCGAGCGCGTGGTGCATGCGCGCGGCACAGCTGCGCAAGGCGAGTTTGTGTCGGCCGGCAATTTCGCCGAGCTGACCACGGCCAGCTTTCTGGCATCGGCCGGCAAGGTCACGCCGGTCACGGTGCGCTTCTCCACGGTGGTACACGGCCGGGGCTCGCCTGAGACCGTGCGAGACCCGCGCGGCTTCGCCACCAAGTTCTACACCGACCAGGGCAACTGGGATCTGGTTGGCAACCACACGCCGATCTTCTTCATCCGCGACGCGATCAAGTTTCCGGACATGGTGCATTCGCTGAAGCCGTCGCCGGTGACCAACCTGCAGGATCCGAACCGCTTCTTCGACTTCTTCAGCCATGTGCCCGAGAGCACCCACATGCTGACGCAGCTGTATTCGGACCTCGGCATCCCGGCCTCGTACCGCAAGATGCAGGGCAACAGCGTGCACGCGTACAAGCTGGTCAACGCCAAGGGGCAGGTCACCTACGCCAAGTTCCAGTGGCGGCCGCAGCAGGGCGAGGCCTACCTGACCCGCGCCGAGGCCGAGAAGATCCAGGGCATGAACTTCAACAACCTCACGGCCGACCTGTACATGGCCATCGACGAGGGCAAGCATCCGAAGTGGGATCTGTTCGTGCAACTGATGAAGCCCGAGGACCTGGCCAACACCGCGTACGACCCGCTCGACGCCACCAAGGTCTGGCCCGGCATTCCGTCGCGCAAGCTGGGCACGATGGTGCTGAACAAGGTGCCCGACAACTTCTTCGAATACACGGAGCAGTCGGCGTTCGCGCCGTCGAACCTGGTGCCGGGCATCGAGCCGTCGGAAGACCGCATGCTGCAGGGTCGCCTGTTCTCGTACTACGACGCGCAGACCTATCGGCTGGGGGCCAACAAGCAGAAGCTGCCCGTCAACCGCCCGGTGGCGCCCGTGCGCAACTATCAGGTGGATGGCTTCGGTGATGCCGACGGCACGCGCGGCGACGTGAACTACCAGCCCTCGCGCCAGACCGGCGCATACTCGGACAATCCGCACTACAAGTCCGTGCGCACCCCGCTGACCGGCACCACGCAGCAGCAGCCGATCGCCCGCACCGCCAACTTCGGCCAGGCCGGCGACTACTACCGCGCGCTGTCAGCCACCGGCAAGACCAACCTGATCGGCAATCTGGCCGCGGACCTGGGCATGGTCAAGCACACCGAGGTCAGGCAAGTGATGCTGAGCCACTTCTACAAGGCCGATACGGACTATGGCAAGCGCCTGACGGCGGCCGTGCAGGGCGATCTGGCCGACGTGGTACGCCGTGCCGCATTGCTGCAGGACTGACGTGCGCTAGCCGCACGTAGCAGAACGGCGCTTTCAGGGCGCGAATGTGGCTGCCTATACTGGGTTTGTCGTGCGCCAGCGCGCTTCGCAGGGAGTCAGCCATGTCCAGAATCGCCGTTCTCCTGTTGTTGCCCGTCGTCCTGATCCTGACCGGCTGCGTGTCATTCAGCAGCAGCGACCCCAACCCGCCCCAGCGCACCACGGTGGTCACGCCACCGCCGGGCTCGTCTACCACGATCTGCAGCCCTGGCCCCTGCTAGCGCCCGGGTGCCGCCTCGCCGGCGCTGCCATCGGAACGGCTGGCTGGGCCTTCGACCGAGGCATCGGCGCGCGCGGCGAGGTCGCGCACCTGTCGCATCACGCCTTCGGCAAACAGTATCGGACCCACCAGCGGCAACCCTGCCTGGCGCAGGGCGTCGGCCGTCCACGTATTGCATGTGTAGAGCCCGTTGTAGCGGGCGGTGGCGCCGAAATACAGGCCGCCCGGATACGGGCCGTCCGCTAGCCAGACTGGCGCGCCGGCGTCATCGGTTTGCACGGCCTGGTTCAGGAAGCGGCGCAGCCGGTCCATGCCGGGCGCATCCACGGCCAGCCGCACGGTGTTTTCCGCGCCGAACGCGGCCGTCGGCGTGTCGCGCAGCATCGTCAGCAGGATGGCGCCGTCGCCCGGTAGCAGCGCGGAGAGCAATGTCAGCGGCCCGCGCTCGCGGCTGATCAGGTAGTGGCGGTCGCCAAAGCCGAAACACAGGAAGTGCGAGCCCTCGTAGCCCCGGTTTGTGGCCAGCCGCATCAATGACGCATCGGCGTCGCGCGTGCGGATGCAGACGTCGGTATGCCAGTCGCGTTCGACCACATCGATGGTGGTGAAGGGCGGTGCGGCGGCGGCCGAGGGCGCCGATGCGCAGCCGGTTGCCGTCAGTGCCATGGTGGCGACGGTGGCCACCGTGGCCGAGCGGGCGATGCGCAGCCGCTTGGGCATGGTCAGGCGCGCGCCACGGTGCGCTCGATCAGCGCAATCGTGGCCGCGTGAAAGGCGTCGGCCTCCGCGCCGGCCTGGATTTCGAGCGCCGCGCGGTCGAACGCGGCAGACAGCAGCGCCGCCAGGGCATCGACTGGCGCTGCGGGCAGCAACCCTGCGTCGGCCGCCGCGCGCAGCCCTTCGCGCAAGGTGCGGCCGGCGTGCCGGGCATCCAGCGCGAACATGGCGGCGCTGCCGAGCACGGCGGGGCCATCGACCAGCAGCAGTTGCGTGCGCCCGGGAACGCTCATCGCCCGCAGGTAGGCCAGGCTGCCGGCAACCAGCGCCTCGCGGGCCGGCAGATCGTCCGGGGCGGCCTGCTCGATGTCCTGCGCCACGGCGCGGGCTTCTTCTTCCAGCAACGCCCGGAACAGGTCCTGTTTGTCGGCGAAGTGGTGATACAGCGCGCCCCGGGTGATGCCGGCCGCCGCCACGATTTCAGGCGTGGACGTCGCCGCATAACCCTTGTGAATCAACAGTTCGCGCGCGGCGGCCAGCAATGCGGCGCGGGTGGCTGCCGTGCGCGCCTGGTTCGAAAGCGACTTTCTGTCTTCCATACATGCAGCCTGTATGTTATAAATCCGCCAAAAGATGCAGCCTGTATGTTACGTCACCCGTACCGAAGGAGCCAGCCATGGAAGCCCCCGCCATCAGCACCACCAGCTACTACCCCGTGATCATGACCCGCGACGTGGCCGGGTCGGCCGCGTTCTATACTCAACATTTCGGGTTCCGGCCGCTGTTCACGGCGGACTGGTACGTGCACCTGCAGTTACCCGGCGATGCCGGCGTCAACCTGGCCATCCTCGATGCCAACCACCACACCATCCCGCAGGCCGGGCGCGGCAAGACCGCCGCCGGGCTGCTGCTGAACTTCGAGGTGGAAGACGTCGATGCCGTGCACGCGCGGCTGACGGCCGCCGGCCTGCCGATGCTGCTGCCGTTGCGCGACGAGGCGTTCGGCCAGCGTCATTTCATCACCGCCGACCCGAACGGCGTGATGCTCGACATCATCACGCCAATTGCGCCATCCGCCGAATTCGCGGCGCAATACGATGCCGGCGCGTTGCCCGGCTGATGCTGGCGAGGCGCCCGCTCAAGCCACGTCGATACGCGTGCGGATGCCCCATTTGTCGAAATGCGGGGCGAAGGCGTCCAACGTCAGCAGCCCCATGCAGGGCATGGCGCCACGTGCCTGCAGCGTGCCGTCGGCAAGCTGGGCGGTGAGCAGCAGCGCGGCCATGCACGGAATCTCGGGGCCATGGCCATCCGGCGCGGTCAGCGACCATGTCGACACGCCGGGCCGGCCATCCGCCCGCGTGCCCGATACGCGCACCAGCATGCCGCCATGCGGGCTGCCAAAGCGGTCGAGCAGCGCACTGGAGACGCGATTGAGCCATGCCGCGTGGCGGGCCAGCGGCAGGGGCAGGCCGAGCCGGCGCAGCGCGGCGGCAGCCCACAGCACCGCGTGCTGGGCGCGCAGTTCCAGCGCCGCGCGGAATTCCACGGTCTGCACGCCGGCATAGCGGGCGGGAAACAACGCCAGGTCGGGGACGTCGCAGGTAGCGGCCCAGCGAGTGCCCAACCCATCGAAGCGCAGCGTACGGATGTTCTGCCAGCCGTGGGCGCGTGCCCACTGGCCCTGGCGCAGGTGCGACACCGGTGCGCCGGCATAGCCGAATACCGCTTGCAGCGTGGCGGCGCCGCGCGGCGCCTGCTGGCCCGGCGCGATCGAGATCTCGATGTCTTCGAGCGTGGCAAAGTCCTGCGCCAGGCGATCCACCACGGCCGAGGAGAGCCCCGGCACGCTGCTGGCACCGCTAACGGCGCAGATGCCGGCAGCCCGGGCCGGGGCGTCGATCGCTTGCGCGAAGTTGGCCACGAAGTCGCGCCCGTCCGACAGGTCGATGTAGTGCGCGCCGGCCGCGCAGGCGGCCAGCGCCACGCGGTAGTGCTGGCCCTGGAACGGCCCGGCGCAGTGGATGACCACGTCGGGGCGCAGCGCGGCAAGCTGATGCGCAAAATCGTCGGCATCGAGATCGAGCCTGGCCGTGCGCGGGCCCGGCTGCGTGCTGCGGCTGGCAGCCACGCATTCGATGCCCGGCGCCTCGGCCAGCGCGCGGCAGATGCGCGCGCCAAAATTCCCCATGCCTCCCAGTACGATGACCCGCATGTTCATGTCGTGGATGTCGTTGTGACGTTGTTGTTGTCGTGGGGCGCTCAGCCGAAGGCCAGCGCGGGCTTGAGCACCATCAGGAAATAGACCACCACCATGGCCGCGAAGGCCGGATAGCCCAGCAGCTCCCAGCGTCGGGCATCGCGCCAGTAGTCGGCCGGCAACGGCGCGCCGGCCGCCAGCGCGTGGGCGGCGGTGCGGGCCAGCCGAACCTGCAGCGAGACCACGGGCAGCCAGCAGAGGCCGGCCAGCCCATACAGCACGATGGCCGCCAGTATCCACGGTGTGTGCCACGGCCAGCCGGCCAGATGGGCAAGCCAGAAGCCGGTCAACGGCTGGATCAGCACGGCCGGCGTGGTGAACCACCAGTCCGCGCGCACCACCAGCCGCGACACGGCTGCAATCACCGGCACCGAGCGCGTGCGGTTGGCGAAGAAGAAATAGAAAGCGGTGCCGAATCCGGTGCCAACCAGCACCACCGACGAAAGGATGTGAACCGTCTTGAGCGTCAGATACAGATTCATCCGTCGATTCCTGTCGTTCTTGTTTTGTGCACGCCTCAGCCCGCGCCTGCTACCTGCAGCCCCCAGCCAGCCAGCGCGCAGGCCATGACCACGGCCCAGGGCGGCACGCGCCAGACGGTCAGGGCCACCAGCGCCAGCAGGGCCAGCGCGAAATCGGCCGGCGCCAGCACGGCGCTGGTCCAGACGGGATCGTACAGGGCTGCCAGCAGCAGGCCCACCACCGCGGCGTTCACGCCGGCCAGCGCCGCACGCGTGCCGGCATTGCGGCGCAGCCGTTCCCAGAACGGCAGCGCGCCGAATACCAGCAGGAAAGACGGTGTGAAGATGGCCAGCACGCAGAGCAGCCCGCCGGCCCAGCCATTCGGCGCCAGCGTGCCGGCCGCGCCAAGGAAGGCGGCGAACGTGAACAGCGGGCCGGGCACCGCCTGGGCGGCGCCATAGCCGGCCAGGAAGGTACTGTTGTCGACCCAGCCCGACGGCACCACGGCGGCCTGCAGCAGCGGCAGCACCACATGGCCCCCGCCGAACACCAGCGCGCCGGCGCGGTAGAACGCGTCGAACAGCGCAATGCCGTGGTGGCCGGATTCGCGCGCCAGCAGTGGCAGCCCCAGCAGCAGAATGGCGAAGGCCGCCAGCCAGCACCAGGCAGCCCGATGCCCCAGCGGCACCGGCAACGGCTCGTGCGCCACGGCGGCATGCGTGCGGAACAGGCGCAGGCCTACGCATCCGGCCACGACCATCGCACCCACCTGGCACCACGGCGACGGCACCAGGCTGACCGCCACGGCCGCCAGCGCCATCAGCGTGATACGCGGCGCGTCGGGGCAGAGCGAGCGGGCCATGCCCCACACGGCCTGCGCCACCACCGCGACGGCCGCCAGCTTCAGGCCGTGCAGCGCGCCGGCCGGCACCACGCTGCCGTAATGGGCCAGCCCTTGTGCGAACAAAATCAGCGCCACGGCCGAAGGCAGCGTGAAGCCCAGCCAGGCCGCCGCCGCACCGGCATAGCCGGCGCGCGACAGGCCCACCACCATGCCAACCTGGCTGCTGGCCGGCCCGGGCAGAAACTGGCACAGCGCCACGATATCGGCGTAGGCCTGTTCGCTGAGCCAGCGGCGGCGGTTGACGAACGCTTCGCGGAAGTAGCCGATATGCGCCACCGGCCCGCCGAACGAGGTCAGCCCCAGCCGCAGGAATACGCGAAACACTTCCCAGGCGGCGCTCATGCGGTGGCTTTTTTCATGGTTGGGTTGGGGCGGATGGTGGCCACCAGTCCGGTGCCGTCGCCGGACGTCCGGTTGGCCAGTTCCACGGTCAGGCCGTGCAGGTCGGCAATGCGCCGGGCAATGGAGATGCCCAGTCCGGTGCCTTGCTCGCGTGGGGCGCCGCCCCGGAAAAACCGGTGGCCCAGGCGCGCCAGCTGGTCGGGCGGCACGCCGGGGCCGTGGTCGGACACCTCGATGCGGTGGGCCGTGAAGGCCAGCGTGACGACCGATCCGGCCGGGCTGTAGCGCAGCGCGTTGTCCATCAGGTTGCGCAGCATGGTGCCGAGCAACGTGGCATCGCCGCACATCGGCAGGGGCGCTTCGCCGGCAGCGGGCCAGGTGATTTCCATGTCCACCTGTCGGCGCTCGGACAGCAGCAGGCAATCGCTCAGTACCTGTTGCGCGATGTCCTGCCAGTCCACCGGCGTGCTCGATGGCGGGGCGTTCTCGTCCTCCAGCCGGCTCATCTGCAGCAGTTGCGAGACGAGGTGGCCCATGCGGTCGATGCCGGCCTCGACGTTGGTGGCGGCCTGTGCCCGCTCGGCGGGGTCGGCCGAGCGGCGCGCCACTTCCCATTGCGCCTTGAGCGCGGCCAGCGGCGTGCGCATCTCGTGGGCCGCGTCGGCCGTCAGGCGGCGTTCGTGCTGCAGCAGGGTGGCCACGCGGTCGAGCAACTGGTTCATGGCGCCGACCAGCGGCGTCAGTTCGCGCGGCACCCGTTGCAGCGAGATGGGCGTCGGGTCGCCCGGGGCGCGCGCGCCGATGGCCTGCGAGAGCACCAGCAACGGCCGCAGCGTGCGGCGGATGCCCCAGACCAGCAGCGTGGTCAGCAGCGGCAGGCCCAGCACCCACGGCAGCACCTGCGCCTGCAGGTACGACACCATCAGTTCGTCGCGTTCGGCCATGAGCTGGCCCACGCAGACGCGCCAGCCGGCCACGGGCTCATCGAGATAGTAGAGACGCCACGGCACGCCGTCGATGTGCCGGTCGGTGAAGCCGCGCACCTGGGGCAGGCGGGGCAGGCGGTCGCCGTCGGGATCGATATGGAGCGGCTCGCCGCCCGCGCGCCAGGCCGCGATGGCCAGGTCACCAAGGCCCGCCGAGCCGAGGTCGCCCAGGTCCGTATCGCCGGGCGCGGGGCCACTGCCGGGTGCGGCCGGCACTGCGTCAGCGTGGACGAGCGGCAGCACCGCCTGCATCTGCTGCGCCATGCGCACCATGGCCGTGTCGTAGAGCTCGTTGATCTCCATCCGTGCGTTGAGGTAGATCAGCACGCTGGTGAGCACCCATGCAAAGCCCACGGCCAGCAGCACGGCCAGGATCAGCCGCCGCTGCAGCGTCATGCGTCGGCTCCGGCGTCGCCATTTCCGCTGGCCTTGTCGTTGGCTTTGTCGCCGCCGTTTTCGCCGCCGTTCTTGCCGCCGTTCTCGCCGCCGTTCTTGCCGGCCTCCAGCGTGTCGAGCGTGCCGAGCGTGTAGCCCGCGCCGCGCAGCGTGCGCACGATGCCCGGATGGATCTTGCGGCGCAGGTGATGGATGTGCACTTCGAGCGTATTGCTCTCGGCGCCCTTGTCCCAGTCATAGAGCTTGTCGCGCAGGAATTCGCGCGTGAGCACGCGGTTGGGATGGCTCAGCAGCAGTTCCAGCAGCATCGACTCGCGGCTGGTCAGGTCCACGGTCTTGCCGCGCCACAGCGCCAGGCGCGCCGCGGGATGGTATTCGAGCGGACCATGGCGCCAGACCGGCTCGGGCATGCCCGCGCTGCGGCGCGTCACCGCGCGCAGGCGCGCGGCCAGTTCGTCAAGCTCCACCGGTTTGATCAGGTAGTCGTCGGCGCCGGCATCGAGGCCGGCGATGCGGCTCTGCACGGCGTCGCGCGCGGTCAGCACCAGCACGGGCGTCTGGCGGCCCTGCTGGCGCCAGCGGCCGAGCAGCGCCACGCCGTCATCGTCGGGCAGGCCCAGGTCCAGCACCACGGCGTCGTAGTGCATGGCCGCGATGGCGCGATCGGCATCGGCGCCGGTGCGGAACCAGTCGACGGCGTGGCCCGTCAGCTTCAGTCCGCGCTGCAAGCCGTCGCCGAGCATGGGGTCGTCTTCAACGATAAGGATTCTCATCTTGCGTGGCCTGCGGCGATAGGTCGGAATGAAAGTGAACGTGACAAGGGGAGCGGACGTTGACGAGGGACGTGTGACGCACACCGCGACGGCCAAAAGCGTAGCACCGCACCGAACCGGGCGCACGCTTAATCTGAAATTAAGGCATCTCCACTAATCTGCGCGCTCTGCTTGATTGCATCAATGTGCGGGCCGGGTCCGGGTGGCACAACTGCAAATACCGCCAATAGCCGAGCCAGAACGCAGTAGCAGGCCCTTCGATTTCGTCATGCACCGCCCGTCCAGTCATTCACGCATCGCCGCCGACTCCGCGTATCCGCCGTATTCTCCGTACTCTCCGTCAACACCGTCGGCGCCCTCCACCGCGCGTGACTGGCGCTGGACGGCCGCGGCGGGCTGGGCGGCGCTGTTCGTGGCCGTGGCGCTGCTGGTGTGGTTCGGCACGCTCGGCCTGCGCCACCTGGTGGGGCCCGACGAGGGCCGCTATGCGGAGATCTCGCGCGAGATGCTGGCCTCGGGCGACTGGGTGACCATCCGCTACAACGCGCTCAAATATTTCGAGAAGCCGCCGTTCCACATGTGGGCCACGTCGGTCGCCTATGCGCTGCTGGGCGTGGGCGAGTGGCAGGCGCGGCTGACCGTGGCGCTGGCCGGGCTGCTGGGCATCGGCATGTCGATGCTGGCCACGTGGCGCTGGTTCGGCCTGCGCGCGGCGGCATTCGCCGGCCTGGCGTTGCTGGCGGCGCCGATGTGGAGCGTGGCGGCGCATTTCAATACGCTCGACATGACGCTGGCTGGCGTGATGTCCGGCACGCTGGGCTGCATGCTCATGGCCCAGCATCCAGGCATGTCGCCGCCACGGCGGCGCGCGTGGATGCTGGCGTGCTGGGCCACGATGGGCGTGGCGGTGCTCACCAAGGGGCTGGTGGGCCTGGCGCTGCCGGGGCTGGCGCTGGTGGTCTATACGCTCGTCACGCGCGACTGGGGGCTGTGGCGGCGTCTGCATCTCGGCCTGGGCGTGGTGGCGATGCTGGGGGTGGCCGTGCCGTGGTTCTACCTGGTCTCAGAGCGCAATCCCGAATTCCTGCGCTTCTTCTTCATCCACGAGCACTGGCAGCGCTACACGTCCAACGTCCACGCGCGCGGCGGCCCGATCGTGTATTTCGTGCCGCTGATCCTGGCCGGCTTCCTGCCGTGGGTGGGGCTGTTCCCGCGGCTGTGGCGCGCCATGCGTACGCCGCTGGCGGCGGATGTGGTGGCCGACGTGCAGGACGCCAAAGCCCGCTTCCGGCCGGCGCTGATGGCCGGTATCTGGGCCATCTCGATCTTCGTGTTCTTCAGCCTGTCGCGTTCGAAGCTGCCGGGCTATATCGTCCCGGTGTTTCCCGCGCTGGGCATCCTGGCCGGCGTGGCGCTGGACCGCATCGATGTGCGCGCCTGGAGCCGTCAGCTGATGGGCATGGCGGTGCTGGCGGGCTGCGGCCTGCTGGCCAGCCCGGTGGTGGCCACGCTGCATGCCAACCATACGCCCAACGCGTTCTACCGCGCCTACGCCATCTGGGTGGGGGTGGCGTTCGTGGTGATGCTGCTCGCCATCGGCGCGTCACGGCTGCTGTTGCGCCGGGGTGTGCTGCCGAGCGTGGCCGTGTACGCGCTGGGCATGTATATGGGCTTCACGGTCGCGCTGATCGGCCACGAGACGGTGGGCGGGCCGGCGTCCGGCGCCGACCTGGCGCCGCAGATTGCACACCGGCTCACGCCGGCCATGAAGCTCTACGGCGTCAACATGCTCGACCACACGCTGCCGTTTTATCTGCGCCATCCGCTCTCGATGGTGGGCGAAGCCGACGAGCTGGGCTTTGGCACGTCGGTGGAGCCGCAGCGCTGGGTGCCGGATCTCGCCACGTTCGCGAAGATCTGGCGCGATGGCGGGCCCGCGATGGCCGTGATGTCGCCGCAGACCTACCTGGACCTGTCGGCCACGATGCCGCTCCAGGTGGTGGCCAGCGACTGGCGCCGCGTGGTGGTGACCAACGTACCGGGCCCGTCCGCGCTCCGCACGCCCTAGCGACGCGGGGCACCGCCTCCGATTTCCGTTCATGGCCGGCCTGCGCCGGCCCATTTTCTTTATCCCGAACCTGACCGACATGCAGCACAAGCGAGTTCTGATTCTTGGCGTCAACGGCTTCATCGGCCACCATCTGACGCGCCGCATCCTGGAAACCACGCAGTGGGAGGTCTACGGCATGGACATGTCGTCCGACCGCCTGGGCGACCTGGTGAACCATCCGCGCATGCACTTCTCCGAGGGTGACATCACCATCAACA
>Ga0102589_1002209_pt1 | contig 23278 bp, 25 predicted proteins | sample AraplaMF_Col_mLB_FD_76858 | JGI IMG/M metagenome (GOLD analysis project Ga0102589, IMG submission 76858) | Arabidopsis root microbial communities from the University of North Carolina, USA - plate scrape MF_Col_mLB | ecosystem: Host-associated > Plants > Roots > Endosphere | place: USA... | reverse complement strand
ATAAACAAGGAGAAAGCACTCATTTGAGTGCTTTCTCCTTGTTTATAAGTGGACCTTGTAGGACTCGAACCTACGACCGAACGGTTATGAGCCGTTTGCTCTAACCAGCTGAGCTAAAGGTCCAAAGCATAAAATTTATTTCATAAAGCGCATTCATATATATCATTTTACCATATAATGTATCAATTCACTTTACTTTTTATTTAATATGCATATTTACATCGTGGTAAAAGTGTTTATATTCTGTACTCCTAATATTTTGTAATTTGTATTATCTTTTAATACCTTTACAGAGTTCTGTTTAACAGTAAAAAATGTATATATCAATCATATTAAAAATGATATAGTTACAATATTTACTTGTTTATATTACCAAATACTCTTATGCTATATTGTTTAATATCAGAAATAGTAACTAAATTATATGCCTGTTTCATTGTGTTAAAGCAATTATCTATCTCCTCTTTTTCTAAGATAGATTTACACATATCATTATCTTCTGATTCTAGATCAGCTACTGCCCATGGTAAGTCAAATAGAATCATTTTCTCTAAACTCTTCCCACTATAACACCCTAAAGTATTAACTACACACTCTAATAGTTCCTTTTCTATTTGAGTTAACTGATTTGTACTATCATAATTAACTTCAAGATTGTCGTACTGATATCCTTTGTATTTATCAAAAATAACTCGATATACCGGACCGTGACTTCCTACTTCACAATCATCTTCAAATAAATATGTTCCAGTAAGCACCTTACAAAATCCTTGCGCATAGTATAAAAGTCTTTGAAGAGCTAAAGGAGTAACATCATCATTTTTATATAGCAAATAGTTAGCAACTTCCTCGATTTTCGTAGTCTGCGTAGAAATAATATCATCATTTTCCTGTAGCTTTGCGATTGCTTCTTTAGAGACTCTATATGCTTTTTGAGTAATTAAATCTTTATTTCTTTCCAAAATATCTAGCATAAAAGATTGATCTCTACCTAATCTTTTCAATATATCCGAGTACTGTTTTGTCGGAATATCTCCATTTACATACCTTGTTAGGGTAACCTCTCCCCAACCTAAAAGTAAAGACAATGGACGTTTTCCAATTTTATATTTTTCTAAAACCTCTCTTATTTCAGAAATAGTAACTAACTGTTCCTGTTGTCTATAAGCATGATCTAATTGTTCTAAATTATAATCATGAATGTTAGGAACAAATATTTCAGATTTACACTCCTCGCAATTTGCTTCTTTACCTACGTAATGATATTGCTTCCCTCTAATGACTGTCACTTTTGGAACATCTTTAGTAGAATACTTTACCATATCTCGACAAAACTCACATAAAACCAACATAAAAATCCTCCCTCATTTTAAAACCATTAGTCACTTATCTTTACCTAAAAAGATAAGTGACTGGTTTATTCCTTTTATGAAAAGAAACAACTATCATGTATTTGTTCCTGTCCTTATTTTCAATTAGATTCATCTTAATATATATGTCTACTGACTTCTTTTGTCCCCAATTATCTAACTCATATTGTGGACAAAAGATATATAATTTTTCATGAGCAAAATTTGGATTTTTATTATCAACTGCATAACAAAAATCACGTACGCGTATATTAAGAAGAATCTCTTTCACCTTACTAGCGTTAATCTTATTTGCCTCTAAAAATTCACTATTCTCTTTCCTTTTTTCATTTCGAGAAACCGTAAATCGGTTATTTTTAATTAACTTTTTAAACTCTAATATGTACTGCTCAATCTCCCCGATTGTAAAATTAGTGTGCTTTTTTGTCTCCCTATTTTGAAAGCTAATATTCATTAAAATTCTTTCCCCTTTCAAATCGTACCTCATATTTACTAGAAAAACAAGAAAAAACGTATCAATTGATACGTTTTTTTAATTAACAGTAAACTTCCATTCTCTCCTCTTATAATCAGAACGTTTATGTCGTCTACGAAACTTCTATATGGTTGTTTTGCTGTAATTTAATTCGTAAATCAATTACGTATCTACTTTAGAATCACAGCTTCATTAAACTTCTGATGAATAAAATCTTTATTTAACATAAAGCATGTTTCTCTTGTATCATCAAAAAATCTCTTATAGCCCCCTGTACCACTTCCTTTTGTTGAAACAACCAATTTAAGCTCCTTTCCTACATCATGTGAAGCTTTAGGAAGTTTACGAATGTCCCCTGTTTCAATTGTCTCCTTTATCATGTTATAAGTTTTCTCAAACTCATTCACTTCTTCAGGAGTAAATGTAACCTTAAAAATTTTATCCAGAATCCTTTGGCCATTACCTAGCTTCTTACCATCTTTCTCTCCTAGATAACCTACATATATGAAAGTTACTTCCTCAAAGAATGTTTTCCAGGAAGACTCTTCCCAAGAATTTTCAAAATCTGCAAGTTGCAAAGTTCTGAACGTTGCTTTTTCTATAGGACTGTTATCTTCTCGAATTGGTATATTTTTAATTAGAAAATTAGATTTACTGAATACCTCATGCTTCTCTGGTAATTCCTTATCTGTACCTACTATCCTATTAGATACCATTTTACTAATACTGTTAGGAATTTTTTTAGCTGGATCACGCTTCTCAAAAAGATTTAATATATCTAATTGATTCATCCCCTTATACGGTTTTAGTTGATTCCAAATGTATCCTTCAGGTGTGACAAATACATTAGATTTTTCACCTCTGTCCATTCTTTCTACATGGCTTCTCAAAACACCACGAAAGAAAGAATTTTTTAAGGAAAATGCTCTTGTAGGTGCAGAGATTTCCGAATTAGGCTGTTCTGCTTTTTGTCCTTTCTGTCCTTTTGTGGCCGCCCCTAGAATAACGGTATCGCCCTCAGACAATTTATGAGCAAGTCCTTCTAGCACTTTTTGCTTTATTGTATAAAAATCATTTCGGATTATTGCTTCATCTTGCGACATATCATAGAGTTAAAAATCTCGAATTATAAAATCTCCATACGGAACACCTTTCATATATTCGTACCAAATAATTAGCAACTTTTTGTTCTTAGAAACAACTTTGCTAAACTCATATTCTTCATGAATAATATTTTTATAGTTAATCATGCTTAAAGAAATTCTTTCCTTTGCCGACCATGATCCATTTCGAAGTTTATTAAAACCAGAAACTTTCAACTCAATTCCTAATTCCCCAAAGTCTGCCTCAGGACTATTATTTAATTCATAATCATAAAATCCTGTCTCAACAACCTTACCTAGTATTCCTTTATCGTTACTATTTCCTTGTAAGATTCCTTTTGTATCAATTTCTTTAAAACTCTTCCCAATAATTCCTTCCGTAAATGCTACTAGTTCTTCCTCTGTTTTAAATTTCATACTCATCCCCACCTATCTTTCGTTATTATTTAGTTACTAAAACTGAACAATTAACTATTCATACATTAAAATAAAAAAACTACATACCCCTACGAATCAATTACTCGTAATTGTTCTCTTCCTATATAAACTTTCTTTTTTAATCTGTTATTGTATACAGAAATACATTTTCATACTTGTTTCCACCACAACAAAAAAGGCTTCGTCAAGTCGATTAATTGTGCATAGCAAAATAAGCTATTTACACTAATCGGCTCAAAGAAGCCCTTTCAAAATTAAAGTAAGAACAAAACTTACTTCTACAACTCAACCACAACACATAAGGTGTGGGAATAAACGGAATCAAGTAAACTAATAATATACCTATATATTACAAAAAAAGTATATTTATATCAAGATATTTTCAAAAACTAAAATACTACTATTTTTCTATTCATTTAATTTTATTACATTCTTTTTTGACTTTTCATTTACTTACATTCCTGTATATGTCACATCAAAATTTTTTTACTATATTTGTATTTAAGGATTCGTTGCTCACGTTCATGAATTGATTATTTTTTAGATTCGCTATAAATATTTCAAGGAAATCATAATAATCTTTGGAGAAATTATTGTTTTTGTAAAGATTCAATTTCTCATCAAATCTCTCTCTGTCACCTAAAGGGAAAAATAAACAAATACCAGTGGCTTTTTTCCAAGGGCTTTTCACATTATAAACTACAGCCTGATCAACTGCACTCATAATTCTTCTTGAATAAAATGGATATTGAGAATACATTTGTTTTGCCAAATCTCCCAAGTCTACCATTTCTGAATCCTCTGGGCCATCCATTTTTCCGTACTCCTCTACATTACGTCTTGCAGTAAGGATAGATTGAAATTTATCATCATTTAATACATCTACTTTCAATAATCTTGCTATATCATCAAAAGCTTTTGTAATAGGTTTTACCTTAGACAAATCTATCACAGACATAGCTATATCATCATCTTCTTCATTTTCTATGGCTTGCTTATAAAAACCATCTGCTATGATTCTTCCCAACTCTGCTCCATTCATATTTGGTTTATTTAATAACTTTTCAAATGTATATATATAATTTAAACCATGACCTGGAACCATATCTTCTGAACCAACAATATAATTAGCATACTTATTTATATAACTAAGAGTTTCTAGATTTGTAACTAAACAAGCATCAAATGCTACAATCTCTAGCTTTTTTCTTGTTTTTTCATAAGTGTCTTTAAACGTTTTTTCTAGTTCTGGCAATGTAAGTGGATCCAATCCAAATCGTTCATCATGACCATATCCATATACAGATCCCGATCCATGCCCCCATAAAATCACAGCATATTTTTCTGCTGGATACTTTTCCATACCCCAAACCATAAAATCGCTAAGTGTAGATGATTCCCCCATATTCTTAAATCCAACATCCTCAATTAATTGTAGGGAATCTTTTTGAATGATCCATCTTTGATTGGTTTCTGGATTAATCGCAGGTGTATGCCATTTTTTTGCTCCACCTGTTTCCATAACTATGTTAACTTCTTCTGAAGATCCTATCTTCAGCATCTCTTTTAAATCTTCAGAAGCTAGCTCAAAATCACTCTCTAAACTAGAACCATCCAAATAAACCATCACAGTATATTTTGCTTTATTTACCTTATTTGTATCTGCTGAAACTTTTATTACATTATCCTCTACTAGACTACAAACCCCTATTAAAAACATTAATATTAATAGTATCCTATACGTTTTTTTCATCTTTATAGCCCCCTTTTACTTTTAAATTGATTCATAAGTAAAGCTCGCATAAAACAATGTATAGAGTTATATTCAACAAAATAAATCTTCACATTAAAATATTAGCTGTATTTCTTAGCTTGAATAGAGTACAGCTCTGCATACTTCCCATCTTTAATTATTAATTCTTCATGGGTTCCTTGTTCTGTTACATGTCCTTTATCCAAATAAATGATATGGTTTGCTAATTTTGCAGTACTTAACCTATGCGTTACAATAATAACAGTCTTATTATCCGCCAGGTTTGATAAAACTCTTAATATTTCATCTTCAGCGTATGGATCAAGTGCTGAAGTTGGTTCATCAAATATTAAGATTTCTGCTTCTTTATCACGCATAAATGCTCTTCCAATGGCAATTCTTTGCCATTGTCCACCTGATAATTCTTGTCCACCAAATAATTTCCCCAATTGAGTGTCATATCCATCTGTCAAGGTAGGAAGCAATTCCTTTACATTGCTTTTATCACTTGCTAGTTGAATCTCATGAATATTATTAATATTTTTCACATCACCAAGGCCTATGTTTTCCCTTAGTAACATTTCGTACCTTACAAAATCCTGTAAAACTGCTGTACACTTTTTTTTGTATTCAGTTGAATCATAATCGTTTAAGTTTTTATTATTATAGTAAATCGAACCTTGACTCGGATTATATAGTCTTAATAATAATTTAATAAGCGTCGTTTTTCCTGCTCCATTTTCACCAACTAATGCAGTAATTTTCCCTTGGGGTATGTGCAATTTCTTTATACTAAGAGAACTTTCTTCTGAATTTTGATATGAAAAATCCACTTGCGATAAATAGAAACCCGAATCTTTCTCCTGACTCTCTACTAAAGATGAATTTACTCTCTTAGGATTAGGAAATTGAATAAAATTCAGTAAGTTCCTTAAATGCCTTCCTTCCCTCGCCCCTATAGCAATTAATGCAAAATACTCATTAACGCCTTCACATAATTGGATGGTCATACCTAAAAATAAAACTACACTTCCAATTGATACTTCATTATTAATCGCACTATAAATAATAAAAATTATGCTGAAGGAAATTACACAAGATTGTATTAGCCCCCAAAGTAGACTATGAACAGCTAATTTTCTTTGATCTTTACTTAAAGTTGCTGACAGCTTTTGTACCGTCTTAACATATTTCTCTTTAAAAAAAGGTGTTAAGTGAAATAATTTTACCTCTTGCGCTAATTGTGGTAATAGGGGAACTGACGTATAATATTCAGCTCTCCTCCTTAATTCCATTAATTCTGGCCTACCTTCAAATGTTGCTTGATTTAAATTTACCTCTTTAATAAGTTTTGGAATAGAAACTACTAAAAGTAGAAATGGATACCACGGTAAGAGAGAAAATAGTAATGCAACACTAGCTATAATCTTTACGGTGCCTCCAAATGATTTCATGATTAAATCAATCCACATTGTAATCCAATACTCATTATTTCTAAAAGACCTTATTTTGTTATAAAGTTCTTTATCTTCAAAAAACTCAAGACTCTCCAATGTATTAGCTTTTTTCATAATTAATACATCGATATACATCTGTAGTTTCGCTACCAATAACCTTTTTTTCACTTCAAAAAAAGGATTAAATAAATCTGCAGTGATTGTGAGAATAATGAATGTAATGATTATCCAAAACGTGAAATTCGAGTTTAATAATGCTGCAGGATCTTTTGATAAATCATCAATTACCTTAGTACTTAACCAAATAAGCAATGGCTGAATAATTGATTCCAGTATTTTAATGAGCATAATGTAGGTAAATCCCGCTTTATCAGCTTTCCATAGCATTTTTAAAGAAGCCAATGTTTCCCTTGTAAATTTATAAGTATGATATACCTTATTGAGACTTTTCATTTTTCACAGTCCCCTCTAAAGAAAAACTAGATGCTTGCATTAAATACATCTTTGCATATTCTCCTTGCTTATCCATTAATGCTTCATGCGAACCTTGTTCAATAACCTCTCCATCCTTAATTACAATAATAGAATCCACCATTTTTACAGTACTAAAACGATGCGAAATTAATAATACTGTCTTTTGTCTCGTTAATAAATAAAATTGATTGTACAATTGCTCTTCTGATTTAATATCTAAAGCGGCTGTAGGTTCATCCATTATTAGGGTAGAAGCGTTTCTAAAAAAGGCCCTAGCTAGTGCTATTTTTTGCCATTGTCCACCTGAAAACTCTATGCCATTCCATTCATTTCCTACCATTGTTTTATAGGAATCTGTATAACTATTAATTTTCTCGTGTATACCAACACGTTTAGCTATTTCTTGAATTTGTTTCTTATTTTCTATACTTTCATAATCACCAATTCCAATGTTCTCATCTATTGCTAAACCATATTTTCCAAATGATTGAAAGATGGCAGAAATATGTTTACGCAGATGCTGAATATCTATTTCTTTTATGTTTATATTATTAATTAGAATTTCCCCTTCATTGGGATCGTAAAATCGACAAAGTAATTTTACAATTGTACTTTTCCCTTCACCATTCATTCCTACAATGGCTGTACTTTGCCTTGCATTCAGTCTAAAACTAAGATTTCTTAGAATTTTATGTTCATTATTAGTTGGATAACTAAAGCTTACATTTTTAAATTCAATATTCATTTCATGCAAATCTACAAATTTAGAATTTGGAGAGATTTGGACATCCGGCTTTAATTTAACAAAATCATGAAAATCTCCCCCCATTCTCCAAAGCTCAAGTGTTTCAACAAATTCATTGGAAACATTTCTTAATAATACATTTAATTGAAATAAGGCAGTTAAATATAAGGCGATATCTCCTATTGTCAAAGAAGCATTACTTATTTTATAAGTTATCCACAAATACCCTAATCCAGCCACTCCCCCAGATAATAAACCAGTTAAGGTAATTGGAATTAAAGATTTTGTTTGAATTTTTTTATATGCTGAAAAAACTACATCAAATGTTTCTTTATATTGCTTCAAAAAAAATTCACCCAAATTAAACAATCTAACTTCCTGTACGGTATTTTTTATTAATAAATTATCCCTATAATATGACATCTTTCTTCGATTTGATGCAAATTCATTTTCATATACCCATTCCATTGCAGTAAATTTATTTGCATATATGACATAAGGGATAGCGCTTACAATTAATATCACCGCTAAAAGAGGAGATAGCGTACCAACTACTATGATGATACTAATTAAAGAAATTCCTCCTGTTATTACACTGCCCGTTGATTCAACTATTTGCATAGGTAACCAACTAGTACTGTCTCTTAAAGTCTCAAGTTTATCCCTATATTTCGTTTCTTCAAAAAAACGCATACCTGGCATTTTTTCTATAGCTTCTAAAAGTGTCGTATTAATTGTTAACATAGATTTTTCACCTAATAACTTTTGAATCCAACTGGTAATTGATACAGAGAAAATTCCTATAACAAAAGTTGAACAATATACAATTCCCCAAATAAACACGTATGTATCACCAGGATTTGCATTTTTAATTCCATTCAGAATCTCTCTTGTAGCAAATAACTGTATAGCAACAATTAATCCCTCAGCACTAAGTAAAACTAACAAAACTATGACCAAAATCGGACTAGATTTCCATATTATTTTCCCTAAAAAAAAAGCTATGCTCATCGTATTTTTAAAATTGAGCATACGCTCTTTACAAAAATTAAACATTGCTCTCCTCTACTTTCAATAGAATGTTGCTTGTTTTAATTCTGAAGAAAAAATACACTTTCCTATATTACGAGGATCCACTGGTTTACTTCTTTCTAAAATATAATCTCTTCCCTTTTCAACTTCTTGTAACCAAATTTCTAACTCTAAAACAGAACGTAAATATTGAAAACTCATCCCTAAATCATTATTTGGATCATTAGATCTTATTAACATTGCAATTAAGTGGTCTCTATATTTCTCCTTATCAATAATCCCTAATTCCGCCACAAAATTCTTTTTATCTTTTGAGAACAATTGTAAAATATTATGTTTTTCATTTAATAAACATTTTCTAGCCATGTGCGCATAAGTGGTTTTTATTTTTCTATTCAATAAATAATCTGGTAAAACATCCTTAAACGCTTTTCTCATCAATTGTTTAGACCCTTTATAATATCCATTTTTATGCCCTTCTAGTAAATCGTAATGTTCTTCAGGTGGAACGCAAAAACTAAGTTCAATCATTTTTTTATCATAAAACGGGTACATATAATCTGTTGCTACCCTAGTTGTATCTAAACATCTTGCCCTTGGATATAAGTAATCATAGTGATATCGGTGTCCCCAAAGTTTAAAATCCTTACTTTTTTTATACTGCTCATACTCTCTTTGATTACCTTTATTTTCACGTTCAATATGTTCTGGGGTAAAAAATGGCATATTTGCTTCCACTTTTTCAGCCCAAACGGTCTTATAGTATAACCTCTCGTTTAAACCTGGAATAAATGGTGCAATTCCATAAGTAAATGTTTTATCTAAGAATCCTCCTACCTTTTTATCAGACCAATTCCATAATTTTGATACTGCTTCTTTAAACTTTTTCTGTCTAAGTAAAGAATCAATGACTAATTCCTCTCCACTCGCTACATAATCTCCACCATCGCCAGATATGGAACGATTGGCACCAACTTCAATAGAGATTGCTGCTACAACTTCATCATACAAAGGATTCCCTCGTGGATCAGGTCCATCTATATACCACATCGGATCTCTTCCTATTTCTGCATTTAAAATCTTGTTAATATCATCCCCCATAATAATGGCATGTTCAATGTTTAAGTCTTGTAATAACTTAGTTACAAGTTCTTTATCATGACTAAATGACATATCATTAGATTCAAAAGATAGATTAACTCCAAAAATAGAGGAGCTTGAGCCATTGGCAATTGCAGCTCCTAAAATATTTCCTGAATCTAAGCCTCCACTTACATCTAAAATTGTCTTTTTATCTGATATACGAAGTTGAACAACATCAAGCATTGTCTGTCTGAACTCATCCACATAATCCGTAATATTCGTATGTTTTACTTTATTAAGTAGATTATTTAGTCCCCAATACGAACGAATACTTAATTTATCATTTTTATTCCATTGTAAAATTGAGGCTGGTGGTAATCGATAAATACCTTTAAAAAATGTTTCATTGCTATATTCCGCTTCACTAATTGCAAATTGTGTAGTTGGATAATTTAAGCATGCGTTGTAATTAACTGTAAAAGGAATTTCATAATTTAATAGCAACGTTCTTAAATCATTTGATGCACAAAAGAAATCGTCATTTGGATGTTTATAATAATAGATTGGCCTCGTCGCATAAATGTCATTAGCTATTACAAGATTATCCATATTTCGATCAACATATGTAATTGTGAAATCACCATTAGCATTTTGTAATTGATAATCTATATTTGATGTTAAACCCTTATACAGATTTTCCCTAGCTTTTGATGTTAAACTTTCAACATAAGAATGCTTTAAGGAATCACTTAGTACACCATTCATAATTAATGGAGTAGCTAAAAAGGAAATTTGCTCATTGGTCTTTTTATGAGAATCTTTATAAGAGAAATCAACTTCACTTAAAAAAAATCCCTCTCTATCAAAATTAAGTTGGTTACTTATCTTCATTGAACTTAACCAATTTCTTAAATTCTTGCTCCATTGTTTTTTTATAGTATTATTTTCTCCCCACATAGCTATCCACATTCTCATTTTCCGTAACCCACCTTTCAACTCCATCTCTCATTTTAAATATATGCATTACTTGTAATTTCCCAAGATGATTTTGAGGATCAATAACTTCTCCATTCTCCAACTCAACCCAAGCATGAGAATGTAACTTTTCATCTATTTTTTTAAATCCAATTTTTAATTTTGCATCAATTCCATTTGAATATAGGACAATTTGATTTGTTAAAGAAATAGATACACATGAGGCGATTAAAGCGTCTTGTTCATCCATTTCATATAAATATTTACTAAATGTTATCAGTTCTTTTATATTTATCGGCATTGCTTTTCTCCTTTTAGCACTTTCATACATTGGAAAGAACTGAATGGAGACTTTATTAAACACAACATCAAATGAATCCTCAATTAACAATCCTCTTACTAAATTATGTAAAGCGACAAAATATTCTTTAGAGTTATTCATATTTATCAACAACCATTATTAATTTATAATTAATTAAATCCATTACACTTTCATCCACTAATTTTTGTATCTCCTCTTTAGAATTATCGAATTTAGATAAAAATTCTTCTACAATTGATTTTTTTTCAAATAAATTCTGATTAAAATTATCCCAAATTTCTTTATGAGCACCCTCTAGGCCATAGTATTCACCTTCACTAATATGCAACACAATTGTCTCTTCCTCATTAGCAATAGAAGTGACAGTATTAGAATTCTTTTTTAACAGCATAATTGTCTCCTCCTTCATTTTTTAAGAAGAATAGTAGAACTAGATTTCTACTATTCTTCTTAGATAGTTCATAAATCAAGTTTTCTATTTTACAATTTTTAACGCCTACGGACTCCTTTAGCTCTAGTGCCATCACCTGGCTTCTTTGTCTTAGCTAAGGTTACCGCCATAAACGATCCGTATCCCTTTACTTTCCCTACTTCTAATTTTTTCATTTTTCTTCCCTCCTATCCTCTTTATTTAAGAACGTTTATAGTCCTTTACGAATTCCTTTTGTTCTTGTTCCGTCACCTGGTTTGTTTTTCTTTGCTAATGTTACTGCCATAAATGATCCATATGCCTTTACTTTCCCTGCTTCTAATTTTTTCATTTTTCTTCTCTCCCTTATTTTTTAATTTAATAACGTTTATAGTCCTTTACGGATTCCTTTTGTTCTTGTTCCATCACCTGGTTTGTTTTTCTTCGCTAATGTTACTGCCATAAATGATCCATATGCCTTTACTTTCCCTGCTTCTAATTTTTTCATTTTTCTTCTCTCCCTTATTTTTAATTTAATAACGTTTATAATCCTTTGCGGATTCCTTTTGTTCTTGTTCCATCACCTGGTTTGTTCTTCTTCGCTAATGTTACCGCCATAAATGATCCATATACCTTTACTTTCCCTGCTTCTAGTTTTTTCATTTTTCTTTTCCCCCTCCTTTCTATGGAATTAAGTTGAAGTTTATACACAAGAAATTAGAATGTAAACTACTCAAGAAACTACTTTTTTTTACATTTAACATCAAAATTCTACAAATGGATGTATTTTTATCCAAAAAATAACATTTTATCAACACATATAAACAAAAAAATGTATTTTTATTACTTATCTGAATTATTTGTTTACTATTGATAAAAATGTAAATATTTTCTAAATAAAGTCTCTTTAATCTATTTTTTCAACTTTATATACTTTTATGTAAATATAAGTAATTTATGTAATTCCACCCCTAAATCATAAGATGTAAGTGCACTTATTCCTTTATCGTTAATTTGAATATTCTGTTAAATGTTTCTAAATAATGACTTTCAACCTTTATTTTCTTATAAATAAAAATAGGATCACTATAGTAGCGAAATGCTATTATTATAGTGATCCTATCTTTATTTATACTTTCATTATATTGATTAACTATTAGATAAAAGAAAAAATTCTTTTTCAAATCCTGTATTCTCCCAAAAATTCAATGCCAATTTATTAGCTAAGTCAACATAAACATGAATTAAAGAGACATTTTCTTGATTCAACCAATTGCTTATATTTCCAACTAAATTTTGCGCAATTTGCTGTCTTCTATATTCTGATTTCACATAAACTTCCTCTATTTGACCATATAACATATCTGTAACCAAATCTTGCTTTATTGAGCCAATTCCATAACCAATTAGATTATTATTTTCATCAGTTCCTACAAAAACTGCACCATATCTTGATTGAATCAATTCCACTAATTGCTCTTCAATCCCTTTTTTATGACTTTCCTCTAATTCACAATCTGCAGTTTCTATTGCGTTTAGATTCCATAATTCTATTATTTTTTTAATACTCTCTCGATTGTCTATTTTTTTATCTAGTTTTTTAATACTAATTTCCATTTTAAAACCTCCTTTGTAAGTTTCTACTAATATAGTGTAATAAATTGTACCTGGCAAGTTAAACAAAGTTGATAAAATATAATCTTAATTTTAAATAATATGTAAAAATATCATTCCTCTTCTAGAGTTCATTATACTTTTTATTTTTTCCAAATGCTTTTTCTACAGGATATTTCTCAGCATTTTTTATAAGCTTAAGTTGTACTGCCTCTTCTAAATTTATATTTAATTGATCACTTAGCAGAAGCAAGTAAATCATTACATCAGCTATTTCTTCTTTCATTTCCTGCATTTTAGTCTCCGTTGCTTCTTGACTGGACTTCCATTGAAAAGTCTCAAGCAATTCCGCAGCTTCTAAATTCAATGAAATGGCTAAATCCTTTGCATTATGAAATTGTCCCCAATTTCTCTCATCTCGAAATCTTATTACTTCCTTCTTTAAATCTTCCATTACTATTAATCTCCTCTCTATTTCTTACTATTTTTTCAAACTAGAACACATTATATGTAGAGTCCTACTAATTAACCTTAACCCAGATATAATCATCCTCATATTTAACATTTAATTTTAATCGGATTCCTTTCATATATGTTTCTAATTGTTTTGTAAAATTCTCATCACCGATTTGATCATATCTGTCAACATCTAAATGTAACTTGAAGATACGCCCTTCCGTTAACTCAAACTCCCATTTTAGAAAATTATGTAGCATACTTTCCTTACTCAAGTATTCATTAACTTCCATAAATTCTAGTAGCTCATATAAATTATAGTACAATAAGCTACTCGGCCTAGGCATTTCACATTTCGGGCAATATTCTCTATATCTATCTTGCAGTTGCGTAATTATTTCTGTTCCACATTGATTACAATTATACATATAGCAATCTCCTTTAATGGATAACTCAATTGGTCTCTCCTATATTTTTTACTCTCCTAAAATTATATATTATACTATCAGGTTTTTACATATTATTCCCATCCTATTTAAATTAAGCACTAAAAAACCTTCCATTAAGGAAGGTTTTTTAGTCTATATATCTATTTGATAGTAATCTAATAATTAATATTGTTTTAAGAAAGTTTCTCATAGCTTATTAAACAAAATGAAAGCTATCATCCTATTATTAATCTATAGATTCAAATTCAGAGAATAAGCAATTAAATAAAGTGACCTTATTACAAGAAATATATTCTGTTTCTATGCCTTCTAATGTAGTATTTAATAACTCTTTAGAGATATAACTAAACCCTTTTTTATCCATAAAAATTTTAGTCTCTTCTAGAAGTTTAACATATTGTCCACTATCACTTATATTTTTGAAATTCCATTCGTCTGTTTCTTTAATATAGCTAGTTTCCTCTAACATACAGTAATAATAATTTCCTAGTAAACTAATAAAGATCCTTAAATCTACTCTTTTTCCGCCTAATAATTTAATTAACTCAATATCATCATCTAAAACTTTCTGATTACTGTGAGCTAAAACCTTATACTCTAAACACTGGCTATTAGGTAAATCCGTCCAATTAACAACTGCATTATTAGAGTATAATTTTTGAAACTTGGTATACCAAATTTTATCTATATTATCTTCTTGACTATTTTGCTTTAAAGAAAGTAACCTCTCATTTGGCTTTAAAATTTTTACTGATGATTTATCCGTAGGTCTTTCATATGAAAAAAATGAATCTACTGTATTTAAAATATCACTTTTAGTAATTATACTCATTTTCTATTATCACCCTTGTTAAATCTCTTATCTGTTAGTAATTTTTTTGCCTTTTTCGCATCTTTATTTCCTTTTTTAGCTAAATCTTCAATCTCCTTCACCGTTTTATTTTTCATTGAGCCTGGAAATTCCTTATTAATAGCACCTTTTTTATATTTACCAATGACATCTTGTGCTTTCATTCCAGAAATACCAACAGCAGATCCAATTGTAACTAATTTACCTGCTTTCCATACCTTATGAACTACTTGTGCGCCTCTAGCACCCCAAATAATCACAGGAATGGCTAATGGGAATGCAAATCGTTCTACTTGATTAAATTCTACCACTTCAATTTTACTATCTTCTACTGTTTCTACACTAATAACCGGTACATTATCTAATTCATGAGTCGCTGCTTGCGTACTCATAGAAAATGATGTAGTTAATAGAGAAAATGCTGAAATACCTAATAATGATTTTGCTAATAACCTTTTCATAACAACCTCCAAATATTCCTGTATTTACCTTACATGTAAATTTTACGATTTATTAGGAAGTGACTTCAAGTCTGTTTATTACTAAAATAATTTGATATAATTCTTATAAGAAAACTCAGTTAATACAGTAGGTTTATTATTTCTAAAGAAAATAATAAACCTACTCCACATCTTCCTATGAATTAGCTAAATTCCATCAATATAAGCACCCAAAAAAATATTTAATAACATAAACATAATTATAAGCTCTATTGAAAACAAATTAATAGATCTTATTTCATTACACTCCTTTGAGAGGTACAGAAATTCTATGGACAATATTCCCTTATTTATACAGTAATCCTCACAAAATAAAATTATTATATATATAAAGTTCCCTACTTGATAACAGGAAACTTTTTTGCTTTTTATTAACCTACAAGCCTAAAATTCCAACAATCTGCCGAGCCTTAACATTATCTATATAATAATGCATCTCTAATCCCTTTCTTTCTGCACGAAGTACGGTTCCCCTTAATTTTGATAGATGCTGTGAAACAGTAGATTGTGGGAGTTTTAATATTTCCGTTAACTGAGTAACATTACACATTTGATGTTTCATTAATTCATTTACAATTTGTAATCGAACCGGATGTGCCATTACCTTTAAAACATCTACGTCTTCTTCGCGGATTTCAGCTAGATCTCTATCAGTTACTACTGTTTTCATTTCGCATTCTCCTTTATTATTAATTTCTATTTTTCTTATTATCCTTATAAATAGTACTTATAGATGTTTACCATTTGTCCTGTTGAGAAAATATATTCTCTTCTTAAAACAAAAAGGACACCTATTCTGAAAACAGTTTTTTACATAACTTTGAACTATGATTAACACGCTTTACTAAGCAAAAGTATTTCTTCTATCCCTTGTTTAAAGCAAATAAAAAATTCTGCTTATGCCTTCCCATCCTGAAAAATTAATAGGAAGTATCTCCCATCTCACACTCTACAAAATAATCATTTTATTTCTCAATATGAACACCTGGAATTAAAATACCAAAAATGGTAATATGAAGTCACCTTCAGTTGTCAATTGTGTCCCTTTTTAAAAGGCCTTGTCTATAATGACAAGGCCTTTTAAATTTCCCTAAATATACTTTCTATTTCGTTTTCTTTTAAATAACCAACGTATGTAAAAATCAACTACCATCTCATTCATAGTTTTGAAAATTTGTTCTCTCCTTATTTAAGAATACTTTAAACTTCGGATAGATTACCTTATATCGAAATCTTATGTATGCAGAATTACATATCAAATCTCATTGAAAATCATTCTCGTTGTAACTATAATGGTTTCAAGAAGTGTTATTTTCACTTCGTTTTCAAATCTCACAATTTATTAAAGGAGGAACTAGCATTATGAAAAAAGTTATTTTAGCAGGGGCATTAGGAATTGCAGTACTATCAGGTATGAATTTACCAGGAGCAGAGGCACCAAAAGCAAGTGCGGCAACTACGAACTTAGACATTCAAGAAGTTACAAAATATTACTCTATGAGTTCCTATGAAGTTTCTCAAAAAGAATCATTTAATCTTAGTAAAGGGGAAGAACTTACGGTCTTTGTACAAAACTCCGGGTTCCCAATTTCTTATACAGTCTTTGATGCGGATGATCAAGTAATTGGCACATACAATGCTAATTCACCATATGGTCGCGTATTCAAAGCACAAAAAGACGGTAATATTTCTGTTCAATTTCAAGCAGGCGTAAATTCTTCTTACATGAAGAAGATGAATTTCACAGCCAAATTTGCAGTGTCTAAATTTAACTAGCAATAAAAATTTTCACTATCCTCTTTAAAGGCAAATTAAAAAGGTATATCCCTTCCATGGGATATACCTTTAACTTTAGTGAATTTTATATTGACCAGATAACTGCTCTTGCGCCATACGAACTAAACGTTTTGTAATTTCTCCACCTACTGAACCATTTGCTCTTGCTGTTGAATCCGGTCCAAGTGTAACACCAAACTCCTGAGCAATTTCATATTTCATTTGTTCAATTGCACTTGCTGCAGCTGCTATTAAGATTTCGTTTGAATTATTATTTTCGCGAATTTGCATTTTTTAAACACCTCCGTTGAATTTGGTAATATCATGCTCTATTTCCAACAAAATATGCAAAAAAATTATTCGTTTAGCCATTTTACATATATACCTTAGCTTTCACTCTTTATATGGGCATAAATAAAGGCATAGGTCATTACCTATACCTAACCCTTCTCCTATCCTACTTACTTTTGAATTCCCCTATTAACTCCTGTAACTCTTGGGAAAGCCAATTCAAAGAATTCGCCAACTCTGCAATATCTTGTACATACAGTTCTTGCTCTTTCATACTTGTCTCTACATTACTACTGCTATTCACATATGTATTTGCAATGTGTGATAATTCATTTACAATCTGAACAATAGTTTGATTATCTTTTAAAATGTCACTTGAATTATTCGAAGCCACTTTAATTTGACTGGTAACAGATTGAGCTGATTCTGAAATCTTTTCAAAGAAAGCACCGCTACTTTGAACAAGTGTTATTCCTGATTCTACTTCCTTTGAAATCTTCTGTATAGATTTTACAGCCTCATCTGCTTCAGCTTCGGTTTCATCAACTAATTTAGCTATATCCCTTGCAGATGCCTCGGTTTTTTCCGCTAATATACGTACCTCATCCGAAACAACTGAAAATCCTTTCCCCATCTCTCCAGCACATAAGGCTTCAGTAGAAGCATTTATGGCTAACATATTTGTTTGCTTTGACATAATTGTAATTACATTAAGAATTTCACTAATTTCCTTAGATTGTGCTTCTAATGCACACATACTAGAAGATACATCTTGAACTGTATCTTGGATTCTTTTCATTTGATTCACAATTTGCTTAATCAAATCTTTTCCTTCTCCAGAATGCTGTTCCATGTCTTCCGAGGCATTCCTAACTTGTTTTGCAGCTCCTTTAATTTCTTTCATTTCTTGAACAATTCCTAAACATTTTTGCACTACATATTCATGAGAATGTGCTCCTAAATTTAATCCTGTAGTAGCACTTGCAATTTCTTTAAAGGCTATACTATTCGCTTTTGTACTTACCGACAATTCCTGTGAGGATGTCGAAACTTGTTCAGCCGTCTGCCTTACTTTATCTATAATCCTATTAAACTTTTTAATAGTGTTATTAAAATAGATATTAGTTATCCCTATATCATCAGACCTTTCATTCAATTTAATACTTAAATCCCCTTCACCAACTTTACGTAACCCTTCTTGTAAATCCTTTAAAGGCGATAGAGATTTTCGTGAGATGAATATTTGAATTGTAATTGCAATTGTTAATGAAATGATTATAAATAGTAAACCGTTCACTATAAATTCTTTCTTTGTAAGAGGAATAATAGAAGCGTCTAAATCCGCTGCAACAATTGCAATTATATTATTATCTTCATCAGTAATTGGCTCTAAAATTGTTACCCATGTACCTAGTACATCTTCATACACTTCTGTCATTTGTGCCTGTTTCGTTTTCATTACTTGGTTGTATGTCTTCTTCCAATGAGTAGGATGCTCATAATAGTCACCTGTTTTTACAGAACCTAGTTTTACAGAAACCGTATCTGCTAATTCTGTATCCAAAGCTACTAATTGTAATTCTGCTTTATCATTTAGCTTGGCCCCTGTAACATATGTTTGTCCGACACTTTTCATATTTTTTATAGCTTTATCTAATTGCTCTGTCAATCTTTCTTTCTTCACTCTTTGTGCTGTGGGGTCTTTTGCCACATCTCTTACTATTTCCAGATCTAATTGGTTTATTAATGTATCTCCCGTTTCAAAAGACTGCCTTTCAAATATAAACATCATACTATTTTGAAACATGTTAAAACTCAACGCCCCCATACTTCCCACAAGCGTCAGAATTACTAATACCGTTAGTAATACATTTTTCTGAAGCAACGATAACTTATGCCAATATTTTTTCATTGATTTCACCTTTCTTATTTTCAACAATACAAAAACAAAGTAGTAACATATAAAAAGGTTCTCTTTCTGTTATTAATTTAAATATTTGAAATAGCATACTAGTCATTCAACCAAACGCTCCAATTTTTTTCGTTTGATAGAGTTTTTTTCCTTGTATACTGATAACTTCACTATATTTAAAGTAATAATTTAATGAATCTAAGCATTTATGTATTTAAATCTCAAAGCATCATGCCATTGTAATGAGCATTAAAATATGGCTAATTTACAACAATCTCTTATATATCTCCACTAAAGAAATAATAGTTATGAAACCTATAATTAATAATGCTAAAGTTTATTTTCTTCATTTTGAACCCCATTATGATCTATTCTACAAATATCAGTTTTCCCATTTGCAATCGAATCCTTTATAGATTCAGCTGTTTCTGGAAATCTATTAGTAGGAAGACGTAAACTTTCTTCTACTTCACCTTTTTCATTTATACTGATTTCTTTTAAATTAATTATGTTAAGTGTTAGTTTTAAACCATGACGAGAATTCTTAAGCCCTCATCTTTGGCCACCTTTATCTCGCACAACAAAAACAAACTGGAAAGTTCCTTCCAGTTTCCTATTTTATAACTATTTTCCTTATTTTTCTATAACATTTTAATATTTACTTGTACAAATTAAACTTGGACTTTTTTGGCCTTGATTCTTTAATTGCCTTAAATTCATATGAAGCAGCATAGTAAGTAAAGTTTTATATTAAAAATATGCAAAAATACATACTCTCCCGAAACTATATGCACTTAAATATTCATATAGTAAAATAATTAATGCAAGAGTGCCCTATACAACAGATTTCCTTAAGAATCTTGATATATTATTTATCATAGAATTGTTGTGACATTAATATCTCACTTTGCTCTTTAATATTTTGATATTAACAATATGGTGTTAAAATATGCCTACTTTATAGCTACACCTATATAAGCCAAGGATTCAATTACAGAACAATTTCCATCAATAGTAAACGAAAAAAGATGTGAAACAAAAAGAGACTCAATTTTATATTACTTTTTGTATATATGTAATAAAAGATTATAGGAGAAATATATATGCTAAAAAAAATAAATAGATTTATGTTTGCTTTGCCTACAATTTCTTTTGTTTTTCTTATTTTATTAGGAACATTTTTATTTGTTATACCATTAGATCTATTCTTACCTGAAATACAAAAAAACCCAATAACAGAAGCACCTCTTATTCTGCAAGTTTTATTAGGGGTATTGGCGGCACCTATATATGAAACAATAGTTTTTCAAGTATTTTTATTTTGGATATTAAGTTGGATTCCTTATATTAAAAATCGCGATTACCTTATCATTTTAATGGCATCAATTATATTTGGATTAAATCATCAATATGGAATCACTTATATAGTTGGTACAACCATAATTGGTCTTTTATATAACTATGCTTATTGGGTATATAAAAAAAAGAATGAAAAATATCGGGTTACAATGTCTGCTTTTTGGGTTGTGTTTTTAATTCACTTATTACATAATTCTATTGCTTTTATAGCATCAAATTTATAAATTTAAAGATAATATAGATTAATAAATTATGTTTGTACTTATTTAAGGTAAAAGACACGAAATAAAGATTAGAGAGTGCCCGTATTTTCAAAGCGTAACTAAGAATTAAGCCACCTGAGTCTATATTTGTATGGGCTCAGGTGGCTTAATTTCTTTTGAAATCTTTAATGATTATAAAACTATATATATTTGCGCACTTAACATAGCGAAAGAATTCTTTTTATACATACATTATCCTAAAAGTTTCGCTTTCGTGACATACTTTTCTTCATTTTTCTAACATCTCATTCTCTTCTTCCAATCGTTTAGTCTTAGTACCTAAACATAATCCTTTTTTTCCCCACGTTATTCTTCTAGTTCTTTAATACCTACAGTTTCGAATTATTTCATCCAACAACTTATAATAGGACAATAAATCTCTAATTCTTTCGCAACAGTTTTATCCTTTATACCTTTTTTGAGTATAAACGCAATTCTTTTTCTTTGCATTTTGTATAGCGAGTAATTCTAATTTAACCCATAGAAAAATCCCCTCCATAGTAAACAGGTTAATGTGTTTTCTTTTCCTATCTACTATAGAGGGAGTATAGCATAGCTTCTTTTTTGTAAAAGATTTAAGATTCTAGCGCAGTGATTAATTGCTGACGTTCTTTATCACTAAAAACTTTAATTTCATGTTTAAACTCATAGTTTCCTTCTTCAAATCTAACCCATTCCTTACTTGTCCAATATACAACACCTACATTCGCATCTAAAATTACAGAACAGGTATCTATTAATTCTTCTTCGTAAAATGGCGCTTCTTTTGCTAGTTCAAAAGCTAATACTTTTGGATCGTTACTTTTAATTTGAAATTCCCTTGAAGTTTGCCCTAAATACTGCCATGGAGAATCTAGAGATTGCACATGGAAATTTTGAGTTTCTTTAAACTTTGATGGAGAATACATTGTAGCAGCAAATGTAGGTTCACTCACTCCTATTGTTGCGCCGAAAGCAATAGAACCAATAATAAGTTTTTTAATCATTTTTTCAGCCCCTTTAATTATTTTGGATATGCTTCCTTTTTATACTACGTTCACGTTCGTGTAAATGAAGATGATTTGACATGATTCATCATTTTTCTCAAAAACTGTATATTAATTAATCGCTGTAAATTCACCAAAAACAAAAAAGTTTCCTTACGGAAACTTTTTTGTTTTTGGTATACATTATATGTATAAAAATTAGTTTTAAAAATATTTACTTATTTGTTGATAAAATTGTATTTGGATATTGTTCCTACTATTATCTTCATACATTTCATGTAAAGCTTCACTACAAGATAAATAAATTCCTCTTATGACCGCGTTTCTTCTTACGAAATTAAGTGATTGTTTCAATAGCTGGTTTGGGAATTATAGAATTACTTTCTTTCTCAGCCCTATTATTCTGTTCTTTTGTCTAAAATTCCAATATCTCCATTACTTCTTTCGTAAATAGTTTAAAATCAGTTAAATGTTTTTCAATAATTTGACGAACAATATCTAAATTTACACTTTGATAATCATGAACAGCAATATTACGAAATCCAACCATTGCCTTTAACTTATTTGCAAGATCAGCGCTAAGTAATCCTGCTGTAACCAATAAATCAAAGGCCTCTCGACTAGATTGGGGTAGTCCTAATTTTTTCCCTGCAACAATATGCATCGCTAAATCAATACTTGCTTCACAAGCTCTTTGTATGTTCAATATTATTGAATCTTGTTTTGTAAAATCCTCTAAATTTTCAGGGTCATTTCCATACACATCTTGAATTCTTTTTATACAACGCTCTACTGTAGAAATTTTATTTAAAATAACCTCATTCTTCATATATAGAACCTCTTTTCTTTATATCATCAAAAACTATCTGTCGTTCTTCATTCAATTTTGAATACATTTTTAAGGTTTTCATTTCAAAAATGACCTTACGTCTTTCATCCGAACAAAATATTGTCTTTCCTGTATGTATAATCTGAGCTTGAAAAACTGTAGAAGCTTCGGATAAATCAACTAAATCAACATCTTTATGAACAATGTTAGCTAACTCCTGTGCTAATAAAAAACGTTCATAGTTCCCTAAAGTTTTGTCACTTAAATAAGCTATATCAATATCACTATCTTCTCGTTCTCTGTTCTCAGCCGTTGATCCAAACACAATTATCCAATAGGGATTCACCGTCTCTTGTA
>Ga0102589_1002202_pt1 | contig 23345 bp, 22 predicted proteins | sample AraplaMF_Col_mLB_FD_76858 | JGI IMG/M metagenome (GOLD analysis project Ga0102589, IMG submission 76858) | Arabidopsis root microbial communities from the University of North Carolina, USA - plate scrape MF_Col_mLB | ecosystem: Host-associated > Plants > Roots > Endosphere | place: USA... | reverse complement strand
TCAATCTTCCTCTATACACTCCTTTTTGTTTCGCTAACTTTATTCCTGCACGTTGTTTTTCTTTAATCATTTCTCGATCTAATTCACTAAAGGCAGCCATGACAGTTAAAAAGAATTTTCCTGTTAGAGTTCTAGTATCTATTCCTAAATTTAAAATCGCAAAGTGAACATCCTTTTCCCGAAGTTGTTCTACTAACTGTAATAGCTGAATGGATATGATGTACAACCATATACTTTTCAACAGCTAGAACTGAATCAAATGATAAATAAAACTTTAAAACTAGGTGGTTATACAGATTTATCGTATGCAGAAATAAATGAAGTTGTTGAAGGCGTTCAATTTCCAGAAGGTGTAACCTTATTTGGTCCTCAGGTAACTGTAGAGTATGCCCTTTTTCATGATGTTTTGGATATTTGTCCAGATTAATGAAGTTTCAAATTGCAACTAATAATTAGCTAGTTCTAATAATAAAAAGTCGTAGATAATGGTTTCTACAACTTTTTCTGTTGAATATTTTTCCAGAGTGGCCCCTCATACCCAGAATCGTTTCCGTACCCCTAAAGAGGGAGCAGAACTACAATGGCATAATGATGTTCGTTGGTCCTGTATGTATTTAAAAGCGAAAGGGTATTTGGTAACTACGAAACCAGGTATTTGGAAAATTACCAAAGAGGGAATAATGGCTTTCTAATTTGTAAACCTACTACCAGTAGTAGGTGCAATTAGGGGAAAAGTAATTTGTTTTGTAAGAAAAAGATCTGAAATTAGCAATAAACGAAAACGATTTCTGGATGTAGCTGGGGTACGGCAACGATTCCTTCTTTTTGGAGCCACTCATCAAGTTTTGTTGTAACAAAAAGAATTAAAGTCAATAATGTTACGAATTATTTTTGTTACAGCTAATTCAACAGTTAAGGCATTTCATATTTTCAAATAGAAAATGTAACAGAAACGTTTGTTTTTGTTACAATAAAAAATTTCATTACCTTGTTTTCTCCAGAAAAAGTAAAAACGAACCCACTATATTTGTAGATTCGTTTTAACAATTTGTCTCGAGAGATCACGAGCTGAATTGGAATATACTTGCATATGGCTCCATATTTCGCTTTTGGTTTCCATACTCCATTTTAGCTAATTTAGCAAGCCGACAAAGGATAGGAAACATAAAAACAGGCTGTAGAAAAGACTTTCTCCACAGCCTGCAGTAGTAGAACCCTTTAGTCTAATTTTTCTAGCTTAAATGATTGGTTCCAGCCATTATTATTATTATTTACAATTATATTTGTTCCGTTTGACGTACCTTTCCCTTGTACATCTAGTACCTTATTTTGATTTTTGAAATTTTTCACATATATATAACCACTTCCAGCATCTTCCAGAATCCAATAATGCTCTAGTTTCTGTTGATTCGGTGTAGCAAATACATTATTAGAATTATTACTATCATTCCAAGCTAACACTAAATTTGGATTTGTTGCACTTTTAATTTGGTATGCTCCTATTATTTGATCATACTCAAATATCCATTTTTGATTCGCCCCATCATGTTTTTCATGTAGGTGAACATTATTAAGAGGTATGTTAGGATCCGGCGATCTACGTGTACTCATATCTACAACACTTGTCCCATTCACACCGGAAATAAGGTGATACGTACCATTTACGCTCTCCGGGTCCCAAGAGTTTTGAATGGGTACTACTTCAAGGCCAGCATACCCTCGACCTTCATGTTGTACCCAAGCTTTCTCACGACCTGTGTACCAACTTTGTAAAACTCGAGTAGAAATATAAGAAGTGTGAGCATTGTACGAAGTAGTAGGTCGACCAAATTTATCGTGATATAGAGTAACTCTATCTGCTACCAGGTTTAGTTCTTTAGAATTTTCTTTTAAAACTGTATAGATTTTTTCTTGTGATTTGTTCTGAATAAAATATGGCGAGTTCGTACCAGTTAGATGGTATTTTGGTGCTCCTCCCCATCTAGAGTTATTCCCAATCTTCATTGAAACTGAAACTTGAGTATCATTTCTTAGATACCCATCCCCTCTTTCCCCTCTTGGGGCTTCAAAATTTATAGGGGTACCATAGTATAAATTGCCTTTTGTATCGTAGTGTTGTTCTCCCCCAAAATAAGAATTATTGTGGGATGTAACAGGATAATACCAACCAATATAGGTCTCAAAAGTTATTCCATGTTTATGTGCACCTACAGCTGCTTCACGTTGGTTTAAAGGAACACCTATTGCTTGATCCGGCTCAAGTTCTTTATGAACTAATATATAATCTTTATTTGTTCTGATTGGATCACCATAAATATCAAGTATACGGTCATCTTCTTCTGCATAAGCAGAGTTTGTAGGAAAAATAATTACAATCACGCTAAATACAAGTGATAAAAATGTTAATATAGGTAGTTTTCTTTTAACATTCATTTTTTGTCTTCTCCTTGTTACTATATTGTTTGTTGTAAAAGTCATTGCTTAAATCGTTAGTTGACTCTTATGAATTCATTTTAATTGATATGTCTTTCAAAATTCTTTTAAAAGTATTACAAAAATCTTGCAGAGCCAAAGTTTTTGTTTTTATTATCTATAAGTGAGATTATATGAACAAAAGGTCCCTTCTTATCTCTTCTGAAGGAACTTTTAAAGGTTTTGCGATACATTTTTTTATATTAGCAAAAGATGCTTCCATTATTTACTTCATTCCCTTTTCTTCATTTCTTTGTACAATCTGATAAAGAAAGGTTCGACTTGAGTTTTGTACTTCGATCTCTTAATGGGGGATGGAAAAATCGTTATCAAGCATATGTCGATGGTGTTACACATATATTATTATGATTCATAAATAAATTCTTCTTTATTTTTTAAAAATTTAACCTCTAAGTTTTTCTCACTAGATAACAATCTTTCAATTAGTGATTTTGTTTCATTGTAGACAGGAGGATTATGAAATGTTCCGTAATGTATTGGGACTAATATTTTTGATTTTAGTATTGTTGCTGCAGATATAGATTCCTCTGGTCCAAGACATATTGGTTGATTACTAGGAATTATTCCTTTCCCTCTATTAACAATGGCTTGATTTACGGGAAGGAAAGCAATATCAATTGGTCCGTAGGTATTAGCTATATTCCACCAACGGCCATGCCATAAAGTATCTCCGCAGTGAATAAATGTCTGATTACGATCTTTAATTATCCACGATACTTGTTCATCTCCTGCCCCATCGACCGAATACTCTGCAAAAATTTCGAATTCCCCACATTTAATAGTTTCACCAATTTGTAAACCGGTTACCATATTAAACCCGCTTGATTTTACCTCTTCCAGACATGGCTTTGGTACAACTAAATGTATATTTTCCCCAAAATGTTCAAGGATTGATTCAGGATCGAAATGATCAGGATGAAGGTGCGTGATTAAAATCAAATCTGGTTTTTTAAATGCTGAAAAGTCATATATTTTTTCAAGTGGCAAACCTAAAAATTCTTTATTAAATTTAAAAGCAAGGTCAATCATTAAGACATTTTCCTCGTTTTCTAATAATATCCCTGCCCATTGCATCCTTTGAATTCTCATAATTTACTCCTTTTATAAACTAAATTTAATGAAATGCCCTCCGATTTTTAGTTATTTATTTAATAATCTCGGAGGGACAATCTCTTTATAGTTATTCTTTATTTATCTTAAAAATATTGAAATTTGCTCGGCAAACGATTCAGGATATTGAAACAAAAATCCATGTCCTGAATCAGGGTAGATGATTAGTTGAGCGTTCTCAATCTTCTGAGACATAATATAAGAATTGATTGTCGGAATCATAATATCCTTATTTCCGTTAGCGATTAATACAGGTTGTTTTATCTCGTTTAATCGGGGGAATGTCGTATCTTCCTCAGAAGGATTTACCATCCTAATGATAGCTTCTAATTGTGCCTTCATTGTTTCCGAACTAACTAGAGGCGATCGATCTTCTTTTCTCCATGTAAGTCGTTTTAAATATTCACGCCCTAATGACTTACTCGTTTCAGTTTTGTCAAAAAACATGAATAAGAAATCTTCTTCAGTATGAACCGGTCTGGTCATAACTTCAAATACACCTTCTCTGGATCCTTCAATACCTTCTCCTGCACCAGGTCCTGTTGCTGAAAGAATCATACTTCGAACTAGATCTGGTCGATTAAGTGTTACATATTGGGCAATCATTCCACCCATTGAGAAACCTAGTATATCCACTTGTTTTAGTCCAAGTGCTTCAATAAAAGTAATTGCATATTTGGCCATTTCAGGAACTCTATTCGGTGTAACACCTGAAGACAGTCCCACACCAGCGTTATCAAACAGGATAATTGTTCTTTCTTTTGCTATTTCATTAACAAGTGCTGGATCCCAGTCTTCCATTGTACCTCGAAAACGTTGACAAAAAACAAGTGGTACTTCAGATTCCACACCGAATTTACGATACGCGAATCTTATTCCTCCAGCTTCCACATATGATGTTTGAACCGTTTCTGCATTTAATGTACTTAATGATTGATTATTATTCATTTTAATTCTCCTACTTTCATTTATTGTTTTATTTAATGAATACAAAAAACGTATACGTATTTTATTATTTTAAAAGTTCTACTAGATATACAAAATCCTCTTATAATGATATCTAATTCTGAAAGATGTATTTGCTAAAAGTTTACATAATCATTTTTAAATTTTTCACTTATCAATATTTATTAAAAAACTATTTGAATTTGCGATCGGCCTCGTTAATAGGATAATCATTTCCACTCATATCTCTTCTTTTCATAAGTCCACCTTCACCGAACTCCCAAAATTCGTTACCATGACACCTCATCCATTGACCAGTTTTTTCATCTTGATACTCGTATTCAAATCGTACTCCAATTCGGTTATCGGTGTAACACCATAGTTCTTTCATTAACTTATAGTTAGTTTCTCTTTTGAATTTTTTTGTTAAAAATTTCTTAATTTCTTCTCGGCCTGAAAAAAACTCAGTACGATTACGCCAATTTGAATCAAGAGAGTATCCCATCGAAATACGTTCTGGATCTTGTGAGTTCCATGCATCTTCAGCAAATTTCACTTTTGCTAATGCAGATTCATGTGTAAATGGTGGTCTAATATCTTTGCTCATATTAATTTTCCCCTTCGCTGTAATGATTCGTTATATTAACTAAATCGATAAAGGCTAATTTTGAATCTTTTAAATACCTCCCCTCCGTGTGCATTTTATTATACAGACAGGTCTGTATAATTTCAACCTTTTTGTTAATATATTTTTATATCAACTTTAGTTTAATAACTCGGTAACTTAAATTTCTCTTTAGAGAATTCTCCTTTTGATAATTAACTAAGCAAAAGAACTTAAAGATATACAAGTAGTATTGCGAAAAGAATTTAATCACTAATTAAGCGGATTAATTAATAACATAAGGTTCCAATATCACAGAGATCCAATGGATTTTGAAAATCATTTACATTGTTATCACCTTACATATCCTATTTTTATTATTACCTATGTCTGAATTATGTAGCGAAATCAAATTAAATATATAGTATTATTTGGTTTATTAGGAGAATATTTAAAATATGTAGCTAAAGCACCTAGTAGGGCTGCAAGTGTATTAACAATAAAGACTAAAACCTCTTGTTATTCTAGCCTGGTATATTACAGTAATATTTTCTTTATAAATTTGAATTTCAAAAGGATAAGAGCAATTACATAAGGCATTATATTTTCAATTTACTATTTATATTAACTTGCTTGATGGTATACATACATATATGTATACTATGTTAGAAAGGAAGGTGGAAAAATGAGACAGACCCTGCGATCTCACATTTTAAACGTTGCATCCGAATTATTCAATGATAATGGAATTCAAGCTACAGGGGTAGACAAAATAGTTGCTGAAGCAAATGTCGCAAAAATGACATTATATAAACATTTTCCTTCGAAAGATGATTTAGTTATTGCTTATCTTGAGAAAAGAAATGAAGAGTGGCGATTATCATTAGAACAAACTGTAAATGAAAATGGTAAGACCCCTATAGATAAGTTACTAGCTATTTTTGATTTTTTGGATAATTGGTTTAAAAGTTCTTATTTTAATGGTTGTACTTTTATTAATACGGCTGCGGAATTTAGTCGAATTACCCATCCTTTTCATGAACAATCGATGGAATATAAAAATTTTTTTATACAATATATAATTAGTTTAGTAAAAGATACGGGAATAAAAGAGTATGAGGAAGTTGCAAATATACTTTATTTTATTATTGAGGGTGCGATTGTAACTGAACTTATTCATCGTAAAGGAGATTCTGCATTAAAAGCACGTAGGGGTGCGGAAAGATTAATTCAGAGTTATTTATAAAATTTTAATAATTTTGTATCTGGAAGAGGAGCATGCTGATATTTACTATGCTCCTTTTTGGGGTATGTGAACATGCCCATCAAGCTAAAGTTTTGAAATACCCCCTAAACGAAAATTTTGTGTTTTTTATAGCAACGCAGTTCATTTTTATCATTTTGGGGGCAACCTGTTCTGTTAGGTTGATGGGCATGGGGCGGCACCCCAATATGCTTGGATTAAAATCATTGCAAACAGCTAAAAAAGTGATTGCTGGAATAGAAGTTATGCATATGATCAAAAAAGGACAAACTCCCCAAGGTGAGAAGTCTGTCCAAAAATAGATATATCTTATCCATGATCTCTTTGGTTTAACAACTTAAAATTCAATTCCGCTAGGATCTTTCGTTCTTTTTTCATATCCCACTATTTTTGCACCAGAACCAACAATAGTGAATTAGAATAATGACTTAATACTTGCTAGGACAGTAAGTATACCTATAATAATGACAAATACATTGCTCATTTTCCCTCTGTATTTAGCTAGTACTGGTACTTTACGGATCGCATACATTGGTAATAGACATAAGATAGCAGCAACTAACGGACCGCTAAGGGCATCAATGATTCCAAGAATACTTGGATTTGCATAAGCGACATACCAGCATGTTAATACGACAAAAGTAAGGATCATTGTCTTAACTGTTTTTTCTCCTATATCTTTTCCGCGTGTTTTACTGGACTTGATAATCATGTCACGCATTACCTCATATGCTCCTATATAATGGCCAAGGAAGGACTTTGTTATGGCCATAAAAGCAATGATAGGAGCTGCAATAGTGATTATAGGCGAATTAAGCTCATTAGCAAGATATGATAGGATTGACAAGTTCTCTTTTTTTGCCATTATAAGATCATTTGGAGTCAAACTCAAGGTACTGCTCCAAACAAAGAACATAACAACAACGAATGTCATGATATAACAAACTTTTTGTATTTGAGCACATTTGGCATCAGTAGCTTCTATTCCATAGGTAGCTCTCTGTTTCATAACAAATGACGAAATCATAGGAGAATGATTAAACGAGAATACTATGATTGGTAGTATCATCAATATCGTTCCAAAATATCCTGTTCCTGTTGAAGCAGTAGAAACACTTGAAAAACTAAGCATTGACGTATTCCACTTTGGAATCAAAGATATTGCGATAAAAAGTAGAGAAGCTATGAAAGGGTATACTAGCATGCTCATTATCTTTACAGTGATATCTTGACCAAAATTTAGTATAGCTATAAGACCGAGTACTAATACAAGTGATAAAATGGCCCTTGGAGGCTCCGGCATGTGCAATTGATGCACGATAAAACTACTTGCAGTATTTGTAAGTGCAACCGAATACATCAGCACGATAGTATAAATTGAGACGAAATATACTATGTTAAAAATTATACTTGCCTTATTTCCGAAATACTCTCTTATTGTACCTGTAATCCCCTCATCAGCAGAATTGGAAGCGTATATCATTTTAGCAAGCGCCCTATGTGAGTAATACATAACAGGATATGCAAGTATGGTAATTAACAGTAATGATAATAAACCACCTGAACCTGCATTAATAGGTAAAAAGAGTACTCCTGCTCCAATTGCTGTTCCAAAAAGGCTCAATGCCCAGGTAGTATCCTGTTTATGCCACTTTTTAGGGTCTGGATATTTCTCATTTTTTACTGCAGTATTTTCAGCTTGAAATTCTATTGTTTTTGCAGTATTTCCATTCATATAATAATTCCTCCTTGTATCCTATTCTTACGTCTCTTTTTAAAGCTTAGGAATATAGACCATTCTTGAAAAGCGAATTGCTTACAAGATGCTCCACATCGTGTGTCCTTCTTCTAAGTTGATCAAAATCGAAAAATTCGCTAGTCATCAACCCGATGAATTTGTTAGCGTTTACAAAGTATTTTAATTATATAGTAGTATATTTTAATTGTATAGTAGTATATTTCAATGACAATGGCTCTTAATATACAGACATCCTTAGGAGAACAATAGAGAACAGAATTGTTAACTATTTCACAATATTTCAAATAACCGTTTATTTATTTAATTGTTTCTCTCCAAAAATTTTACTTTTAATGGCAATCCCTGTAGGTGTGGCCGCAATTCCGCCTAAACCTGTCTCTCTTAATTCGCGAGGCATCTGTCTTCCAACTCTATACATCGCTTCAATAACTTCGTCAGCATTGATGATATTGTTTACGCCGGCTAATGCGATGTCCGCTGCTGCTAAAGCATTTGCCGTTCCAATGGCGTTTCTCTTTACACAAGGAATTTCTACCAAACCAGCGACCGGATCACAAACTAAACCGAGTAAATTTTGTAATGCGGTTGAGAAAGCTTCAGAAGATTGCTGTGGCGTTCCTCCAGCAGCTTCTACCGCTGCAGCCGCCGCCATTGCTGAGGCACTGCCTACTTCAGCTTGACATCCTCCGTACGCTCCGGAAATACAAGCGTTATTTGCGACTATCATTCCAAATAAAGATGAAGTGAATAGAAAATGGACCATATCTTCATGACCTAACTGAAACGTATCTTTAATACTAAATAGGACTCCCGGGATTGTCCCACTCGCGCCTGCTGTTGGAGTCGCACAAATAGCCCCTAATGAAGCATTTACTTCATTAACACCGATAGCACTTTGAATCCCTAACACCATCAAATCTCCAGAAAGAGTTTTTCCGTTTTCTCGATATTTTTTTATTTTAACAGCATCGCCTCCGGTTAAACCAGTCGGAGAAAATACCCCGTCGCCCTCGATACTTTTATTTATGGCATTTTCCATAGTCGCTAAATTTCTTTCCATTTTACTCCAAACTTCTTCATAAGAAGTTTTAGTTTGTTCGATTTCCTGTTCGATTGCTAATTCATAAATTGGTTTTTTCCTTTTATTAGCTGCATCCACAATTTCTTTTATGGTCATATACATATTTTTTCACCCCTTAATGTAACTAAAGAATAATGATATTAGCTAGACTGCTTAAACTTCCCAATTCCTTCTGAGCATCACCAGGCAATAGCGAATCCAAAGCGAATGCATATAAATATTTTCCGCTTTCTTCTAAACTATGAAAGTCGTTAATTTCCACATCATATTGTTTAAAGATCCTGCGTAAGACAAATTCAAAGTCAGCTCTTTCGGAAATCGCAATAATAACTGGCAATGGGCCCTGAAGATCTAAGCTAAATCCGTCAATTTCAACATGTTTGACTTCAATTAATCCGCCGCCGACCGAAATACCCACCGTTCTAATACTTCGATTTTCATCTTCTAAATATACATCTGCCGTATTTGGATGACCAGCAGGACTATCACCTGCTTTTTCAATAAAGGTAATGTCCATGCCTTTAGATTCTGCTATTTTAATAGCATCTGGCACTTTGCTGTCATCGGTAGCAAATCCTAATATTCCAGCAATAATTGCAAAATCAGTTCCGTGTCCTTTATGGGTTTCAGCAAATGATTCATAATACCTTACCACGACTTTTTTTGGAAGACCTTGAAATAATTTATTGGCAACTGCTCCAATAGCTAAAGCACCTGCAGTATGTGAGCTTGAAGGACCTATCATGACCGGCCCAATCACATCAAAACAACTTTTGTATTTAACAACCTTTTTTTCTTTAATAGATGCTACATTCATGTTCATATAAGCACCCCCATAATTTATTATTTTTAATTGCAGTTGAATCTAAGTTATTAGAATGACCAATTCAAAATAAGATCTGGCTGATAACGCTTCCATTTTCATGTTGAATAAATTTCCCTTCTGATCACACACCTTTCTTAGAGTAATCGTATCAGTATGTCCAATTTTAGAAGATTACTTGCAAGGTCTTTAGAATTTTGCACCAGAACCAGGTTTGATATTTTCTCCAGAGGTAATAGATTATCTCTCGACGCCCTCATTATAGCTTGTATATTTATGAGTTTAATATTTTTTTATTTTTAGAAAGATTGAATAAACAGAATTTTGAATGGGTAATAAACTACACTTGGCATGTAGCAATTGTGTCCATTGTTTGAAGCTGTATTAGTTAGTAGAAAAATAAAAATAACACAGAGTTCCTTTGATTAACACATTGATTATATTGGGAACTCATTATAAAGATACTTATATTTTCCTTTGTTGAAACATCTTATTTTAAACGTGAAAGCTGTTGTAATAAATGATTAGTGTAGATGGAAAGGAATAAATTAAGGAAATATAAAACCCTTTTGGGTATTTATTATTCATTTTGCATTTATATACATTTTTCAGAAAAAAGGAACTTCTTTTCAGGGTGCCGCCACATGCCCATCAACTTAAGAAATCCAACTACCCCCAAGTGTAAAAAATGTTATTCTTTCTAAATGTAGTGCTTTGAGAAAAAACGATAAATCCTTTACAAAAAATATTCCCTACTTTCTAAACCAAGAGTAGGGAATTATGGCGTTTTAATAGACTTAGGAAGATAAATACGGTTCTGACTACAGATAAGGCTCCTTCCATAATTTGCGCATTTAAAAAATTATAGAGAATAGACTTTTACAAAAAATACCTTCCATCGTACAACAAAATATCTCAATAATCTCATTGAGCAAGATCATCGACACGTGAAGCGCCGTTTCGCTCGTTCCTTAGGATTTCAAAGTCTTCGTCATGCCTCACGTACGATAAAGGGATAGAAACGCTTCATGCCATATACAAACAAAGACGAAGTCTTCAATCAGACTCCATCTTTTCGACGAATAACGAATTACAGAATTTATTATCGGTTTCATAAAATTTGACCACAATCTTCCCATATCTCTATGTGTAAAAAAACTTTGCAACAGACCCGTATTTTCTATTATTTATATGTTATGCAAAAGTTACGGGTGGGGGGATTTATCAAGCCGCAACTTTTAGGTATAATTCTAAGTAAATTGCATATAATGTTATTGAAATCTAGGGAAAGTTGCATAAAAAAGACATCTTCAACTGGGGAAAATGTCTTTTTTGCTGTTCCTTATTAGGCCTCGCCATATCATTTCGAGAATTTCGCACATTTGGACACAATTTAATCCTCTGTTTTTACATCAATATGCTTATTACGCATTATAAAGTAAATTGGAAGGCCTAAAGCCGTTAGTCCTATTCCACATAAGGCTAGTAATGTTTGTGTAAATAATGTATTAAAGACTATAAATAAGCCACCTAATAAAGCTATCGTCGGTACAATCGGGTATAAGGGTACCCTGTAAGGACGTGCAAGTTCTGGCTCTCTTTTACGTAAAATGAATAAAGCTAAAAATGTCATTGTATAGAATATCCATATAACAAATACTAACATATCTGTTAACGTATTAAACCCTCCTATAAGCATCATGATTATTGAAACCAACAAGACAAATATTCCAGAATTATAAGGAACTCTGCTCTTATTAGATAATGTAGCAAACCATTTACTAAAAGGTAGTTTATTTTCTAATGCCATAGCATAAGGAATTCTCATACCTGTCATAATATATCCATTAATTGTACCAAATACAGATATTAAAATACCTATACTAACTAGTTTTCCACCCATTGTACCAAAAAGAATTTTTGCAACCTCAGATGCAGGTGTATCAGTTCCTGCAAGTGCTGTTGCAGACATAACCATTAGGAATGCAATATTAATTAATAAATAAACGACCGTAACTATTGATAATCCTAGTATTATTGCTTTAGGTAGATCTTTTTTGGGATTTTTCATTTCGCCAGCTATATTCCCTACGTGTATCCATCCATCATAGGCAAACATGGTTGCAAGTAAGCCAGAACCTAGAGCGGATATAAAAGATTTATCTGGTCCTGCCTCAATTGGGTACAATTGAAAAGTTACATCACCTTTGTGTAGCAAACCAAAAATAATAATAAGAGCTAAAGGAAGTAATTTACCTATAGTGGAAGCGGTTTGGATCCCTCCAGCAGCTTTAGCACCTAAAAAGTTCATAAGAGTTACAAAGGTTGCAGTTATAACAGCAATTCCTACAATCATCATTTTATTTTCATTAGCATTTAATCCAAACAGGTTAACAGTTTGGGTTCCGAAAATAATAGCAAGTGCTGCAATATTTGCTGGAAAGTAAATGACGGTTTGAGCCCAACCTAGTAAAAATGCTGTTAAATTTCCGTAAGTACGTTTTAAATAAGCCATCATACCACCTGTTTCTGGAATAGCAGCCGATAATTCAGCCCCTGTTAATCCTGCACAAACAGTTAATATTCCGCCAATAACCCATGCGAGCAACCCTAAACTGGCTGTACCAGTGATACCATATAATGCAGTTGGTTTAAAAAAAACACCAGCCCCTATTACGGTACCAATAACTGTAGTCAAAGCAGCAAAGAAACCAATTTCTTTTTTTAGTTGTTGTTGTGACATAACAATCACTCCTGTTTTATAAAAATAAACAAAATCTCTAATGAATCGCAGCACTTGGTGTTCTCATATTTAGATATTATCCCTAGTTTTTCACATAATATTTTTAAGCTTAAACTTGAATATCTAATTAAATATATATTTTCCTAGAATTAGGAATAGAAAATGAGTACTAATGACCAAACACATTTGTGAGATGCTTCACAAATGTGTTTGGTCATGCTTCTAGTAGAGAAGTCTTCATAACACATTTAATACTCAACGCACAGATTTTTAATTTGTATTACATAATGATAAGTTGCTTTAAATTCAGAAGAGATGTTATTCGTGACAAAGTCTAGCACAGACTAAAATGCTATACAATAATAATTTTCAAGATAGAATTTTATTACCGAGCAAATAAATACATTTTGTGAATGATTTCACAAATTGATTGACTTAGGGTTTTGAATCTTGCTATCTTGTAGGGGCAAAACAGCGAGATAAATGAAAAATAGCATGTATACACATAATAAGTTTGGTGTACTTGTCATTTTTTATTTAAATTGTTAGATATATTAATTTCAAAAGGAAGTGTGAGTATGAAAATCGGAGTAGTAAAAGAAATAAAAAAAGGTGAATCTCGTGTGGGAATGACTCCCGAAAATGCTCAAAAATTAGTTGCAGAGGGACATCAAGTTTTGGTACAAAAAGATGCTGGATTAGGATCTGGTTATACTAATGATGAATATACAAATGCAGGTGCAAGCATAGTAACTCAAAAAGAAGCCTGGGACGTCGATATGGTAGTCAAAGTGAAAGAACCACTATCTGCAGAATATCACTACTTTAAAAAAGATCTCATTGTATGGGGATTTTTACATCTAGCAGCTTCTAAAGAGTGTGTTGAAGCAATGAGACAAGCAGGAACTACTGCAATTGCTGGAGAGACAATTAGTGAAGATGGTGTTTTGACTCTGTTAAAGCCCATGAGTGCGATTGCTGGCCGCCGTGCAGTCTTTATGGGAGCTTATTATCTAGAAAAACAACATCAAGGAGAAGGGATTTTATTATCAGGAATTGAGGGTATCCCTGCTGGAAATGTTGTCATTTTAGGTGGAGGAAATGCATCTATTAATGCATGTGATATGGCAATTGGAATTGGTTGCCATGTGACTATTCTAGAATTAAACAAAACACAAATTGCTTATTTAAAAGAAAGATATGTGAATGATTCTGTAGAGGTTATTGAATCCAATACTGAAAACTTAGAAAAGCATATAAAAGAGGCAGACTTATTTATTTCAACTATCTTAATACCAGGAGCTAAACCACCGAAAATTGTAAAAGAATATATGGTTCAATCAATGAAACCTGGCAGTGTTATTGTTGATATTGCAATTGACCAAGGTGGAACAGTTGAAACAGTTGATCACTATACAACACATGATAACCCTATATTTATTAAGCATGATGTAATCCATTATGCTGTACCAAATATGCCTGGTGCCACCCCACGTACTTCGACCATGGCTTTAGCAAATGGAAATATTGAATATTTATTATTAATTGCTAAAGAGGGATTAGAAAATGCAATAAATACTAAACCGGCTTTAGCATCTGGTATAAACATTTATAAAGGTTTTATTACCTATGAGAATTTAGGAAAGACATTAGAGTTAGATTATAAACCACTGAAAGAAGTGTTACTATGATTAACAAAAATTTACCACTTAACATTGGTGATATAAAAAAGGCTCAACAAATTCTTTCTGGAAATGCACGTAAGACTCCCCTTGTTAAATCATTTTATTTGACGAGTAAAACGGGTGGAGAAATTCATTTGAAGTTAGAAAATATGCAATTAACTGGATCATTTAAGTTTCGTGGTGCATTTAATAAGATTTCAAATTTAACAGATGAAGAAAAAGCACATGGTGTGATTGCTTGTTCAGCTGGGAATCATGCACAAGGTGTTGCATTATCTTCTCATTTACTTGGAATCAAAAGTAAAATTGTTATGCCAATTTCTGCACCACAAGCCAAAGTTGATGCTACCAGAGGATATGGTTCTGAAGTTATTTTACATGGGGATACCTTTGATGATGCTAAGGCTAAATGTGAAGAGATTATACAGGAAACAGGAGAAACATATTTACATCCATACGATGATGTAGAGGTAATGGCTGGCCAAGGAACAATTGGTTTAGATATTCTTGATGATATGTGGGATGTTGATACTGTAATTGTGCCTATTGGTGGTGGAGGTATTATTTCAGGAATTGCAGTTGCACTTAAATCATTTAATCCATCAATTAATATTATTGGTGTTCAAGCTGATAATGTCCATGGAATGAAAGCTTCTTATGATGTTGGAAAAATTGTATCCCATTATGAAGCACCAACAATAGCTGATGGATGTGCTGTTAAAATACCAGGAGACTTAACCTTTGAAATTGTTAAAGAATTAGTGGATGATATTGTAACGGTATCAGAAGAGGAATTAGAAGTAGCCATGAAAGACTTACTACAACGTGGAAAAGCTGTTGTAGAAGGAGCTGGAGCATTAGCTACAGCTGCTCTTCTTGCAGGAAAAGTTGATCAATATACAAAAGGTAAAAAAGTAGTAGCGGTTATTTCAGGTGGAAATGTGGACTTAAAACGCATTTCCAGTGTATGTGAGCATTTCTTTGTTGCGAATGAAGTAAAATAACTCTTTGAATATCTTATAAAATAAATTAATTTTACCAAAGAAGAGCTAGGAGAAGACATCTTAGCTCTTCTTTGGTAAAAGGGGACATATATCATGGCCAACCTGTTTAAAAAGAAATCTGTTATGCAATTGTTAGAAGAAAGTAAAAGTAAAACTTTGTCAAAAAATTTAGGGGCATTTGACTTAACAATGCTAGGAATTGGCGCAATAATTGGTACAGGCGTTCTTGTATTAACTGGATTAGTAGCAGCAAGAGATGCTGGTCCAGCAGTTATTTTTTCATTTATGATTGCCGCAATTGTTTGCGGATTTGCAGCATTATGTTATGCAGAAGTTGCTTCTACACTTCCTGTTTCAGGTAGTGTGTACACATACTCTTATGCTACAATTGGGGAGTTTGTAGCCCATTTAATGGGATGGACCTTACTATCGGTATACGTTGTAACAACAGCAGCAGTAGCTGGTGGATGGACAGGTTATTTCCATAACTTGATAAGTGGATTTGGATTAGAAATTCCAAAAGAACTGTTAACGATTCCATCACAAGGTGGTATCGTTAACTTACCAGCAGTAGTCATTACGTTAGTACTAACATGGCTATTATCACGTGGTACGAAAGAAAGTAAACGTGTGAATAACGCAATGGTATTAATCAAAATTGCTATTGTTATCTTATTCATTGCGGTTGGTGTATTCTACGTAAAACCAGAAAACTGGGTACCATTTGCACCGTATGGTTTAAGTGGAGTCTTTGCCGGAGGAGCAGCAGTATTCTTTGCTTTCTTAGGTTTCGATGCATTAGCAACTTCAGCAGAAGAAGTGAAAAATCCACAACGTGACCTTCCAATTGGTATCATTGCTTCGTTAGTTATTTGTACAATCATTTATGTTGTGGTTTGTCTTGTTATGACTGGTATGGTTTCTTATAAAGAGTTAGATGTACCAGAAGCAATGGCTTATGTACTAGAAGTTGTAGGACAAGATAAAGTAGCTGGTGTAATTGCTATTGGAGCTGTAATTGGTATTATGGCTGTAATTTTTGCTTATATTTACGCAACAACACGTGTATTCTTTGCAATGAGTCGTGACGGTTTATTGCCAGAATCTTTTGCGAAAATTAACAAGAAGACAGAAGCACCAACATTTTCAACTTGGTTAACAGGGATTGGTAGTGCTTTAATTGCTGGATTTATCGATTTAAAAGAATTGTCGAATTTAGCGAATATTGGGGCGCTATTAACGTTTGCGATGGTTGGTGTATCAGTTATCATCCTTCGTAAAACACATCCGAAATTACAGCGTGGATTTATGGTACCACTTGTACCAATTTTGCCGATCATTTCAATTGTTTGCTGTTTATTCTTAATGCTAAATTTACCGTTAACAACATGGGTGTACTTTGGTGTTTGGTTAGCAATTGGAGTAGTTGTATACTTTGTTTATTCGAAAAAACATAGTCACCTAACAAAAGAAGAAAGCTCATAGTTATTGTAATACAGATGAAATGATTCTATACTTATCATTTCATCTGTATTTAGAAAGTTTTATATGAAATAAAAATATGAACAATTGCAAAGACTTTAATTTCAAGGTTATATATTTCTTTTTCATATAAAAAACTAATATTCTTGAATTCGACATACTTCTTTATAAAAGATACATGATGTAAGTGATATACTTAATACTGTAGTAAATGAATTGTGTCCAAGTACAATAATAATTACTACATTTCACATAGGGGTAGTACCACATGGCCATCAAGCTAAGGTCTTGAGGTACCCCCTAAACGAAATTTTTACTTTTCTACATTTTGTTATCTTATTATAAGCGTTGATGACATAAGATTCGTTATCAGAAGTAAAACCTATACATTTAAAATCTTAGACATATAATAACTATCAACTAAATCTCCATCAACAACACAAGAACCTCTTTTTATGCCCTCAATCTCATAACCTAATTTCTCATATAAAGAAATGGCTGATGTATTATTTACTCTTACAGTCAACTCTAATCTGATTACACCAAAAGTCTTTGCCCAATTTTCAAGTTCTTTAAATAACTTAGTTCCAATTCCTTTTCCACTATTTTCATGAGTTACACCAACAACAATATAAACACTATGCCTAATTCTTTTAGGTTGACCACCAATTGCCATCAAGTATCCTACTAATTCATCTTCAATCTCAGCAACAAAAATAGCTGAATTAGAAGATTGAGACATTCTTTTGATAGCACTTTTTTGTTGTTCAATTGTAGTAGTTCTCTCCCCTTCCTTAAATAACATAAATTCCGTTTCTTCATCAATCTTTCTACATAATTCTAAAAAAGGTTCTGCATCTGTTTCCTCGATTAACCGAATCATAACTCATAAACCTCGCTTTAATTAATATGTTGCAACAACAAATAATTCGACAAATATATTAAAAAATCATCTTATTTAAACTATGAATAACCTATACATATGAAGTTTACATAGGACATCATTATCTGTAGCAAAAATGTTAATGCCGTAATTACATAAAGAAAAAGAATCCCTTATGATTTCTGGGATTCTTTTTCTTGTTTAAAGTTTGTTCACACAAATGATCTGCACATCAATTCATTCTTGATATACAGATCATTTGTATGATTTTTTTACATATAATTACAATTGCGGAATAATGAGCTTACATTACTGCTTTTAAAAGCTCTCCTACTAATGGGATGATTCCACCTAAGAATGATAAAACTGCCATTGCGATTGCCATATTATTCCCTCCTTCTATTTTGTATAGTAAGATAATGAGCTTACATTACTGCTTTTAAAAGCTCTCCTACTAATGGGATGATTCCACCTAAGAATGATAAAACTGCCATTGCAATTGCCATATTATTTCCTCCTCTTATTTTGTATAGTAAGATAATGAACTTACATTACTGCTTTTAAAAGCTCTCCTACTAATGGGATGATTCCACCTAAAAATTTTAAAACTGCCATTGCAATTGCCATATTATTTCCTCCTCTTTTTTTGTATAGTAAGATGTTGTAAATCTTTATACCTTTATTATAGTAAGCGCTTACATATATATATCAATACATTTTAATATGCAATATTACATAAGCTGGTTTTATTGCTATAAAGGGTCACTATACATGCCCATCAAGTTAATATTTTAGAGTATCCTCAAAACGAAAATTTTATCTCTTTATAGTTATCTATAGGAATTCAGTTCGCTTTTCTCGTTTTGGGGAACAAAGAATTTCTTAACTTGATGGCAATGTGGCGGGATCTCTTATTACAGAAATAAGGAAAAGAAAAATGATTCTACCAGCCATATATGCAGTTGAACATTTAGCATGGGCTGTACGTGAACGAGCACATAGAAAAATTTTCAAACAATTGACAAGAGACCTTACTCCTTCTCAATGTAAGCAACTAGACAAGTTATTAAGTGTAGGAAAAGGAGACAAGTTCTCGTATTTATCATGGCTTCGACAACCTTCAGGTGTTGTTTCTGTTAAAAATTTTCACAAGATTATGGATCGAATAGAGTTTATCCAAAAATTAAATCTGTACCGTTAATATTTTTGTGTAAATAAGTGGTCCCTTGGCTTGTCTGAGGGATTTTTTGTTTTTGGGTGTAACTTGTTTTCTTAAGTTGATAGGTATGTATGGTGCCTCCTAATAGAAGAAACTTATCCAAAGTGGAAAAATAGAGAAATAACAGGTGTCAAATTTATGGAGCTACTTCAACTGAAGAAAAATACTTTTTATAAAATAATGAAGGAATATGAAGAAGCAAAATAACAACTAATCTATAAAAAATAAGAGCCGAATTTTTCTTAGAGTAGAAAATTCGGCTCTTATTATGGGGCGGTACCCTATTTACTGACCTAAATTTTGAATCTTATCTTTTAATTTTTGAACTTGTTGAATTGTCTGCATAAGCTCCGAGTTTTTGAATTGATCTACATCCATTTTCCCTTCTTCTACCTTCTTCATAGTTGTATCAATTAATTCATTTAACTTTTCATTATATCCAACAATTTGCTGATGAATATCCTTTGCTACATCAGGAGGTGTCAATTCATTAAAAGCTGGAATATCCTTTTGAATTTCTCTCAGTCTAGTTTCTAATTCTTTGCGGGCGGCACTATCGTTGATTGCTTTTCCTGCTAATCCCGGCGCTTCATTTGCAAACGTACTCACTTCATTAACATAATTTATTGCCTTTTGAGCATAGTCAATTGAATTCTTACCTTCTTTAATCATAGAACATCCTGTTAAACCAATTACCATCATAAGCAAGAATAACCAAGCTTTTTTTATCGTCATTTCTTTATCTCCCCTCAATTCGTACAAATCCACCTTAAAAAAGAAGATTTAAGTATTCGACCTTCTTTAGAAATATAAGTTAGTCTGTATATACTAAGCTTCTTTTAACACCTTAATACCTTTTACTATATTCCAAATGAAATAGTAAATACTTAAGATAAAAGCAATAGCAAAAGTTCCGATTAATAATGCAATTCCAATTGCATTTTCACTTAATGTACTAAATCCAACTACTCCAGATATAGCAAGACCAATGATGACTGTTACACAGGGAATTAGATGTGTCCATAATGCTTTTTTTGCATGATATTTCACTTCTTCTTCTGCTACAAAGTAAATAATAATTGGTACTAGAATTGGTGCAAAAAAGATACTAATGTAACTTAAAGAAGATAAGATATTATTTCCTTTCATGACTTTCACCTCTTAAAAATTATTATGATTTCTTATATTTTTATTATTACATTGAAATAGTATATGAACTATCTAATAACCTTACATCAAGATGACAGTTTTGTAAGATATTATAAGTGAAAATATAAAAAGAGCCCTTATATATATAGGACTCTTTTATGAAAATGAACCAATATGTTTTGAAAGTGAAAAAATAGGAAAATAGGTCAAATAATAAAAAGCTAGCAAAATGCTAGCTTTTTTTATTATTTCGAAGTAAGAGCTAGTAAAACAGGTTCTGGTGCAAACATATGAAGAAGAATACATATTCTGCGTCATAATACTTCAAACTTTTAAAATGCTATTCTCTTAAAAAACACCATATCCTGTAATGATGTCTTCTGTACTTAACAAGGGATAGTACCAGCTTTCTTACAACCAGAGGCAAAGTAGCATTCCATATAGGAGAGATGCCACTTTGCTTCTTCATATTCCCTCATTATTTTATAAAACGTGTTCTTTCTTAATTCTAACATTTCCATAAACATAACAGCTGTTACTTCTCCACTCTTCCATTTTGCATAAGTTTCTTCTATATTGTTTAAATCGATATTGGGGAGTGTTTCAAACAAATAATGAAGATAATGATAGAGACTTAAATTGTTCTCTTTTGCGGTTTCAACCACACTATACATGATGGCACTTCCTCTAGCACCTCGCGTTGTATTTGAGAACATCCAATTTTTTCTCCCGATTACAAACGGTTTAATAGAACGTTCACTTCTGTTGTTATCGATTTCTAAATGACCGTCTAATAAAAAAGCTTCAAGATGATTCCATTGATTCAAACAATAAGTGATGGCTTTTCCTAGAGCGCTTTTTGGTAAAACACGATCTTTCTGTTCATGAAGCTGCTTTTGCACTAAATCCTAAGATTGCTAGGCATATGTCCGGTGCTAAAATTAATGGTGTAAAGAAACCGATAACAACAAATGTTTCACATCTAGATATTGTTGAACTTTGGATTACTGATAATAAGAGTAATGTGAGGCATGATTGGTTAAATTTTGCTAATAGCTCCAAAACCCTACTTGAAATTAATAAAGAGTTACAGGGATAAACTTCTGATAACGAATCTTATGTCATCAACGCTTATAATATGATAACAAAATGTAGAAAAGTAAAAATTTCGTTTAGGGGGTACCTCAAGACCTTAGCTTGATAGCGATGTGGCGAGACCCCTTAGTATAGTGAGTTTTAAAAATATGGCTATATCCCTTAACAAAATTAAGCTTCTCTCTTAGGGAGTCGTTTAATTTTGTTTTTTATGGTTTGTATTTTTTAAAAATATAGTTTGAATTGCAATTGTTAGAAAAGTAGACTATATTAGCGAGAGTGTATGAAAGAAAGCATTAAAAAGATGGGGTTTGTTGACCAAGATACATATAATTTCAGTTCACAGCCTGTATTATATATATATTTCTAACATCAGGTTTTGATATAGAAAAAAGGTATTGCACTAATAATGTTACGGATTATTTTTTGATAGAGTATTTTGTTACATCTAGTTCATCAGTTAGGGTATTTCATATTTTCAAATAAAAACGAACGTTTATATTACAAATATCTTCAGAAAATAGTTTTTAGTAAATAATGTATCCCTATGACCTAGTTTTACACGTATCTCAGCTGACTTCTAAGAGCAATTTAAAATTCATTATTTTTCAGGAGATGAGTAATATGTTTGTTTATTTCTATTATTTGATTTTGTATTTTTTTGCAGTAATATTCGGAATGGATATTATTACTTTTGCAGATTCATTTATTACTAGGTTTATAGAGCCAGATTCAGTAGAAATATTTATTTGTATGTTAATAGTATCTAGTATATTGTCAGCTATATTTTCATTCAGTTTACACTTTATCTATACTTGGAGACATGATTCAAATACATTTTTAAAAAGGTTCTATCAGGTACATTTTTTTGCTACATATATTTCCGGGGCGTTTTCTATAGTAAATATAGGAGGGAAAACACTGGAGGAATGGGGAATTAAAGGTACTTCGGTAGATGGGAATACAAAAGTGTTTTTTCTTATGTTGTTCTTTATTGCAATATCAAATAATGCTTTTTATAAAACTTTTGAAAAAGGGATTGTTGATAAACTTGAATTCACGGTAAATATAATGAAGTTAAAGATAAAAAGAATAAAGTGAAACTTCCATCCCCACTGATAAAAGATAGAGATATTTGTATCTCTATCTTTTTTATTTGATTTTTTATTCTTGCGTCTATGCAAACGACAAGCGTCGGCAAAATATGTACGATTGTAGTCGATGGATCATTAAAGGATTTGCAAAACACCTATGGGATTTTTTTATTAGGAGGTGTTTACTTTTCTTAAGTTGATAGATGTGTGGTACCACCACATGCCCATCAACTTAAGAATTCTATAACGCCCCCAAAACAAAAAATTGTACATTTTCATCTGGAAATGCCAATTTTCTCGTTTTGGGGTATTCGCTTTTCTTAGCTTGATTGTGATGTGGCAGTACCCCAATATGAGATTATAGATATATCTAACAATAATATTTCAACACGTCCATATTACAGATTTTCCCATGATGTATTTTACGAAAAGTTAAAATTGCATATTTTCACAAAAAATGAGGTATACTTTTTGTTGAAGAGCAAACTGTAAGTCCCATTAAAATATGTGGTAATTTTACATGGGATATACCATATATATTCGAAAAGAGATAATGCACGTAATTAAAGTGTTCTTATCTCTTTTTTTACTTATATAATGAAGAAATTTATTTGGAAAAAGGAAACAAACAATTATTTGAAAAATATGATGTACTAGTCTTTCAGACTGATATTTTATTCCTTACAGTATCAAAATAAGGTACTTTATCAAAAGCTAGCTATAAGGGGAATATTTAATTAATGTCTACTTTATTGAATTTTATTTTTATTATGTAGTTTCTATATAACAGAGAAAAAAGCAACCTATTTGGATGCTTACATGAGTGTTTAGGTTCTGTATCGTAGATTAAAAGAACTTGAATAAAGTTCTTTTTTAATTTGTAATTAAATCCCAGGGTGACCCCTCATACCC
>Ga0102589_1002201_pt1 | contig 23360 bp, 25 predicted proteins | sample AraplaMF_Col_mLB_FD_76858 | JGI IMG/M metagenome (GOLD analysis project Ga0102589, IMG submission 76858) | Arabidopsis root microbial communities from the University of North Carolina, USA - plate scrape MF_Col_mLB | ecosystem: Host-associated > Plants > Roots > Endosphere | place: USA... | reverse complement strand
ACTTGGCGTGAAACTTGCGAAAGCGGGGGCAGTTTCATTTTTAGCATGGTCTATTTCATGGAGCAACTCAAATACACATAAATTGTTCAGAAAGATGTTTAAAGAGGCACGAAAAGGGAATGCCAAAAATATCTGGCAGTATTATTGTTATAGTTTGCATTATGATTGTACTAATCAGCTTAGAAATATTCAGCTTCCGGTTTTGTTGGTGTATGGTAAGAAAGATAAAGTATTTTATAGTCATGCCAAATTACTACATGAAAAATTGCCATGTAATGAATTAAAATTCATTGATAACGTAAAGCATCAAATTCCTACAAAAGCAGTGAGATGCCTAAATGAAATGATTCAGCAGTTTGCTTTTATTCATACTGAGATGAGACTTTTTCTTTACCCATAAAAAAGTATATTTATTTCGAAGTTATATGCGGTTATTGTGCTAAATATTTAATGGGAAAGGAGCTATCATGCTCCGTTTGATAATTGATATGTGAAAGAGTAGTGAGCGCTCAAGTTATCCCTCCTAAATATTTCGAATTATTTTTGCGTACCGGTGATTGATGCGGATGGAGTCTTGCGAATGTAAAACCTAATGAGTAAATATACGAGAAGTGGTACAACTATGTTAGGTAATAAAAAATGGAGTAAAGAAGGAATACCTTCAAGTTAGCTATAGCCAGGACCTTTTATAGGAGGGTTCATATATAAATAATTTAAGCCAAGGTTTATGAAAAGCATATCTTATTTTGTATTAACTAGTAGTAATATTCCCGCTTTAAAAATCATCGAAAACAATGAAGTTAGGCGGGAGATGAAATGTTAGTAAATACCTGATTAGTGAAGGCTAATAATCAGTGGGGGATGGAGAAAAAACATTGATTAAAATTTCAATTTATGTAGTGAAAAGCAAAAAGGAGCATAGGAAGCTCCTTTTAAATCAAAATGTTAGTGTTTTTTAGCAATCTCATTATTTTGTGGAAATGTGATCGTTAAAGTGGTTCCTTTATTAACAATACTATTTATATCTAAAGTACCATTCATCGTTTCAATGATTTTTACTGCAACCATCGTACCTAAACCTGTTCCTCTTGTTTTTGTACTAAAATAAGGTTCACCAAATCGATTGATTTGCTCTTGTGTCATCCCAATTCCACTATCTTTAATGACAATAGTAATTTTGTTTTCACAAGCAGATGATTTGATACTTAGTTTTCCGCCATTTGGCATCGCTTCAATACTGTTCTTTATTAAGTTTAAAAAGCATTGCTGAAAATGTTGTGTATTCCCAGTGATGGAACCTGTTACTAAATTCTCAGAAACATTTATAGAATTCATATTACATAATGGCATCATCATACTTATTATTCTTTTTAATTCTTGATCTATTACAATGTTATCAACTTTTTGTGATGCTGGCTTAGCAAATGTTAAGTAGTCATCAATGATAACCTGAGCGCGGTTTAGCTCTCCAAGAATATGTTCAATATATTGTTCTCGCGATTCTTGTGGTAAATCTGGAGTTTTAAGGAGTTGAGTAAAACCTTTTACTACGGTAAGAGGATTTCTTACTTCATGTGAAATACTCGCAGCAAGTTGACTCACAATCTCCATCTTCTCCATCTTTACTAATTTAGACCTCATAATAACGGCATCTCTTAAAACCTCATTTATATATACAACAAATAACATGACAATTGGAGGGAGTAGAATAAAATAAGTGATATATGAATTTGTAATTGGGAAATCTGACAGAACAACAGCGATAAAGGTTGTAAGTAAAGCAAGGAAAAAAGGTAAAGTCATTGACATGATAAGCTTCTTTCTTCTGTTTAATTGATTAAATTTAGAAGAAGAATAGGCAGTGAAAATAAGCATGGTAATATAAACAATAACTGTTAAAAAGTTAACACCATAAAAAACAAACCGAATCAATAACATGATAGATAATAAAGCGATCCCAACTGGTAAACCACCATAAAGTGTACCTATTAAAAAAGGGATCTGTCTTAAGTCGTGAATGCAGTTTTCGTCTATGTATATAGGGAATTTCATACATAAAATCAATGGTATACTAGTGCATATAATGATAAGAATCTTTTTATAGTTTTTAAAAAATATTTCATTATTATATATAAAATAAAAAACAAAGATGCTGCTTAAAATGTAAAGCAGATTATTTAATACGTTTTGGTTAATGTATACAAAATTCATCTAGCATGCCTCATTATTGTAGTTTTCAGTACTATAAGTATTATACCGGAAAAATACAACTTCTTCATGTTTTAATTATTGGAATGAGGACTGTGATTACTTTTGAATTGTTATTTGTTTCGAGCAAATTCCCATGCTAAGTGAAATTCTTCAACTGATGCATAACGTTGATTTCTATTTTTTTCTATCGCACGAGCTGCTACGTCATACAATTCTTTCCCTGCTTCCCATTTAGTGAAAGAACGATCGAGTTCCCCTCCTAAGAACGCAAAAGCGATTGCTCCCATATTAAATACATTTGTTTTCTCATCAATCACTGCATCAAGTTCGAATTCCTCAGGTGACATAAATCGTGATGATCCCCAAAGTCTTCCCATTGTATTGATATAAGGTTTCTTCTGATATAAATCGATATCACAAATCTTTGTTATCTTTGTTTCAAAGTCATACAAAATGCTTCCATCATAAAAATCTATTGCTACATAATTTTTTCTTTCAACATGAACATGGAAAGAAAAAATATGATCTAGTGAAATAAGACGTTCTTCAATTGATAATTGTTTATAGCGATAGAACGGAGAACTAGGATTACTATATTTCGCTAGTGGTGGAAATGACCAATGGGAATGAAGGCATTCTCCGGTAAACCAATTAAAGATTGCCACATAACCGTTTTCTACTTCATAATGATCAATTAATTCGATTAGATGATCGTGTTTTAATTCTTCATAAAGAAAAATAGCTTCTTTTAATCTAGTAACAGCGGCATCTGGATTTCCCGAATACTCCATTGTTTTTGCACCAGCATATTTAACAAATCTTTTCTGACCATCTATTTCAATACCAAAGCATATATTGCCAGAATCTTGTTGATCAAATACAGTAAACACTCTACCAAGCTTCACAAGCCATTCAAAATCTTGATATTCTTTTAATTTAAAAGTTACATCATCAAAGCTAAGTGTGACTGGAATTTCGTTCATTTTACACCTCTTATTTTATATAATGAGATTAAATATTAATAAATTCGAGGAGAGTAATAAAAATCCTGTTTTGATTAGTTAAAAAGAATTACTTTTAAAGCTATGTAATTATTATGAAAGGAGTAAAAGATGGATAAAGAAATAATCATTGAACCGTATAATTTAAATTGGCATACGGAATTTGTGAAGGAGAAAGAGAAATTTATCACATTGCTAAAAAAGGACATCTTAGCGATTGAACATATCGGAAGTACGTCAGTAGAAGGGTTAGATGCTAAACCTCTTATTGATATGATGATAGGTGTTAAAGATTTAAAATTAGTTGATCATTGGATAGAACCATTGCAAACAATAGGATATGAATATGTATTTCATAAACCTTTTCCGCAGAGGCGTTTTTTTAGAAAAGGGAAATGGAGAGCAGGTACACATCATTTACACGTCTATACGCACGGTGGTCAAGATTGGAAAAACAATTTATTATTTCTTGATTTTATGAGTAATCATGAATGGGCACGTGTGGAATACAAACAATTAAAATACGAGCTTGCTATGAAGTATCCATTTGATCGAGTGGCGTATACTAATGCAAAAGAACCTTTTATTCAAAGGATCATTACACTGGCGAAAGAAAATCTATACATATAAAAATTACGGTGGGAAATTTGTTTTTTAGTTCACATAAAGTATTTCTCATCTTATTCTAATCTTTCTTTCATTCTTTTTTCTTTTTTGATTGCTACAATTTGGAATGTAGTGATGTTTTGAAATTGAAAGAGGGATGCAAAATGAAGAAAACGTTCGGAAGTCAAATTTTTAATTTGTTTATAAAGATCGCAGGAGCTTGTGTGATTGCATTTAGTGTTACAATGTTTATCGTAAACTTTATGCTAGGAGATCAAATAGGATTAAAAAGCGTAAATAAAAATCTTGGTTCTCTTGGTGAATATGGTGCGATTGCAGCTGCATCACTTTGGTTTTTACGTCATATTTGGCTGTTTTTACACAAAAATAAAATACCCGGATTCAAGTATATGAAAGAATTATATATGTTAGCAAAGAAATATCATATGTTTATCGGTTATGCTATATTAGCTGTTGCAACAACACATGGAGTTTATTTTTTTATAAGGGGAAATCACCATATGATACAGATTTACAGCGGCATATTTGCTTTTGGTAGCTTAGTATTGCTAGGAGTTGTTGGAATTCTTTTGAATAAGGTTAAAGACAGAAAAAAATCGGTATTATATCGAAACATACATCAAATGATTGCGATTCTATTTGGATTAGGATTGATCATTCATTTAATAATATAGGAGGAATTAGGGTTGCATCATATATTAATAATTGAAGATGAAGAAAGTTTAGCTGAATTTTTAGAGTTAGAATTAAAATATGAAGGATATGCAGTAGAGGTACAATACGATGGGCGAAAAGGATTGGAAGCAGCCATAGAGAAGAACTATGATATTATACTTCTTGATTTGATGTTACCAGGACTCAATGGGATTGAAGTATGTCGTAGACTGCGTGCGACGAAGAATACTCCCATCATTATGTTAACAGCGCGTGATAGTATTATGGATCGTGTTACAGGATTAGATAGCGGCGCTGATGATTACTTACCGAAGCCATTTGCAATTGAAGAACTCCTTGCGCGAATACGTGTTATATTTAGACGCGAACAAAAAGAAGAAAGTAAGCCAACACTTTTGCTTGCTTTTAAAGATTTACAGTTACATGTAGAATCAAGAACGCTAAGAAAAAATGATGAAATCATTGAATTAACGAACAAAGAATTTGAGTTATTACTCATGTTTATGAAGAATATTAACCGCGTACTTACACGAGATATACTTTTAGAGCAAGTGTGGGGTTACGATGCGATTGTAGAAACAAATATTGTTGATGTATATGTTCGCTATTTACGAAACAAATTACATGGTGTAGATAAGGAGGAGTATATCCAGACTGTTAGAGGGGCTGGATATGTGATGAGATGATCAAAAATTTTGCACAGCGCATTCGAAACCTTCCGATAAAATGGAAACTAACTCTTTGGTCAACTACGTTATTATTTATCTTGTTCGCTTTATATAATGTTTTACAGTTTATTGTGATTAATCAATGGACAGTAGACTATGAAAAGAAACAAATGAACAGGCAAGTGAAAGAAATAGCAGCATATTTTACTGATAAAAAAGAAACACTTTCTAACCAAACGATTGAAAACGGTAAAGACTTCCTTAATAATATGAATGATAAACATCAGATTATTCGAATTTTAGATAAAGATGGACAACCAATTGTCTCGATTTCTCGTGATTTTAATCCGAGGTGGGCGCCTCCTAAATCGGTTACCCAACCTGAAGCTTATATAAAGAGGCATTTAGAAGATAGAATATTAATTGAACGTATGCCGATTCAAACAGCAACATTTATGGGAACAATTGAGGTTGGGAAAAATTTAGAAACTTTCGATCATTTGTTGAAAATCATTTTCGTTGTAATGGTTGCAGCTGGTATCGGTGGACTTATACTTAGTTTTTTAGGTGGAACAATTATTGCTAAACAACTTTTATTAAGTGTTCAGAATATAACTGATACGATGAATCGAATTAAAACAAACGGGTTAAAAGAAAGAGTTCCTGTACGGGAAAATAATGATGAACTTGCAAAGTTAGGCATTCTATTTAATGAATTAATGGATGATGTAGAAAAGTCTTTTTTACAACAAAAACAGTTTGTTGAAGATGCATCACATGAACTTCGAACACCCCTTACAATTATTCAAGGCCATTTATCCATGTTAAACCGTTGGGGAAAGGATGATCCTGTTATTCTACAAAAGTCACTTCAATCTAGTTTAAAAGAAGTGGATAGATTGAATAAATTAGTCTCAGAATTATTAGAGTTATCCAGAGCAGAATCAGAGCAAATGCCCTCATTAGCAGTCGAGCCTGTACATGTAAATACTGTATTAAAACAAGTAATCCAAAACTTTGAAGTTCTTCAAACTGAATTCGAATTCGATATACAATTATATGCCGAAGAGGCTTACGTGGCTATACCAACACCTTATTTAGAGCAAATAATGATTATCATACTAGATAACGCAATTAAATATACCAAAGCAAATGATAGATACATTTGTATTCAAACAAACATGCAAAGAGAAAATATTACTATACGTATTATAGATCATGGCGTCGGAATACCCGAATCAGATTTACCATATGTACTTAATCGTTTTTATAGGGTGGATAAAGCAAGGAGTCGTAAACAGGGTGGAAATGGCCTGGGGCTTTCCATCGCAAGACGGCTTGTAGAAAAATATAATGGAAACATTATATTAGAAAGTAGGGAGAAAGAAGGTACATCAGTTACAATTTCGTTTCCTTATGTTTTACATGAAAATGAGAAATAGATGAGAAAAGTTTCAAAGTATTTTCATATTACTGTTGTATACTGTGTAAACCAATAGAACTTGTACTTTCTTAAAGTACGAATGTAATGAAAATAAGGAGAGGGTAGATATGAACTACACAGTATTTCAATGGATTAATAATTTAGCGGGAACCTCAATCATTTCAGATAAGATCATGATTATGATTACGAATAGCGCGCCTTACATGGCGATTCTTTTTATGCTTATTTTATGGTTTAGTAATACTAAAAAAGAAATGGCGATTCAAAAACAATATACTGTTGTATATACTGTTCTTACAGTCGGAGTTTCATTGCTGTTAAATGTTTTCATTCATGCAGTATATTATCATGCGCGACCTTTTGTAACTTATCATGTTCATCAATTAGTGCCACATGCAGTAGATTCATCATTTGTAAGTGATCATTCTGTACTTGTATTTTCAATAGCATTTACGATGCTATTGAGAGGGGAAAGATTAAAATATATTGCATTAATTTGGGCCGTACTAGTTGGAGTTTCACGTATTTACGTTGGTGTCCATTATCCAGCAGATATAATTGGTGGAGCATTCCTGTCATTTATAACTTGCGGCATAGTAATGCAAAGTACGCGAAAATTAGAACCATTAACACAAATGGTATTTGTAATTTATGCATCCATTGCAAAACGAATTCCATTGTTATCGAAATATAACCATACACATTAATCATACAAGTTACTAGAAAAAGAACCTATTCGTAAATGATGGGTTCTTTTTCATGCATACAAACATTAATTTCACGCACTGTATTTAATTGGAAAATAAAAAATATTAGGACTCGTTAGAAGATATATAGCATGTGTAACTTTTCGTGAAAATTTTTTCGAACGAAATGTACGATGCCTATTGAGCACGAAACAGTCATATGTTCTGTGAAAATTCCATTGCGAAATAAGAGATTCCAGCGAATATGTTAGTTAATAGGAACCTCTCACTTCAAAATGGGATCATTCAATGACCTGTATACTTCATCCATCCACTCTCTGATCGTTTTGCTTTAAATTTACCGTAAGATAAAAGTTTCATCGCTGAACGAGTAGCTGTGTGAAAAACTAAGATCTTCATCCATTCATCTTCCATTTCACTAGGATAAGGGGTGGACTCGTAAGCATAATAAGCAGCCATGATACAAGGAACTACTTGGTCTGGTTCAAATTCATATGCAGTTGCATCATCGATAATTAAATCAATGATGCGCTTGTTTCTTTCTTTAACGTCTTTCTGGATTAACTTTTTTACCGCTTCTGGTACTAACTTTAATATTTCATTTTTCATAACAGTCACCTCATTCTTTAGCATGTCCAAATCGCTTGGAGAAATATTGAAAACATTGTGTTAAATCGGATTGCGTAAGTTGATCGGGACTATACTCATGAAATTATCAGTATGAAATAGTTCCTTTTGTACAAAATAGGTACGAACGTTTATAAGAGGAGGAATCATTCATGACGAATCGGAATGATAATCGAAAGCAAAAAAGCAAATATCCAAATAACCTAAAAAATGATACTGAATTCTCAAAAGATGTAAATATTAGAAGTGAAGTAACGAAAAAAGATTTAAATAAGTAATGTTTTGATTTGGAATATAATTGAGAGTAATTATAAAAATCGGCGCAGTATTTAATTAGTTTTAAGCATAGAAAAAAAGAAAAGATGTGTAAGCTAATCTAAGCTTACACATCTTTTCTTTTTTGATGCATTTACTCACAATGGTTTCTTCATTCAAATTTTACATAGTTGCTATTTCAAATTTCAATTACCGTATTTTTTCCAATAAAACTAAAATAATCCATAACAATATAATAATTAGCCATCACCAACGAATTAGAAATAACTTGTATATTACAAGTAATCCCAATTCAAAAAGAAGATGCATGAAAAAATTGTAGAATGGAACTATATTTCATAAAGGATTTATAAAATAGTATTAATCAGAAAAAAGAATGGGGCATTTTATCATGAACCTAACACCAGAACAAAGGATTCAATTACATGGTTTTAATAACCTCACAAAATCATTAAGTTTTAACATGTATGATATTTGCTATACAAGAACAAAAGAAGAACGAGAAGCTTATATAGAATACATAGATGAACAATATAATGCAGACAGATTAACTAAGATTTTGAAAAATGTCTCGGACATTATAGGTGCGCATGTACTGAATATTGCTAAACAAGACTATGTACCACAAGGGGCGAGCGTAACTATATTAGTATCAGAAGGTCCCGTGGTAGAAGTGCCGACAGAATCATTCACTGAATCACCTGGACCTCTTCCTGATTCAGTTGTTATGCAGTTAGATAAAAGTCATATAACGGTTCATACGTATCCTGAATATCATCCAGATGAAGGTATTAGCACTTTTAGAGCGGATATTGATGTAGCTACATGCGGTGAAATCTCACCTCTTAAGGCTTTAAATTACCTTATCCACTCATTTGATACAGATATTATGACAATTGATTACCGCGTTCGGGGATTTACAAGAGATATAACAGGTAACAAGTTATTTATTGACCATGAAATAAGTTCTATCCAAAATTACATTCCAAATAACGTGAAAAGTCTCTATGACATGATTGATGTCAATGTTTATCAAGAGCATATCTTTCATACAAAATGTAAACTAAAAGAATTTGACTTAAACAACTATCTATTTGGATATACACAAGAAAAATTATCCGTAAAAGAACAAGAGGAAATTACAAAAAAATTAAAAACGGAAATGGATGAAATATTTTACGGAAAAAACATGAGTCATGGATCAATGGGAGAAAGTTTTGAATGATACCTCTTTTTAGGGAAATACAAATAACTCCTATGTCACCTTAGCAATAAAGTAAACAAGCTGGACATCCTTAGTGTGTGAAAATCCAGCTTGTTTACCTTTTTATTTTGCTTAATGTGTGAAATTTGTATTTTGTTGTTGGTATCACTAATTCTAGAGGGATAAATACTCAAGCAAGCAATTTCACGCACTGTATTTGTATAATAAATAAATCAAATAAACAAATTAGCATAAACATCTAGTTTGTATGAATACCACTGGTTTATCCCGCTATTTGTGGGCAGTAATACTCCCACCTCAAAATCCGGCGAAAGCATTGTCCAGCTCTAGCGGCTAGAATCTCCGGTCGTTTCGCCCTCTCGGACGAGGCAAAAAGCGCCTCTCTGTCGGGGGTTCCAACGCCCTGCGATTCTGAGCGAGCCGCTTGCGCTTTTCTAAAAAAGTTAGGTGGGAGATAAACTGCCCGTAAAAGCCCGATTCGTTCAACTAATAATCAGTGGGGGATGAAGAAAACCCCCACTGATTAAAGTTTCACTTTATGGGAAAGAGACAGGATTGCTGTTATAGATCGCAAAGTAGAAACACAGAGATTTGGCATCCCTGTGTTTCTTGAAGTTTCCTTTGATTACTCGATAAAGAGAACCCTGGGATATACCGGTTACTTATACAATTTTTTGTGGATATTTCTTGAAACAGTTTTATCTCTCAACGAAAGAATGCTACAGCCTTCTCCTTAGGAACGTTTCCATAATATCATTCTTGAATTTTTCATAATCAAACTGAAAAACTACATTATGCGTTTTATAACCTGGATTAGTCACAAAACGAAAGTCTGCAATGCTTTGACCGAATCCTTCCCCTTGATCGGGAATTACTTTGATGGGTACTCTTGAAAGACCAACAGCCTCTTGATTCAGCAAATACCACACTGTTACAAAATCATGCATAGGGCTTCCTCCTATACCGGGATTCGACTTGGAGTAGAAATTATAATAGTAGTCTAACATAGGCTTGATGATGAGTCCTGCAATATCCTGTGTATCCTGATGAAATGCATCGATTTGTTGGACCATTTCGGGTGTAACAACCGCATGTTGAGTTACATTTAACGGAATAATTGTCAAGTTCTTCGCATGCTGCAGAATTAAGTTTGCTGCATAAGGATCCGCATAAAAGTTAGCTTCAGCCACCGCAGTCACGTTTCCTGGATAAAAAAAAGCTCCGCCCATGCAAATATATTCCCTTACATTCCGCATTGTTTCTAAATTTAAAACAAAGGTCGTAGCTAACGAAGAAAGTCTTCCCAAATTGATAATTGTAAGATCATCTAAATTTGAATTTATAATTTGGTAAATATCATTTAAGGGATAAACTGGATAAGAAATTTCAGGTGGAATGATAGGTCCTAATCCGACTTTTCCATGTACCTCAGGAAAATACTGAACCAATATACCCGTTAACGGTACAGAAGCACCAAGGAATACAAGTATCTCTTTTTTTCCCGCAATGTACTTCAAATAGTTAATATTTCTTATGGCATTCTCTCTTGATACATTTCCATAATCGGCTACAATCCCTAAAATTTGAATATCTTTACGAAAAAAGGTGTACAGGATGGCAAATGCATCGTCAATTCCCAAATCTGTAAACAGGAGAACCTTTTTTAGCATGTGTATTCCTCCAAAAGTTATAGAGTTCTATTTTCACTAAGGATGTAGTGAGTAGGCTTGTACATATATATTTTATGTATTCCTATAGAGTGAATTCTATTCATATGTAGTTGAAATAGAACATCATTAGGAAACTTACGGTGTTAAGGTGAGTGTATTATGCCCAACTTTTGCAGATACACCAATAATTGTAAAATACTTTAATAAAAGTAGATGAATTCTTGGAGTGGTTGACGCTTTTATTAAAAATTGTAGAAACATTCTAGCTTAACATTAATTTTGTTGTTGAAATTCTGAATATTAAAATGTAATATAAAAAAAGCGTGTTTAACAATGTACTTATTTTAGATAAGAAAATGTATTTACAATAAAGGTGTGTGTAAGTGATAAGGAGGAAGGGGTTAACAACTATACAGATGAATTTTAAAGTTCATCAACATATAAACTTACTGGATTCTAAAATAGTGAGCAAAGCATACAGTTTCACAGTAAAAGTTACATGGAGGTTTCAGAAATGGGAAATGAAGGTAGATTTCAAGAAAAGCAACAAGCCCGTCGACAACGCAGTGTTGTTAATATTGGATTAAGTTTAGTATTATTGACAGTCAGCATGGTATCTTATCAATTATTTTTTACTGATCATACAAAAGGAAAAGAACATCCAGAAGAAAAGAAAGTAGCCCAATTAGCATCTAAAGAGGCGAAAAACAATAAATTAGAGGAACGAAAAACAAAACAATCAGAAGCAGACTCATCAAAGGAACAAGCAAACAAAGAAAGTGAAAAACAAAAATTTATAGAACAGCAAAATCAAGAGAAAGAAAGCTCAAAAGTACAGGAAAAAGAAAAAGAAAAACAGAACAATGAAAATCTAGTAAAAAAACAAGAAGAACAAAAGGATAATAAAATTGAAGAACAGAAGGCTAATGTAGAAACAATAAATAAAAATCAATCAGATAGAGATGCAAATCAAACAGAACAAAATAAGCAATGGAATCCAGTTGGTACAGAGCAAGGGGCAAAACCTGCCATGCAATTTAAAGAGGGAACGACAGATTGGAATGAGATGAAAAAAGCAATTTCCTACGCTGTTGAGGTTCCTGAATCACAACTCATTTATGATTTTATTGGAAATAACGGAACGAATAAGGCCTATGGTAATGTGCGAGATAAGCAAAGCAATAAAAAATATAAAGTGTATATTGATTGGATTGAAAATAAAGGCTGGAAACCAGTATCTGTTCAAGCTGTGAAATAATTATACCGACAGATATTCCGCCGAAATTCAGCAAATAAAGCAAAGACTCTCCCAAACGGAGAGTCTTTTATATGAGTTATTATTTTTGATATCTTTGCTGTTTATTTATGTGGTTTCTTTTCGTTTATCAAATGCAAACAGGTTAAGTTCTTCAGAATCATTGGCCAGCTGCATCGATCGTTCAAACCGCAACCCTACTTTTTCAAGAAGTTTGGCTGAAGCGTGATTATCTGGAGTAGTAATCCCCACAATACGATTTAGCCCCAATTTATCTTTTCCATATGCCATCACCGCAGAAGCTGCTTCATAGGCGTATCCTTTAGCCCAATACTTTGGGAGAAAGGCAAATCCAATATCTACATCTTCCAAGGAATCTCTTTTTACTAGACCACAAATTCCAATCGGAACATGATCCTCCTTCCGTTCTACTAAAAAAAGACAGAAACCAAATTGCTCATACATGCGAATCGGTCCATTCAAAATATAGATCCTTGCATCTTCTAACGTTCTCACCCCGCGATCTCCTATAAATTGTAACCAAGAGGGGTCATTCAAAAGCTCGAGGATAAACGCTGCATCGTCGGTTGTTTGTAGGCGAAGAGTAAGACGCTCTGTTTCGAGAATATTCAAAAGAAATACACCTTCCTTTCAGTATTATATTCTATCTAGATATCATAATCGTATATTAACTTAAAACTCAAGGGTATTTTTTCGTGAGGTACACATTATATGTTAACCGTTGTAACAAACATTTTTTTATGTACGCCACTTGGTACAATAATTAGTAGAAGATATTATATTTGGAGAAAATATCACGAATTAACAAGTAAGTTATAAAATCAAAGCTTCACTTGATTAGTAAATGATGAAATGGTGATACTAATAACTATGAAACGTTTATGATAAGGGATGGTATTATGATTTTTATTTATACAGATTTTGGCGGAACACATACAACTTCACTTGCAGCAGCATATCATTTAAACAAACTCCCCACTGATCGAAGACTGACAAAAGAAGAAATTTTAAATGTGGACTATTTTAATAAGCTTAAAACGTCTGATATGGGAAAAATAATTTTTCATGGAAGGGACGAAGGAGGAAATCCGGTTTATACAGTAGGACACGGGACATCAAAAGTAGTTGTTCCATCCATGAAAAATTTAGCGGAAATTCTTCAACATCAGTATCAAAACAATGAAAAAATCATTTTTTCAAATACTTCACCAACAGTTCCACTTCCTATGACGTTTGGAGGATTGTTTTCAAGAAGATTACATATTGATTTTATTGGTGTTCCCTTACTCGTATGGGGAGCAAAACTGTGTTGTGATAATATACAACGACTTGTTGATTATACAAAAGAAGCGGGTAGAATGACTAATGATTATGTTGTTATTTTAGAGAATGAAACTTTCAAATAAAAAATGCAGGATTTATTGGAATCCTGCATTTTTTCTATATCAATTCAACTTTTTTTCGAATGACAATCTTATCAATTTCGTCTTCTTCATCCCCAATATATAAGCCACGTTCTTTTAAATATGTTTCAAAATATAAATCTGCTTCTGCACGTTCATCATAAGGTTTTACAGATAAAACAAATCCTAATTTATTTTGTTCCTCTAAATGAGAAGTAGAGATATAAGCGGGGGTATTATGACGTAAGAATAGCTCCTTAACAGGAATTATCATATCCTTCATTAGCTTTGATAACATGCTCATTTCAAAATCAAAGTTAAATCGATCAATACTAGATATGTCAGCAAATACCACCCCAATAAAGCCTGTATTAAATACTTCTTGAAATTCGGCGTCTTGCTTATCATAAAAATTCTTTTCAATTAAGTAATTTTTAAAATAAGCAACACCATCAGCTTGTTCAAAAGGTTTTGTTGAAAGAACAAAACCTATCTTCTTTTGTTTATGTAAATACACACAAGACATATGTGCAGAAATATTATGCTCTTTAAATAAAGAACTTGTTGCGCCTGCAAGGCCATCTAATACATGATGGACAATTTGAAGCTTTTTACGGGCAAAATAATAGGATTTTTTTTGTAGTTCCAATGTATCAATAAACACAGAACCGATAAAGCCTGTATTTGAGATAGTAGGTGTATGCTTTTTTCTTCCTCTGCGTTTGTTTTGAGCCATTGTAAAAATCATCCCTTCAAGTACGATTGAAATAAAAGAACGTTTGTTCGTATATTTATATTTTACTATTTAATCGTTATAAAGTAAAGGGATTTTTACCGGAAAAACATAAAAAAGACACCTTTTAAAAAGTGCCCTGAATGCGATAGGGAAGAGGATTCAACCCATTTTATTTACGATTTATATTATGAAACAGAGACAAGTTCTTCTGCATCTTCTACATCTAAATGACAATCCATTGTACGTACATCTTGATCTTCATGACTTCCGAAATAAATAGTAATTTTCATATGTATCGCTCCTTTATTCTAGGAATACCTAAAATAATTACTAGTAATGTTACTGCCTATTATATACCACTTTTTCCATTTCGACAATCTTATCCAGTTTATAATTTTATTTTGTAAATATTAAGAATATTTGTTATGATACACTTAATTAAATGTAAGGAGGAATTAACATGTTAAAAACTTTAAAAACATTCTCAAGTAAAGGAAGAGGAGTGCATAGTATTTAAGCTAACTTAACACTCCTGCTTCCGCGAAGAATATAAATATCGGAAAGTAGGAGAACGTTTGGATAAGTATACGCTGGCAAATCATAATATTTCTATTTTATTTTGGGTACATTTTTTTGGAACAATTAGCTTTTTACAAGCAGTTATGACGTTGTTTTATGTGGAAAGAGGATTAACTCCTTCAAATATTTTTATTGTATTGATGTGCTGGAGTGGAGCGGTTTTAATTGGAGAAGTACCAGCAGGCATTTTTGCAGATCGTTTCAGTTTAAAACTCTCTTTTATAACAGGCGCTTGCATAAAAATTATAAGTATCTCTATTTTGTTCTTTGCTGATAACATATGGCTATTTTGTTTATATAGCTTATTGAATGGTTTATCAGTCACATTTTTTTCGGGTGCTGATGAAGCCTTAATATACGAATCTTTAAAAGAAACGAATGAACAACATCTTATGGATAAAGCGATGGGAAAAATTCAATCCGCTAGCTTTATTTCAATGTTGATTGCTGTTATTTTCGGATCTTATTTTGCGAAAGATTTGAAGGAAGAGCAATTCTTTATTTTAATTACACTCGGACTTCTTTTTCATTTCGTAGAATTAATTTTACTTTTATTTATAAAAAATCCGGCGGTGGAATTTGAATATAATGAGTCAGCTTATTCACAAGTAATCGAAGGAATACAAGTTATCCGAAGAGCACCTCAATTACTTATTATGTTCTTAAATATATCGCTTGTATTTATTCCAGCGAGTGCAGTTTTTGACAACTATGATCAATTACTTTTGAAAAATGCAGGCGTGCCCGTATTTGCAATTGGCATATTATATGCAGTCGCTGCAATAGGCGGATATTTTGCATCCATTTCTATAGGGTGGTTAACCCGAAAATTCTCTCGTATATTTTTATTAAATCTTTCAGGTGCATTAGCTGTCTGTGGATTACTATTAGCAGCGTGCTTTGGAAATACGTTGTGGAGCGTTTTAGGAGCATTTATTATATTACGATTTGTAAGAGCAATAAGATATCCGATTTATTCACAGCTGAGTAATGATATAATTCCATCACATGTACGTGCAACAACAATTTCATTGTTATCAGTACTAGATTCTGTACTGGATTTAATTATTTTTGGTACGTTATCTATACTTGCTGTATACGGGTTACCTGTTATGTTTATGGGTTGTACAATAATTGCACTGATAGGTACTTGCTTACCGATTAAAGGTATAAGAGAAGTGCCTAAAAATATTGAATCGTAAATCTGTTTTAAGGCGACCATTCTTTAAGGTATATCCAAGCCTTAGAGGATGGTTATTTTTTATCAAGACATTAGCTATCCAGTTGTTTATTTTGTAGACTGAATGATTTTGTTACAAAGCTTTAATAACATATTTATACGTGCTTAAATTTTATCGTGTAACATATATAAATAGAGTATAAGATTAGGAGTTAAAATATCACTATGAAAAAAGCACTTATTACTACAACTGTTTGCATCTTGATAGGAATAAGCATTGCTATTCTACAGCAAACAAAAGAAAAAAATTATATAAAAGCTAAGAATCAATCAGATCATGTCATAACAATTGCCCATAGAGGGGCATCTGCATATGCTCCAGAACATACAATATCAGCCTATAAATTAGGTCAACAATTCAAAGGTGATTATATAGAAATAGATCTTCAAATGACAAAGGATGGACACTTAATTGCTATGCATGATAATACATTAAATCGAACAACAAACGGATCAGGACTTGTTAAAAATCATACATTAGAAGAAATAAAAAGACTTGATGCTGGTAGCTTCTTTAATAAAAAACATCCCAAGCTATCAAAAGAAGAATTTAAGGACGTAAAAGTACCAACGCTTGAAGAGATTATTGAAACGTTTGGCCATGATGCTCGTTATTATATTGAAACAAAATCACCAGAGGACTATCTAGGAATGGAAGAAAAGCTTTTAGAAATACTGAATCGATACCAACTAAGTGATCCCGCTATTGTAAAGGAGAAAATAATCATCCAATCATTTAGCACAGAAAGTTTAAAAAAGATTCATAGTCTAAATTCTAGCATTCCGCTGGTGCAATTATTAACACACAAAAAAGCAGTCAGACTAACCAATGAAGACTTAAAGGCATATAAAACTTATTGTGTAGGCTTGGGCATGAACTATACATATATGAATGCTACCGATGTTCCAAAAATACAAAAACAAGGCTTTGAAGTTCACCCATTTACAGTAGATAAAGAGGAAGATATGAAAAAAATGATTGAATGGGGTGTAAATGGGATGTTTACGAATTATCCGGATCGTTTACAGCATGTAATTTTATCATTATCCATTAGTAATGAAATAGATTAACCTAAGTTACAAAAATATAATATAATTAGCAATGGGGTTAAGCCTCTTATTCATTTCTTATAAGGAGAGTGCTTATTATGATTATTAAGTTCATTCGTTTCCGTTAATTTCAGGTACATTTCTATTCGTTCATTTTTCTAAAGGGAATTTTGGGCTGTCTTGATGTACCTTTTTTCAAATGACCAAATTCGAATGAAATGAGGAATGAATTATGAAAGAAAAGATAAATAAAATTAATGGAATTGATATATGCACAGAGAGTTTTGGAAATCCTAATCACCCAGCGACTTTACTGATTATGGGAGCAATGTGTTCGATGGTTTACTGGGATGAAGAGTTCTGTAAACGATTAGCAGATACAGGGCGATACGTTATTCGATATGATCATCGAGATGTTGGACGTTCCGTTACCTACAAGCCAGGAAGTTCTCATTATACTGTGATAGACATGGCGGATGATGCTGTTGGAGTACTCGATGCATACGATATTAATCATGCACATATTGTAGGAATGTCTTTGGGAGGTATGATTGCTCAAATTATCGCAGTAAGGCATCCTCAAAGAGTCCTAACAATGACATTGATTGCATCAAGTATTTATGGGTCTGATGAAAACAATCGGAATTTACCTCCAATGGATGAAAAAATTCTTGCTTATCATGCGAATGGAAGTAAATTGGATTGGACAGATAACGAATCTGTTGTGAATTATTTGGTTAGAGGATCAGCATTACTCTGTGGACCAAAGCATAAATTTGATGAGCAAAGAGTTACGAAGCAGGTAACAAAAGAAATAAAACGAGCAAACAATCTACTCAGCATGTTTAATCATGCACTGCTTAAAGGTGATGATTACTATGAGGGGAAATTAAAAAAAATAAATATATCTACTTTAGTTATTCACGGCACCGAAGATACGGCACTTCCGTATGAGCATGGCTTAGCTCTAGCGAATGAAATTCCTAATGCGTCGTTACTACCACTAGAGGGAACGGGGCATGAAATTCATTTTGATGATTGGGATAATATAATTAACGCTATTTCGAAACATACTTCAAGAGTGTAGGGAATTACACAGTCAAAATAGACGATTTAAGAAGTTTTCTGCTCCTTAGATCGTCTATTTTTTATTGACACTTCGTTTCAACTATTCACGAATAATAAATTGTATTTTATCTAAATGGCTTTTTTTCTTTGGACTAAAATGATTGAGTAGTAATAAAAAAATCGCTGAATCCAGTTATCGAAGCAGAATATTTACTGCATGATTAATAGCGATTCTATTTTTTCAAAGAGGAATAGAGCTTTTTACTTGTTTGTATGCTTTTTATATTTTTTTATAACCATTATTGTAAGTGGGGTACCAATCAATGTTGGTAAAAACCAAAACGATAGTGTAGGAAGTAAATTTAATATCGGTATAGAATTCCCTATGTTCACTAGAAGAGCCGTTACAGCACCTATATATGAACCTAGCATACCTCTAATATGATGATGAATCCAATTTTTCCAGCGTCTTTTTCTTGCAAGATAGCCATAAATAGCAAATGAATAAGAAAAAAGTGCGACATAAAACAAATAAGCAATCTCATTCCAATGTAAAATAGACAATATAATTGCAGTGATGAATATTACAACGTAAGATGCATGATAAACTTCACCCCATTCTGTATGAGTTCCTTTTCTCTTTTTTGCAGACATTGCGACAGCTCCTGAAATTAAACATATGATCCCAAATAGAATATGAATTATTAAAAGTATAGGAAAGATATCCAATATACTTCCTCCTTTGCCATTTTAATATTTTTGGTTTGTTAAAGAAGAGATGAAATACATCTTTGATTCAATTTAATATATTGAAATTAAGGTGTTTGTAGAACATCTTCTAGCAATAATAATTTTCATCATATTTTGTTTGCTGATATAAAATGTATATTGTAAATTAAGAAACTACTTCATATTTGAAAAGATATTATAGTTCTAAAAAAGGTGTAAAATAGAAACTGCTTTTGCAGAAATTCTAGGGCTTGATGAGGATTCGTATGAGCAATTTATTATATTTGGAAAAAAATTAAATTATGATAAGGAGGTATATAATAATGGCTGAAAAAACGAGAATAATAGAAATCATGTCTTATAATCCTGAATGGAAAATGGAGTTCAAGAAAATCAAAATAATGATTGAAAGTTATATCGGCGATTTAATTTTAAGAATTGAGCATGTAGGTAGTACCTCTGTTGAAGGGTTAGCAGCAAAACCAATTATTGATATTGATGTAGTTATAGAAAGTTACGATCTATTACCTGACATTATAGAACGATTAGAAAAAGAAGGTTATCACCATCAAGGAGATCTAGGTGTTGAAGGACGTGAAGCTTTTCAAAGAAATAATGAAGATAATTTTATGAAATACCACCTCTATGTCTGCCCGAAGGATGGGAAAGGCTATTTAGAACATGTCGCTTTACGGGATTATTTATCAGCAAATGAGGGTGCACGGAAAGAATATGAAGAACTGAAATATCGATTAGCTGAGAACTATCGATATAATATTGATGGTTATTGTGAAGCTAAAACTGATTTTGTAAAAGGGATTTTGAATAAGACGCTTTATATAAACTAAAAAGAAAAAGTGGGAATTACTACTTGTAATAGAAGAACAAATAGAATCTAATTAAATTGGAAATTCCAAAAATATTTTCATCTTTCTTATATACCAATATGGTTAAACAATTATAAGTTAACTCAAAGATTTGATTTGGACAGTTTATGAAAAGGTAGAGAAGAATGTATCAGGAAGTTGTCAACACCTAACATATGAATGTATGAGTACCCGCTTGAAAGTCCTCTTCCTTAAATGAAGAGGACTTTTCTATGGTTCTATTAATTCCCTAACAATTTGACTTATCTGATAGATTCCTTGCGTAAGATCTTGGACAGGTACATAGCCATACGATAAACGAATATGTTGATCAGATTCCTCTTCATAAATACGCCCTGGGTTAAGAAGAATCCCTTTAGATAATGCTTTTGAAAATAGTTTTTTCATTGAAATTTTAGGTTGTATCTTTAACCATATAAACAATCCTCCGCTAGGGGCATTCCATGTTGCGATGTCTTTACAATACAGGTCCAGCGCTTGTATCATGATTTTTCTTCGTTCTTTCAGCTGCAATCTCACGGACGCTACATGTTTTTGATATAAACCACTAGACAACCATTCAGCAGCAACTATTTGTGATAATGAACTAGATCCATAATCTGTTTGCATTTTTATGTCTGATAATCTTTCAATCACAGGTTCTGGACCAATTACCCATCCAATTCTTAATCCAGGACTAAGTGTTTTCGATAAGCTACCGACATACAATACGTGCCCATTTTGATCCATTGCCTTTAATGGTAGTGGAGGTAGTTCATCAATCCATAATTCACGATAAATATCATCTTCAATAATAGGAAGTTGTTCTTTTTCACAAACATTCATAAGTTCTTTCCGTCGACTTTCCAACATTAAGACACCTGTTGGATTGTGAAAACAAGGGATAGAATATAAAATGTTTTTCGTTTTATTATATTTACTTCGTCTAGACAAATCGCTTGGTACGATACCACACTCATCCATCGATATTCCAGAAAGATGTATATCTGCTGATTGAAATACATGAAGCGAATATAAATATGAAGGTTTTTCAAGTAGAACTGTGGATTCCCTATGCAAAAGACCAACTGATATTAACTGTAGTGCTTGCAATGCTCCGGAAACGATTAGTATAGAAGACGGAGATGTATGAATACCGAATGATTTCACATAATCACTTATTGTCTGGCGTAAAGGGAAAAGTCCTTTTGGTTCTTCATATCCGAAAGTATCTAGTTCCTTAGACACATTATGTATAACTAATTTCATTGTTTCTAACGGAAAAATATCAGAAGAAAGTTCACCTTTACTAAGTTGAATAAAGTCTTTGTTTGATTCGATTTCATTAATTTCTTGAACAATTAATTTACTTGGTTTATGTACTCCTGTTTTTACATACTCGTTCCAATTAGGTGGAGGATTCGTTGCTAATAATGACCATGTATTATTCATTACAATTGTTCCCATACCCATTTGTCCTCTAAGTAAACCGTCTGCTGTTAGTTCTTCTAACGCTATAATTACTGTACTTCGATTCTTTTAGAGAGGAAATGATAGCGAATCGTTGAATATATAGGAAGTGTATTCGAACTATTAAAATCCGATAAAGAAACAATTATGAAAGAAAGATATTTTTTAAATAGGATAATTTGTTATTCAAAAAGGAGTCCATACGATGAATATCCAATTAAAAATAATAACAAGAGATAACTGGGAAGAAGCACTGAAATTACAAGTATCGAAGAAACAAACTACATTTGTACCACCAGTAGCAGTATCACTTGCGAAAGTATATATTAAGCCGGATGGTGAAAATGTCGAATACATTCCATTAGCCATATATGATGACGATAGTATGATTGGATTCATTATGCATGCATTCGAACCAAATACATCGGACATGTATTGGATTAACGGATTTATGATTGATGAGCATCATCAAGGAAAAGGATATGGTAAAACTGCTTTAGCTGAAATGATTAAATGGATTACAAATGAATTTACGGAATGTAAGGAGATTCGATTAACTGTACATAAAGAGAATATTATTGCAAAGAGGTTATATGAAGGTTATGGATTTAAAAAACTTGATTATGTTTATGACGAAGAGCAAGTATATCGTTTATATGTCTAACTTTTATTTAGAAAAGGTTGTGATCTAGCGCATGGAATTTAATGAAGTAAAAATCGAAATATTTATCCCAGAGGAATATATTGAAACTCTACGAGATGAATTAAATAACATTCACGCTTGTAAGGTCGGAAATTACGATAACTGTCTATCTTACAGCACAGTTAAAGGGTACTGGAGACCTTTAGATAATGCAACACCTTTTGATGGAGAAATCGGTCAAATATGTGAAGGGCAAGAATGTAAAGTCGAAATAAGGTGTAAACAAGACATTGTAAAAGACACACTTACCATAATTAATCGAATTCACCCTTACGAAACACCCATGATTTATATCATGCCACTACTAAATGAATATTTTGGACAAGTTTAATATTCTCGGAGGATATCACTTTCAAAAAACATGAAGTTAGTATTGTAATTTCATTTGTTAAAGATTACTTAAAGGTGTATTCAAAATCTATTCACGATAGTTCTAGAAAAACAAAAAATAATAATAAAGACTTAATGAGAATACATGCTATGTTACTACAAAAGGAGGGAAATCTTAATTGAAAACAAAATTTCATCATATTGTAAGAGGGATAATTATAAAAGATAAAAAGCTTTTAATAGCAAACTACAAAGGGCATCACTCTTTTCTACCAGGTGGTCATGTTGAGTTAGGAGAATCTGCAGAATGCGCATTAATTCGCGAACTTAGAGAAGAACTGGACATCAATTGTGAAGTTAAGCGCTTTTTAGGAGTGATTGAAAACCAGTGGCAAGATAGTGAAATACTTCATTATGAAATTAATCATGTTTTCGAAGTTGATAGTAAAGACTTACATAGTGATATAGAACCAATTTCTAAAGAGTCTCACCTAGATTTTAGTTGGATTATTCCTAATAATGAAAATCTAATTGCATATAAAATAATGCCTGAACCTTCAGTCCGAGGATTAATAGAAAAGGTGCAAAAAGAGGAATTATCAAGTTGTTGGCTTAGCAATTTATAAAATAACATGCAAGAGTACTACGTTGTAAAAAAACATGATATAAGTACCCTTTCTCGAAAAACTAATATACTCTTAGTTCATCTTTTTAAAAATTTAATATCTGTGTTTTTTTATGACTAAAAGATATCACGCAAAAAACTACCACGCTTAAGC
>Ga0102589_1002198_pt1 | contig 23392 bp, 22 predicted proteins | sample AraplaMF_Col_mLB_FD_76858 | JGI IMG/M metagenome (GOLD analysis project Ga0102589, IMG submission 76858) | Arabidopsis root microbial communities from the University of North Carolina, USA - plate scrape MF_Col_mLB | ecosystem: Host-associated > Plants > Roots > Endosphere | place: USA... | reverse complement strand
TCATCTTCTCGAACAACGTCATGTGCGCCGGGCACGTCACGGTCGGCGATTTCGTCATCGTGAGCGGCGGCACCGGGCTGCAGCAGTTCGTGCGGATCGGCGATCACGCCTTCATCGGTGGCGGCTCCGGTGTCCTGCTCGACGTCATCCCGTTCGGCATGGTGCGCGACAACCCCGCCCATCTCGCCGGGCTCAACCTGGTCGGTCTGAAGCGTCGCGGCTTCTCGCGCGAGCAGATCCACGAGCTTCGCCGCGCCTATCGCCTGCTCTTCGCCGACGAAGGCACGCTCTCGGAGCGGGTCGAGGACGTCGCTGCCGAGTTCGCCGAGCATCCGCTGATCCACGAGATCCTCGACTTCATCCGCGCCGGTGGCGATCGGGGGATTTCAGTGCCGCGCGACGTGAACGCGCCCGAACGGTGAGCACAAAGGCGGCCGACGCGGCAGGACGGCCGCAGGGACGGCGCGTCGCCGTCCTGGCCGGCCGTGGCGACTATCCGGTGCGGGTTGCGGGCGCGGCCGCGGCGCAGGGCGCCAGCGTCTATGTCGCCGTGCTCTCCGGCGCGGGCGATCTGGCCGATTATGCCGCCTACGATGCCAAGGAGTACCGCCTTGGCCAGCTCGGGCGCTTCCTCGACGAGATCAAGCGTCGCGAGATCGAAGAGATCGTCATGGTTGGCGCCTTGCCGCGGCCGAGCTTCGGTTCATTGGCGCCAGAATTGTCGACGCTGAAATACCTGCCGCACTTCGCCCGTGCCTTCCAGGGCGGCGACGACCATCTGCTGCGCGGCGTCGTCACCTTCTTCGAGGGCCAGGGGCTGCGCGTGCTCGGACCAGCCGACATCGCGCCCGATCTCGTTGCGCCGCATGGCGCGCTTGGGCGTTACAAGCCCTCCGCCATTGCGCGCGAGGCGATCGCGACCGGCTTCAACCTGCTTGCCGCGCTCTCGCCCTTCGACATGGGGCAGGCGGCGATCGTCGCCGATCATCGTGTCGTCGCCGTCGAGGCGGCCGAAGGGACCGATGCGATGATCGAGCGCGTCGTGGGCCTGATCCAGGCTGGACGCCTCAAGCCCGGCAAGGGCGACGGCGTGCTGGTCAAGGCGCCGAAGCTCGGGCAGGACCTCAGGGTCGACATGCCGGCGATCGGCCCGGATACGGTGGCGCGCGTCGCCGCCGCCGGCCTTGCCGGCATCGCGGTCAAGGCCGGCAGAGTGCTGATCGGCGATCGCGAGCGCTTGGCGACGCTGGCGGATGCGTCGGGCCTGTTCATCGAGGGGGTGGCGTGACCCGTCCATTCAGGCTGTTCATCGTCGCCGGTGAAGCCTCGGGCGACGCGCTCGGTGCGCGTTTCGTGGCGCGGCTCCGCGAGGTGCTGGGTGAGCGACCGCTCGAACTGTCGGGCGTCGGCGGCGAGGCACTGATCGCGGAGGGACTGCACAGTGTCTTCCCGCAGGAGGATATCGCCGTGATGGGCTTTGGCCCGGTGGTGGCGCGCCTGCCGCTGCTGCTCCGCCGGATGTCCGATGCGGCGCGCGCCGCTGCCGCCTTCAAGCCCGATCTCCTGCTCACCGTCGACGCGCCTGATTTCGGCCTGCGCGTCGCGAAGAAGGTGAGACGGCTCGCCCCTTCAGTGCCGATCGCGCACTGGGTCTGCCCGAGCGTCTGGGCCTGGCGGCAGGGCCGCGCCAAGCGGATGAAGCCGCATGTCGACCGGATCCTGGCGCTCCTGCCGTTCGAGCCGGCAGCGCTGAAGCGGCTCGGCGGTCCTGAAACCGTCTATGTCGGCCATCCCCTGATCGAGCGGTTGCACGAGTATCGGTCGGGGCCGGATGAGGCTGCGCGGCGCGACGACATGGAAGCGCCGACCATCCTGGTCCTGCCTGGAAGCCGACGCTCGGAGATCCGGCATCTGCTGCCGCCCTTCGGCGAGGCGGTCGCTTTGGTCGCCGAGCAATTGCCGCGAGCCCGCTTCGTGCTGCCTGCCGTGCCGCGTCTGGCCGAGGCGATCACGCAGCTCACGGCCGATTGGCGGGTCAGGCCGGAGATCGTGACGGGCGAGGCGGCAAAGCTCGCGGCCTTTCGCGAGGCGCGGGCGGCCCTGGCGGCCTCGGGCACCGTCACGCTTGAACTGGCGCTGGCGCAGGTGCCGACCGTGGCCGCCTATCGTGGCGCCAACTGGGAAGCCGCGCTGGCGCGGCGCCTCATCAAGCTGCCGAGCGTGATCCTGCCCAATCTGATCATCGGCGAGAGCGTGGTGCCGGAATTCATCCAGGACGAGGCCTCGCCGCAGGCCCTGGCCGCGGCGCTTCTCGGAGCGACCGCGGAGGGCTCGGCCCGTCAGCGCCAGCTCGACGGTTTCGCGACGGTCGAGCAGAACATGCGCAGCGCCGGCCCGAGCCCGGCAGCGAACGCCGTCGATGCGGCGCTCGCCCTTGTTCGGGAGCCGATCAACAGCTGATCGTCACTCGACGACTGCGCCGGACGCCTTGGCGATCGGGCCCCACTTTGCCAGTTCGGCCTTGACGTGCTCACCCAGCGCTTCCGGCGTCGAGCCGACGATCACAGCGCTGACATCCTCGAGGCGCTGCTTCACATGCGCGTCCTTGAGCGAGTCGTTGGCGGCGGCGTTGAGCTTGTCGACGATCGGGCGCGGCATGTTGGCGGGGCCGAACAGTGCGTTCCAGGTATAGGTCTCGTAGCCGGCGAGCCCGCCCTCGGCGATGGTCGGCAGGTCCGGGAAGGACGGGACGCGCTCCTTGGTGGTGACACCGATGGCGCGCAATTGGCCGCTGCGGATGAACTGGGCCGAGGAGGGCAGGTTGTCGAACATGATCGGCACGGCGCCGGAGACGACGTCGTTCAGCGCCGGGCCGGCGCCGCGATAGGGCACATGGTTCATGCTGACGCCGCCGAGCGACTTGAACAGCTCGCCGGAGAGGTGCAGCGGTGTGCCGACGCCGGAGGAGGCATAAGAATATTTGCCGGGGTTGTCCTTCAGCAGCTTCAGCACCTCCGGCACCGTCTTGGCCGGGAAGCTCGGATGCACGACCATGACGTTCGGCACCACTGCGAGCAGCGAGATCGGCGTGAAATCCTTGACTGCGTCGAAGGTTACGGTCTTCAGGATCGCCGGGTTGAGCGCATGGGTCGAGATCGTGCCGAGCAGCAGGGTGTAGCCGTCGGGCGTGGCACGGGCGACCGCGGTCGAGCCGATATTGCCGCCGGCCCCGGCGCGGTTGTCGATCACGATCGACTGGCCGAGCAGTTCGCCCATCTTCTGGCCCACCAGGCGCGCGACGATGTCGGTCGAGCCGCCGGCGGCGAAGGGCACGATCAGCGAGATCGGCCGCGTCGGGAACGGGGCCTGGGCGAAGGCCGTGCCGGCGAGAGGCAGAGCCGATGCACCGGCCAGGAAGCCACGGCGGCTGAGACCTTCGGTTTTCGACATGGGCGAGGAACTCCTTTTGCGGGTCGGCGACTGTAGCGCGCCGGGCGCAATGGTCATGCGCGTTGGATGCATCAATCGCCTGAAATAATAAAGGCCGCGACGGGGGTCGTCGCGGCCTCGCTTGTCTCAGATCGCTGCCGTTCAGCGGCGGCCGATCGGGGTGTAGTCGCGCTTCGGCGCGCCGGTATAGAGCTGGCGCGGCCGGCCGATGCGCTGGGACGGATCCTCGATCATCTCCTTCCACTGCGCGATCCAGCCGATGCTGCGCGCCAGCGCGAACAGCGCCGTGAACATCGAGGTCGGGAAGCCCATCGCCTTCAGGGTGATGCCCGAATAGAAGTCGATGTTCGGATAGAGCTTCTTCTCGATGAAGTACTCGTCGTGCAGGGCGATGCGCTCGAGCTCCATAGCGACGTCGAGCAGCGGGTCGTCCTTGATGCCGAGCTCGGCCAGGACCTCATGCGTGGTCTTCTGCATGATCTTGGCGCGCGGATCGTAGTTCTTGTAGACCCGGTGGCCGAAGCCCATCAGGCGGAACGGATCGTTCTTGTCCTTGGCCTTGGCGATATACTTCGGGATGTTGTCGACGCTGCCGATCTCCTCGAGCATCTTCAGCGCCGCCTCGTTGGCGCCGCCATGCGCCGGGCCCCAGAGGCAGGCGACGCCGGCCGCGATGCAGGCGAAGGGATTGGCGCCGGAGGAGCCGGCGAGCCGGACCGTCGAGGTCGAGGCGTTCTGCTCGTGGTCGGCGTGCAGGATGAAGATCCGGTCCAGAGCCCGCGACAGCACCGGGTTGACCTTGTAGTCCTCGGCCGGCACGGCGAAGCACATGCGCAGGAAGTTCGAGGTGTAGTCCAGCGAGTTGAGCGGATACACGAAGGGCTGGCCGATCGTGTACTTGTAGGCCATCGCCGCCAGCGTCGGCATCTTCGCGATCATCCGCATCGAGGCGATCATGCGCTGCTGCGGATCGGAGATGTCGGTCGAGTCGTGATAGAAGGCCGACATGGCGCCGACCGAGGCGACCAGAACCGCCATCGGGTGCGCATCGCGGCGGAAGCCCTGGAAGAAGCGGGCCATCTGCTCGTGCACCATGGTGTGGCGCGTGACGCGATAGTCGAAATCCGCCTTCTGCGCGGCCGTCGGCAGCTCGCCGTAGAGCAGCAGATAGCAGGTCTCGAGGAAGTCGCCATGCTCGGCGAGCTGCTCGATCGGGAAGCCGCGATAGAGCAGGATGCCCTCGTCGCCGTCGATATAGGTGATCTGCGACTCGCAGCTCGCGGTCGAGGTGAAGCCGGGGTCGTAGGTGAACATCCCGGTCTGGGCATAAAGCTTGCTGATGTCGATGACCGAAGGCCCGATCGAACCCGTTTTGACCGGCATGTCGACGGCCTTGCCCTCGACAGTCAACTGACTGGTAGTTCCGCTCATGGATCCGATCCTTTCAGGCTCGTTCTTCAGTCATGTGCCCGGTCGAACGGAAGCACCGGCTGCAAAATGCGTTCCGGCGTCATCCGAACGTCCCACGATGACGGCTCCATGACGGGAATGTCGAGGCGTCCAGGCGGGCAGGGTTCATCGAACTGATTTTGAAGCATTTTTTATGCCGGACCGGCTGCGGGAGCAGCCGATCCGCAGCGCGTTGCTAGACCAATTCCGCGAGGGGTTCAACCGAGCGGTCATTAGCCTTTCTGACGCGTCAGGCCGCGTCGGCGAGGCGCGCCAGCACCTCGTCGCGGCCGAGCACCGCCATCACATCGAACAGGCCGGGCGAGGTGGTCTTGCCGGTTAGTGCCGCGCGCAGGGGCTGCGCGACCTGGCCGAGCTTGACGCCGCTCTCCTCGGCGAAGTCGCGGATCGCGCTCTCCAGCGGCGGCGGCGCCCAGTCGGCGACGGTCGAAAGCTTCTGCGCCAGCTTGGGCAGGCGCTGCCTGGCGGCCTCGTCGAGCAAAGCGGCAGCCTTGGGCTCGAGCGCCAGCGGGCGCTGGGCATAGAGATAGGAGGCGCTGTCGATCAGCTCGATCAGCGTCTTGGCGCGCTCCTTCAGGCCCGGCATCGCTGCCATCAGCTTGGCTTCCAGCTCGGGCGTCGGCTCCGTGCCGATGCCGCGTGGCGGGCCGATCTCCGACCAGATCGCCTTCAGCGCGGTCATCAATTCGTGATCCTCCGACTGGCGCATATAGAGGCCATTGAGGTTCTCGAGCTTGGCGTAGTCGAAGCGGGCCGGCGAGCGGCCGATCGAGGACAGGTTGAACAGCGCGATCATCTCCTCGGGAGTGAAGATCTCCTGGTCGCCATGGCTCCAGCCGAGGCGCAACAGATAGTTGCGCAACGCGATCGGCAGGTAGCCCATCGAGCGATAGGCATCGACGCCGAGCGCGCCATGCCGCTTCGACAGCTTGGCGCCATCCGCGCCATGGATCAGCGGGATGTGCGACATGCTGGGAACCTTCCAGCCGAGCGCCCGATAGATCTGCGTCTGGCGGGCGGCATTGGTCAGGTGGTCGTCGCCACGGATGATGTGGGTGACGCCCATGTCGTGATCGTCGACGACGACGGCGAGCATATAGGTCGGGTTGCCGTCCGAGCGCAGCAGCACGAGATCGTCGAGATTCTCGTTCTGCCAGGTGACGCGGCCCTGGACCTCGTCCTCGACGATCGTCTCGCCGGTCTGCTCGGCCTTGAGGCGGATCACCGGCTTGACGCCTTCCGGCGCCGTCGCCGGGTCACGGTCGCGCCAGCGTCCGTCATAGCGCAGCGGCTTGCCCTCGGCGCGCGCCTTCTCGCGCATCTCCTCGAGCTCCTGTGGCGTCGCATAGCAGTAATAGGCCTTGCCGGCGGCCAGCATCTGCTCGGCGACCTCGCGATGGCGGGCGGCGCGCTGGAACTGGTAGACGGTCTGCCCGTCCCAATCGAGGCCGAGCCAGGCGAGGCCGTCGAGGATCGCGGCGATCGCGCCCTCGGTCGAGCGCTCGCGGTCGGTGTCCTCGATGCGCAGCAGCATCTTGCCGCCATGGCGGCGGGCATAGAGCCAGTTGAACAGCGCGGTGCGGGCACCGCCAATGTGCAGGAAACCGGTAGGCGACGGCGCGAAGCGCGTGACGACCGTGTCACTCATGAAAGGAGGCTCCGGCGGAACGGGTAAGCGTGGGGCGAGGGCGGTTTCGATACGGGCCTCGGCCGGGGCTGACATCCGGCGCCGCCGCTGTAACATGGCTTGCCGGCTGCCGTTAAGAGCCTCCTGCGGGGAGGGGGCGCAATCATCGCGCGGCCGCGATGGGGGGACGGATGCTCTCCTACGGGCCAGAACAGCGCCGTAGCAGGGTACATGCCGGCGTGCTGGCCTTGCCGGCGCGCTTGTGGCGCTTCGCCGGTTTCCCGTGGCCCGGATCGCTGTCGCTGCAGGACTGGGGCGGTCGCATCCGCCGGGCACTCGAAACCGAGGTCGAGCGCCGCCGGCTGTTCAATTGGCTGCCGGTCTGCATGGGCGCCGGTGTGCTGCTCTATTTTCTCGCCGATCGCGAGCCGGGGCTGGCCGCGCCGCTGGCCGGGCTGGTGCTGTGTGCGCTCGCTGCGCTGCTGCTGCTGCTGCGGCAGCGGCGGGCCGTCATGGCGATCTGCATTGCCGCGGCGGCCACCTTTGCCGGCTTTACGGCCGCGACCTGGCGGACGGCGAGCATTGCGGCGCCGGCGCTCGCGCGAAACCATGTCGGCAAGCTCACCGGCTTCGTCGAAACGCTGGAACAGCGCGAGAAGGGCGTGCGCATCGTCATCCAGGTCACGGATCTGCCGGGCGTCGAGCCCGCGCAGCGGCCGCGGCGGGTGCGCGTCACCACGCCGGTGACGACGCTGAAGCCCGGCGACCATATCAGCGCGACGGCGCGGCTGCTGCCGCCGCCCGGCCCGGCGCGTCCGGGCGGCTATGATTTCGCCCGCGACGCCTTCTTCCAGGGCGTCGGCGCGGTCGGCAACATCGCCGGCAAGATCGCGCTCTCGCCGGCGCCGGTCCCGATGCCACGCCGGCTCGCCCTGGCGGTCGCGATCGACCAGGCCCGCAATGCCTTGACCGAACGCATTGCGACCAGCGGCGGCGGGCAGGCCGGGGCGATGGCGGCGGCCCTCGTCACCGGCAAGCGCGGACTGATCAGCGAAGCGACCAACAACGACCTGCGCGCCGCAGGCATCTATCACATCGTTTCGATCTCCGGCCTGCACATGGTGCTCGCCGCCGGTACGATCTTCTGGCTGGTGCGGGCGCTGCTCGCCCTGTCGCAGACGGCGGCGCTGCACTGGCCGGTGAAGAAGCTCGCGGCGCTCGCAGCCATGCTCGGCGCCACCGCCTATTGCATCTTCTCCGGTGCTGATGTCGCGACCGAGCGCTCCCTGATCATGACGCTGGTCATGCTCGGGGCGATCCTGGTCGACCGGCCGGCGCTCTCCATGCGCAACCTCGCCTTGTCCGCGATCATCGTGCTGCTGCGCGAGCCGGAGGCGCTGCTCGGGCCGAGCTTCCAGATGTCGTTCGGGGCGGTGGCGGCGCTGATCGCCTTCGCCGAGCGCTGGCAGGAACGCCCGCCCGATGCCGCCGCGGCCTCCTGGCCCTGGCCGCTGCGGCCGCTCTGGCTCTCGGCCGTCGGCATCGTGACCACCACCATGGTCGCGACGGCGGCGACCGCGCCCTATGGCGTCTACCATTTCCAGACCTTCAACCCGTTCGGCCTGCTCGGCAATGCATTGGCGCTGCCCTTCGTCTCGCTGATCGTGATGCCGGCCGCGGTCTTCGGCGTCCTCGCCTATCCGTTCGGGCTCGACTGGCCGGCCTGGGCGCTGATGGGCTGGGCCTCCGGTTATGTGCTCCAGCTTGCCCATTGGGTCGCCGGCATCGACCGCTCGACGCTGGTGCTGCCGGCCTTCGGCTCGACCGCGCTGATCCTGTTCTCGCTGTCGCTGCTCTGGCTGACCTTGTGGACGACGGCGCTGCGCTTCCTTGCCGCGCTGCCTCTGGTCGGTGGGTTGGCCCTGGCCTCGGCGCCGTCGCGGCCGGATATCCTGATCGAGCGCGACGGCTCGGGTGTGCTGGTGCGCGGGCCGGAGGGGAAGATGGTGCTGGCCGGCAAGCCGAGCCGCTTCGTGCTGATGCAATGGCTGCACGCCGACGGCGATTCACGCTCGCCTGATGATGCGGTGCTCCGCAATGGCGCCGCCTGCGATGCGCGCGGCTGCGTCATTCGCCTGCCGGATGGCCGCTCGGTCGCCTATACGCGCGACCGCATCGCCCTGGTCGAGGACTGCCAGCGCGCCGATCTCGTGGTGACGTCGCTCTACTGGACGGCGCCTTGCGCCGCCCGCCTGATCGATCGCAGCGCCCTCATCCGCGACGGCGCGACCGCCTATCACGCGGCTCGCGGCGGCTGGCGCGCCTATACGGCCGACGAGGTCACGCGCCTGCGGCCCTGGACCCGGGCGCGACCGGAGCCGAAGCCGACGCCCGAACCCGCAGCTGCACCTGCGCCGCCTCCAGTAGCTGCAGAGCCGGCACAAGATCTGGAGGCGCTTTAGTAGCGCCGCATCAGGTTGACGAGCCGGCCCTGGATCTTGACCCGGTCGGGCCCGAGCACCCGCGTCTCATAGGCAGGGTTGGCGGCTTCGAGCGCGATCGAGGAACCGCGCTTGCGCAAACGCTTCAGCGTCGCCTCCTCGTCGTCGATCAGCGCAACGATGATGTCGCCGGTGTTGGCGGTGTCCTGCTTGCGGATCACGACGGTGTCGCCGTCGAGGATGCCGGCCTCGATCATCGAGTCGCCGCGGACCTCGAGGGCGTAATGCTCGCCGCCGCCGAGCATGTCGGCCGGCATCGAGACACTGTGGCTGCGATCCTGGATCGCCGAGATCGGCGTGCCGGCCGCGATGCGGCCCATGACCGGGATAGACACGGTGGAGCGCCCGTTCTCCTCGGCGGCCGGCGGCCGCGGCTTTGCCAGATTGACTGTCGGCGCCGGCGGGGTCTGGCCGAGGCCGCCCTGGACAATCGAGGGGCTGAAGCGGCCGCGCTGCGCCTGTGGCCCGCCGATGCCGTCCGGCATCTTGATGACTTCGAGGGCACGCGCCCGATTCGGAAGCCGGCGAATGAAGCCGCGCTCTTCCAGCGCCATGATCAACCGGTGGATGCCCGATTTGGAGCGCAGGTCGAGCGCGTCCTTCATTTCGTCGAAGGAGGGCGGCACGCCGGATTCACGCAGGCGCTCATGGATGAAGCGGAGCAGTTCGAACTGTTTGCGTGTCAGCATGGTCGCGCCGCTCGCCTCTCGGGCTGGAATCGAAACAAAGCACGAACACCATAGCTGTTCGCTTTGTGTTCCGCAAGGCGCCTCCTGCCCTAGGGTGAACGGATCAGCGCAGTCGGATGATCCGGCAGGGGTCGCCGGCCTTCGCAGGCTCGGCGAAGGCCGGGCGGATCACCAGCGCCTCGGCGCGCGACAGGTTCGCCAGCATCGAGGAATCCTGCTTGGCGAAGGGTCGGACGTGGCGCTCGCCGTCGATCGTCTCGATGGTGGCGCGCAGATAGTCCTGGCGCTCGTCATTGGCCGGCAGGTCGGCCGCGAGAATGGCTGGCTCGCTGCGGTCGCGCTCGGGATCGGCTATGCCCAGCAGGGCCTCGACCAGCGGCATGGCGAAGAGATGGCCGCAGACGATCGAGGAGACCGGGTTGCCCGGCAGGCCGAGCGCGACCATCGCGCCGAGCCGGCCCATCATCATCGGCTTGCCCGGCCGCATCGCGATCTTCCAGAAACCGAGCGCCATGCCCTGCGCCTTTAGCGCGGCCTGGACGAGATCGTGCTCGCCGACCGAAGCACCACCGAGGGTGACCAGGACATCGGCTCCGGCCTGGCGCGCTGCGTCGATCTTGGCGGCGAGGTCGGGGTGGTTGTCGCGGGCGATGCCGAGATCGAGCGCCGTGCCGCCGGCCTGCTCGATCAGAGCGGCGAGGGCGAAGCTGTTGGAGGCGACGATCTGGTCGGGACCGACCGGCTCGCCCGGCAGGACGAGTTCGTCGCCGGTGGCGAGGATCGCGACCAGCGGCTTGCGACGGACCGAAAGAGTTGGGTGCCCCGCAGCGGCGGCGAGGCCGAGCGCAGCGCTGTCGAGCCGGCGGCCAGCCTTCAGCAGGATCTCGCTGATCTGAAAATCGAGCCCGGCCGGGCGGATGAACTGGCCCTTACTCGCCGGCTTGGTGACGCGAATGACCGGGCCGCCGACGCCTTCGGCATGCTCCTGGATCAGGATCGCATCGGCGCCGTCGGGGATGGGCGCGCCGGTGAAGATGCGCACCGTCTCGCCCGGGCCGATAGAGCCGGCAAAGCCCCGGCCGGCAGCGGATTCGCCGACGACCTTGAGCTCCTTGCCCGGCGTGAGATCGGTCGCGCGGGCGGCATAGCCGTCCATGGCCGAATTGGCGAAGGGCGGCTGCGTCCTGAGCGCCGCGACGTCCTGCGCCAGCACGCGGCCGGCGCAGTGCGCCAGCGGCAGCGTCTCGGCCGGCGTCGGGCCGGGCACGCTGTCGAGCAGCGCCTTGAGCGCGACGGGAACGGGGGTGAGGCTCATGCTGGCCCTGCGATCTCGTAGGTTCCGGACTTGCCGCCGGATTTATGCACGAGTCTGATACCTTCGATATGCATGGCGCGATCGACCGCCTTCACCATGTCGTAGACGGTGAGGCAGGCGACGCTGACGGCGGTCAGCGCTTCCATCTCGACGCCGGTCTTGCCGGTGAGCTTGACCTCGGCGCGGACGCGCACACCCGGCAGCGTCTCGTCGATCATCAGGTCGACTGCGATCTTCGAGAGCAGGAGAGGGTGGCAGAGCGGGATCAATTCATGGGCGCGTTTGGCCGCCATGATGCCGGCGAGGCGGGCGGTGCCGAGCACGTCGCCCTTCTTGGCCTCGCCGTCGCGGACGATGACGAGCGTTTCAGCCTGCATCACCACATGGCCTTCGGCGACGGCGATCCGGACGGTCTCGGCCTTGTCGCCGACATCGACCATATGGGCCTCGCCCTTCTGGTCGAGATGGGTGAGGCGGCTCACGCCGCCGCCTCGGTAGCCTTGCCGGTCAGCAGTTCGCGCGTTGCAGCCGCCACGTCAGCCTGGCGCATCAGGCTTTCGCCGACCAGGAAGGTGTCGACGCCGCAGGCCTGGAGGCGGGCAATGTCGGCGTGGCTGAAGATGCCGCTCTCGCCGACCAGCAGTCGATCCTTCGGCACGCGCGGCGCCAGACGCTCGGTGACGGCGAGGTTGAGCTCGAAGCTGCGCAGGTCGCGGTTGTTGATGCCGACGAGACGCGTATCGAGTTTCAGGGCGCGCTCCAGCTCGGCCTCGTCATGAACCTCGGCGAGCGCAGCCATGCCGAGCGCCTTGGCGGTGGCCACGAGTTCGCGCGCGGCGGCATCGTCGAGCGAGGCCATGATGATCAGGATGCAGTCGGCGCCCCAGCTTCTGGCTTCGAAGACCTGGTAGGGCTCGAACATGAAGTCCTTGCGCAGGCCCGGCAGGCCCGAAGCAGCGCGCGCCTCCGAGAGGTATTCCGGCCGGCCCTGGAAGGAGGGGGTGTCGGTCAGAACCGAGAGGCAGGCAGCGCCGCCGGCCGCATAGGCCTGCGCTAGCGCAGGCGGATCGAAATCGGCGCGGATCAGGCCCTTGGAGGGTGAGGCCTTCTTGATCTCGGCGATCAGGGCCGGGCCGCCGGCGCGGTGCTTGGCTTCGAGCGCACCGATGAAGTCACGCGGCGCGGGCATCGCCGCGGCGCGCTTCTCGATCTCGGCCTGGGGCACCGCGGCGCGGGCAGCCGCGATTTCCTCGCGCTTATAGGCTTCGATCCGCCTGAGGATATCGGACATGAGCAGCCTCACGCATTGGAGCTGGCGACGAGGGTCGCGAGCGCAGCCTTGGCCTTGCCATTGTCGAGCACTGCATAGGCCTGCGCCAGCCCCTCGCCGAGCGTGGCGGCCTTGCCGGCGACGACGAGCGCAGCGGCGGCATTGAAGGCAGCGATGTCGCGGAAGGCGCTCTTCGCCCCGCTGAGCACATCCTGCAGCGCCTGCGCATTCTGCGCCGGTTCGCCGCCGCGCAGATCCTCAGGCCTGGCACGGGCGATGCCGACATCCTCGGGCGCGATATTGAAGCTCTCGATCCTGCCTTCCTTCAGCGCGACGACGCGGGTCGGGCCGGTGGTGGTGATCTCGTCCAGCCCATCCGAGCCGTGCACGGCCCAGACCGTCGTCGATCCCAGTGATTGCAGCACCTTGACCATCGGCTCCAGCCAGGTCTCGGAAAAAGCGCCGATCAGTTGCCGCTTGACGCCGGCCGGATTGGAGAGCGGGCCGACCAGGTTGAAGATGGTGCGGGTGCCGAGTTCTGTGCGCACCGGTGCGACATGCCGCATCGAAGCGTGGTGGGTCGGCGCGAACATGAAGCCGACACCGGCCTCGGCGATGCAGCGCTCGGTGCCAGCCGGCTCAAGCCCGACCTTGACGCCGAGCGCGGTCAGGACATCGGCCGCGCCTGAGCGTGAGGAAGCGGCACGATTGCCATGCTTGGCGACGGGCACGCCGCAGGCCGCGACGATGATCGAGGCCAGGGTCGAGACATTGTAGGAGCCGGAGGCGTCGCCGCCGGTGCCGACGATGTCGATGGCGTCGGCCGGAGCTTCGACGGTGAGCATGCGCGCGCGCATGGCGGTGACGGCGCCGGCGATCTCCTCGGTGGTTTCGCCACGCACGCGCAGCGCCATCAGGAAGGCGGCGGCCTGCGCGTTCGTCACCTCGCCGGAGAGCATCGATTCGAAGGCGTCGCGGGCTTCCTCGCGCGACAGCGAGGCGCCGGTCGCGACCTTGGCGATGAAGGGTTTGAAGTCGTCCATGGGAACTCGATCGATCAGGCTGTCGCGGAAAGGGCGGCTTTGGTGTTCTGGCGCGACCATCGCTCGGCGAGATCGAGGAAATTGCGCAGGATCGTCGCCCCGTGCTCCGAGGCGATGCTCTCGGGATGGAACTGCACGCCATGGACCGGCAGGTCGCGATGCGACAGCGCCATGATCATGCCGTCGCCGGATTCGGCCTCAATCGAGAGCTCGGTCGGGCAGGTCTCGCGTCTGACGACGAGCGAATGATAGCGTGTCGCCTCGAGCGGGCCGTTGATGCCGTGGAACAGGCCGCGGGCCCGGTGGGTGATGGTCGAAACCTTGCCGTGCATCGGCAAAGGCGCGCGCACGACCTCGCCGCCGAAGACCTGACCGATCGTCTGCAAGCCGAGGCAGACGCCGAAGATCGGCTTCTTATCGGCGCCAGCTCGAACGAGATCGAGGCAGATGCCGGCCTCGTTCGGCGTGCACGGACCGGGCGAGAGCACGATCGCGTCATGGTCGCCGGCGAGGGCCTCATCGACCGAGAGCGTGTCGTTGCGGCGCACGTCGACCTGGGCACCGAGCCCACCGATCAGGTGGACCAGGTTCCAGGTGAAGCTGTCGTAATTGTCGATCAGCAGGATGCGCATCGCCTCTAGGCCGTCCTCACCTAGTTTATCAGGGCTTGCACATGCCCCCGAACGCGCATGCCGGTCAAGCGCGAGGGCGCGGAGCTGGTCGCTCCGCGCCCTCGGCAGATTGTCGTCCGTATCGATGAACGTCGTTATGTCACGCGGCGATAATGCGCCGTCATGAACTGGACCCATTCGCCGTTCTCGCCCTTGGTTTGCGAGGACAGGACGTGATGGTCGGGGCTCTTGATCTCGAGAATGTCCTGATAGGCCGTGGTCTTGCCCGGCTTGGTGAAGTCCGGACCTTCGGTGTCGAGCGTCAGCACTTTGCCCTCGGCGTCGCGCGTGCCGGTGTAGACCCATTGATTGCCCATCATCGAGCCGATGAAGGAGCCGACATAGCGCTCTTTCTGCGGATCGTAGCCGAGCGTGATCCGGGTCGTGGCCGGGCTGCCGTCGGGCATGGTGCCGGTGCCGTCGCCGACGAGCCAGAGCCCGCCGAAGGACGAGAACGACTGCTTGCCCGACGACTTCATCGGCGGCTGGTCCGGGCCCATCAGGCACTCGGCCTCATAGGTCCAGTCGCCGACGAGCTGGTGGAGCCAGTCATGCTCCGCCTGCGGTTTGGCGGGCATGCAGCCGCTCATGTCGTTGGACTGGTCCTGCGGCTGGTTGAGTTCGGCGGTGTTGCTCATGGATCTTCCTCCTTTGCTTCGCTTACTTGGAGTGATTGATCGAACATTTGTTAGGCTGCGGCGGCGACCAGCTGCGGCCGTTCCGTGGCCTGCTTGAGGGCGGACAGGCCCTTCTCGAAATCGCCGCCGACCATGCGGTCCATGTTGAAGACCGTGCCCATGACCTTGCCCATGAACGGGCAGGCGCCCTGCATGTGCCAGGTCACCAGCGTGCCGCCCTCAGCCGCGGTGAGGCTGAAGGTGATCAGGTTGTGGCAGGCCATGGGCTTGGTCATATCGAGCGTGACAGCGAGTTTCACTGGCGCCTGAACCTCGACGATAGCGAGCTCGCCAGTGCCGACCTGCTTGTTGCCGTCGAAGGCGTAGACGGCGCCGACGCCGGAGGACGCGCCCTTGAAGCTGCGCGTCATCGCCGGATCCTTCTTCTCATAGGGCGACCAGGCGCCCCATTCCTGGAAGTCCGCGAGCAGAGCGAAGATGCGCTCGGGCGTCGCCCGGATCGTCGCGGAACGGCTGATCTCGAAAAGATCGGGCTTGCGTGCGGCGACAATGAGGACGCCGGCGACCAAAGCGAGCACGGCGATGGCGATATAGATGAGCATGGTTCCCTCCTGTTGGCAGGCATTCTGGGCCGCTAGTCCGCCCATCTGTTGCAAGGACGCCGGCGCCTCGGGCGATCCGACAGGGTGCGCGAAAATTTTTCGCGCTGCGCTTCAACCCGCTGCAGGAGCGTGGCAGCAGGACGCCGCCTGGTCCTCGCGCCAGCGGCCGGTCATGTCGGTCTTGCCGGGTGTGTCGTAGCGGTCGTGCGGGCGGACCCAGTCGGTCAGATTGCCGGCCGGCCCGGTCTCGTTGCGGCCCTTCGGGGTCAGGTCGAGATACATGTAGGTGCCGAGCACCTCCTCGGCGCCACGGCCGAAGGTCGAATAGGTCTGGTAGATCGTCCCGTCCGTATCCTTCTCGAAGACAGTATGGCCGGACAGGTCCTCCAGCGGCGAGGCGATCGTCTCGAAATTGTAGGAGGCGTTGGCGAGCTGCTCCGGCGTGTAGGAGACGTCGAAATCGTAGTTGAAGTCGCTGCCATGGGACGAGACCCAATGGAAGCGCCAGCCCATGCGGGTCTTGTAGGCGTCGATCTCGGCGAGCGGTGCACGCGCTACGGCGACATAGGCGACGTCATGACGCTCGAGATGCCTGAGCACGCCGTCGACATGATCGGCCTCGAAGGAGCAGCCGACGCAGCCCTCGATCTGGCCGGGCGCCAGCATGAAATGCTTGACGATGAGCTGGCTGCGGCCGCGGAACAGGTCGGACAGCGTCTGTTTTCCGGTCGGCGTATCGAAGACATAGGTCTTCTCGATCCGGATGCGCGGCAGGGCGCGGCGCTCGGCGGCGATGGCATCGCGCTGGCGCGTCAGCGCCTTTTCCTTGACGAGCAGGGCCTTGCGGGCGGCGATCCAGTCTTCCTTGCTGACGGTGGTCTGCGTCATGGTCGGTCTCCTCGCTGCACTGGCTGTTTCGATCCAGAAACTCAGGATTTCGAAGCAAGCGGTTGTCATCGGCGAGCTTTTCGACTTGGCCTGACCTGACCGGAGCCGTCTGCTCGCCGCCCCTTTGAATCAAGGACGAACGAGCGGGCGCGGTGCCGACACCATGCCGGAGAAATTTTCAGCAGTGATCCGTCGCCGGCCTCAGCCGGCGGCGACTTGCCCGCTCTCGCGCATCAGCCGGTCGATATGCTGGCGGATATGGGCGGCCTCGCTGGCCGAGCCGGCCAGCGCAATGGCGCGATTGAAGGTCGTGCGCGCCTCGCGGTCGCGGCCGAGCTGCATCAGCAGCCAGCCCTTGAAGCCGAAGAAGTAGAAATAGCCCGAGAGCTGCTGTTCGAGCGGCTCGACCATGGCCAGCGCCGCCTCCGGCCCGCGCAGCTTGGCGATTGCGACGGCACGGTTGAGCGTGATCACCGGCGAGGGCTGGATATGCTCCAGCGTGGCGTAGAGGATGTCGATCTGGGCCCAGTCGGTCTCGTCTGCCTGCGCCGCGCGACTGTGGACGCCGGCGATCGCGGCCTGGATCTGGTAGGCACCGGGCTGGCGGTGGCGCATCGCCTTGTCGACGAGCGCGAGGCCCTCCGCGATCATCTCGCGGTCCCAGAGCGAACGGTCCTGATCATCGAGCAGGACGATCTGGCCGTCGGCATCGAGCCGCGCTGCAGCGCGGGCGTGCTGCAGCAGCATCAGCGCCAGCAATCCCATGATCTCGGGCTCGGTCTGGAACAGGCGCAGCAGAATCCGCGTCAGCCGGATCGCCTCTTCGCTGAAGGGGCGCCGCCGGTCGGCCTCGGCGCCGCTGGCCGAATAGCCCTCGTTGAAGACGAGGTAGAGCATCGCCGCGACCGCTGCGAGGCGCTCGGCACGTTCGACCGGGCCGGGAGTCTCGAACGGCACGTTCGCGGCTGCGACCCGCGCCTTGGCGCGGGTGATGCGCTGCTCCATCGCGCTCTCGCCGACAAGGAAGGCGCGGGCGATCTGCCTGACGCTGAGCCCCGAGACGATGCGCAAGGCGAGCGCGACCTGCTGCGTCGATGGGAGATCGGGATGGCAGCAGATGAACAGCAGCCGCAGGATGTCGTCGCGGTAATGGCCGCCGTCGAGCCGCTCGGCGACCTCGCTCTCGGCGTCACCGAGATCGGAGAGCCGGTCCTCGTCGGGCAGGGCTTCCTGCTTCTTCTGCCGCCTGACCTGGTCGAGCGCGACATTGCGGCCGACGAAGATCAGCCAGGCGGCCGGATCGCGCGGCGGGCCGTTCTGCGGCCAGGTCTTGAGCGCCCTGAGGCAGGCCTCCTGATAGGCCTCCTCGGCAATGTCGAGATCGCGGAAATAGCGCAGCAGGGCGCTGATCGCCTGAGGGCGCGCCGAGGTCAGCGCCGCATGGATCCAGGCGATCTCCGCCATGATCAGACTCCGGCCGGGTAGTAGACGGCGAGCGGGCGGACCTCGAAGGCGCCGCCCGGATTGGCCTCGCCGAGCTCGCGCGCGATGCCGAGCGCCTCGTCGAGATCGGCGACGTCGACGATGTAGAAGCCGAGGAACTGCTCCTTGGTCTCGGCGAAGGGGCCGTCGATGACCAGCGGCGGGTCGCGGTCCTTGCGCAGCGTCGTTGCCGCCGTGGTCGGCAGCAAACGCGCGACCGGTCCGAGCTTGCCTTCCTTGGCGATGCGCTGGCGGACCTTTTCGAGGCGGCCCATGACCTCCTCGTTCTGCTCCTTCGTCCAGGCCGTGACGACCTCTTCGGAATGATAGCAAAGGATGGCGTAGTGCATGCGCAGCGCTCCGGTTCAGGCCAAGGACGTTCGGCCGGGCCGGCAGCCGACAAGGCCGCGCGAAAAAAATCAAGCTGCGTCGATCTTCCCTAGACCAAGTCATCCCGGGCGACCGAGGGGAGACCCGGGACCCATTCCTGAACCTCAATCGGGAAGGCTCAGGCATGGATCCCGGATCTCTGCTTCGCTGCGTCCGGGATGACCAGGAAGGGTTTTGAGACTTAAACGACCGGCGGGTTGAGCCGGGCGAAGCCCTCCTGGCGATGGTAGGGGAAGGCCGGGTAGGGCGGAACGATAGCGCTCGCCTTGTCGAGCCGGGCGATCTGCTCTTGCGTCAGGGCCCAGCCGATGGCGCCGAGATTGTCGCGCAATTGCTGCTCGTTGCGGGCGCCGATGATCACCGAGGCGACAGTCGGGCGCTGCAGCAGCCAGTTGATCGCGATCTGCGGGACGGTCTTGCCGGTCTCCCTGGCGAGCTCGTCGAGCACATCGACGATGGCGTAGAGCTTCTCGTCGTCGACCGGCGGGCCGAAATCGGCGGTTTGGTGCAGGCGGCTGCCCTCCGGGAGAGGCTGGCCGCGCCTGATCTTGCCGGTGAGGCGGCCCCAGCCGAGCGGGCTCCAGACGAGGGCGCCGACGCCCTGGTCGAGGCCGAGCGGCATCAGGTCGAACTCGTAGTCGCGGCCGACCAGCGAGTAATAGACCTGATGGGCGACATAGCGCGGGAAGCCGTGCTTTTCGGCGAGCGCCAGCGACTTCATCAGCTGCCAGCCGGCGAAATTGGAGACGCCGACCTGGCGGATCTTGCCGGCCCGAACCAGCGCATCGAGCGTCGAGAGCACCTCCTCGATCGGCGTGAACGCGTCGAAGGCATGGAGCTGGAGCAGGTCGATATGATCGCTGCCGAGCCGGCGCAGCGTGCTTTCCGTGCCGTCGATCAGCCGGCTGCGCGAGGAGCCGGCGTCATTGGGGCCGTCGCCCATCGGCAGGGTCATCTTGGTCGAGATCAGGACCTTGTCGCGCCGGCCCTTGATCGCCGCGCCGAGAATCTCCTCGGAGGCGCCGTTCGAATAGACGTCGGCGGTGTCGAACAGGTTGAGGCCGGCTTCGAGGCAGATGTCGACGAGGCGGGTCGCCTCCTTCGCGTCGCTGGTGCCCCAATTGCTGAAGAGCGGGCCCTGGCCGCCAAAGGTGCCGGCGCCGAAGCTGAGGGCGGGAACCTTGAGGCCGGAGTGGCCGAGATATCTGTAGTCCATGGTTCAGTTCCTTATGCGAAGTCTTCGATATTTATGCCTGCGGGCAGGAGGCGGGGGCGGTCTGCAGCGCCACCTGCGGGCGCTTGTCGAGGCGCAGGCTGATCACTGCCAGCACCAGGCTCGCGAGCGGCACCAGAGCTGCGACCCAGGTCACGGCGGCCAGGCCCGGGCCGTGATCGATGGTCACGCCGCCGAGCCAGGCGCCGAAGGCATTGCCGAGGTTGAAGGCGGCGATGTTGAGGCTGGAGGCGAGATTACGCCCGGCCGGTCCCGCCTTGTCGAGCACTCGCATCTGTAGGGGGGCGACAGTCGCGAAGGCGGCGGCGCCGATCAGGCCGACGAAGATCGTGACGGCGACGGGTGAGCGCAGCGTCGCCGTCATCGCGAAGAGCACGATGGCGAGCGTCGCGGTGGTCGCGAGCAGCGCGACCGGCAGGTTGCGGTCAGCGAGCTTGCCGCCAAGCATGTTGCCGACGATCAGGCCGAGGCCGAAGAGCAAGAGGATCGGCGAGACCGCTTCCTGCGAGAAGCCGGTGATCTCGACCAGGATCGGCTGGATATAGGTGAAGACCGCGAAGACGCCGCCGAAGCCGAGCACGGTCATGGCGAGGCCGAGCAGCACCTGCGGGTCGGCAAGGGTCGCGATCTCCTGGCGCAGCGGCGCGACCTCGACCTTGCCCTTGTCGGCCGGGACGAGACGGGCGAGTACCAGCATGGCGACGACGCCAATGCCGGCGATGGTCCAGAAGGTGGCCCGCCAGCCGAAATGCAGGCCGAGCCAGGCACCGGCGGGCACGCCGAGCAGGGTCGCGATGGTGAGGCCGGTGAACATCACGGCGATGGCCGAGGCCTTCTTGTCCTCGGGGACGAGGCTGGTCGCAACGACCGAGCCGACGCCGAAGAAGGTGCCGTGCGCCAGCGAGGTGACGATGCGCGCCGCCATCAGGAGGCCGTAGCTCGGCGCGAGCGCACAGGCGATGTTGCCGAGGGTGAAGATCGCCATCAGCAGGATCAGCACCTGCTTGCGCGGCAGCTTGCGCGTGGCGAGCGTCAGCACCGGCGCGCCGACGAAGACGCCGAGCGCATAGCCGGAGATCAGCAGGCCGGTCATCGCGACCGAGACTTGCAGGTCGCTGGCGACCTGCAACAACAGGCCCATGATGACGAATTCGGTGGTGCCGATGCCGAAGGCACCGGCGGTGAGGGCATAGACGGCAATGGGCATGGGACGCTCCGCGCCAGGCGAGAGGGGATGATGCCCAGCCAGATGGTGCAATGCGGTGGTTTGAACTAGGATGCCGCCCGTAACATCACTTGTGACTTGAGTTCACCATGGCAGCCCTGCTCAGCAACCGTTCCGGCGAGATGGAAGTGTTCGCGGCCGTAGTCGAGCGCGGCGGATTCTCCGCCGCCGCCAAGCTCTTCGGCATGACGCCGTCGGCGGTCAGCAAGCTGGTGACGCGGTTGGAGGCCAGGCTCGGCGCGCGGCTGATCAACCGCTCGACGCGCAAGCTGCAATTGACGGCGGAGGGGCAGGCCTTTCACCAGCGCTGCGTCACCATCCTCTGCGACATCGCCGAGGCAGAATGCGAGGCGGCGGCGGGACGGGCGCCGCGTGGGCGGGTGCGGGTCAACGCCAATGTCGCCTTCGGCAACCAGGTGCTGCTGCCGCTGGTGCCGGCCTTCCTCGCCGAGCACCCCGAACTCTCGATCGATCTCGTCTTCACCGACCAGGTCGTCGACCTGATCGAGGAGCGGGCCGACATCGCGATCCGGGTCGCGCCCGGGCCCTTGCGCGGCAACCAGCTGATGGCGCGCAAGATCGGCGAGAGCGGCGTTGCCGTCGTCGCTTCGCCCGACTATCTCGCCCGCTATGGCGAGCCGAAGACGCCGGCCGAGTTGGTGAAGCATAACCTCATCGGCTTCAACTTCGCCCGCTCGGTCGAGGGTTGGCCCTTTCGCGTCGACGGCGCGCTGATCTCGATCGCCGCGGTCGGCAACACCCAGGTCGGCGATGGCGAGATCGCGCGCCAGCTCGCCGTCGCCGGCATCGGGCTCGCCCGGCTCGGGCGCTTCCACGTCGAGGCCGAGATCGCCGCAGGGCGGCTCGTCACGGTGCTGGAGGATTTCAACGCCGGCGACATCGAGGTCATCCACGCCGTCTATCTCGGGCAGGGCGGCTTCGTCCCGGCCCGGATGCGCGCCTTCATCGATTTCCTGGCGCGGAACGTCCGGATCGCCGTGCGCTGAGTTCGCCACAGCACCGATCTTCGCACCTCCGGGCAACAGAGGCCGCGATGCTTGATTTCCTCAGCCAGGGATGCGCACGTTTCGGTTGCATTGCTTGCGCCTTGCCATAGCGCCGACGGGACAGACGGGGAAAGGCGAACAATGAGACGCATGGCGCGAAGGAAGGTCATCGCAATGTCGCTGCTGGCAACGCTCGCCGGATGGCTCGGCAAGGCCGAGGGTGCGCCACGTCGATTTCGCACCATGGCGGAACTGCGTGACCATATCATCGGGATCTTGCGCCAGACCTCAGGTGTCACAGATGTGAGGCCCGATCGCATGGCTGCGGAGAAATTGTCGTCCAAGGTCGGCAACAGCACGGTGAGCAGCGACCTCACCAACCTTTTCAACCGCTTGCGCGCCTATCCCGATGATGATTCGGACGCGATGATCGGCCAGTATGTTCGCGCGTTGACCCAGCACGCGCAGGGCGAAGGCTCGTTCGTTCTGGTTTTGCGGAGCGAGAGTTACATCGCTGAAATCGGCAAGACGATGCCGAACCTGCTCTCAGACCCTTACGTCGGCGACCTGCGTATCGCGTACATGATCGATCGGCCGGACACGCTCACCCCTGTCAGCCCCGACGACTTTCCAGACAAATCCGTCAAAGACATCAAGAGCGAGGCGCGCGCAAACGCCCGGCTGTGGCTGGACAAGGTCGTTGCCGACGACGCCTTCGGAGTTGGCTCGCTCTACTATGTTGATGGGAATACGACGCTGTCTCCAAGCCTCGTCCTCCTCGAAGAATTCTGGACCTCGATCCGATCACGCTTCCCCGGAAACGCGCTGATCGCCGTGCCTCGGCGAGACCAGCTCTTCGTGTTCGACGACACGGCGGAAGGCAAAGCCATCGCAAGGCGACTGATCGACGTTACGGTGAAAGAGGACTTTTCTCTGTTGTCGAACCGGCTTTACGCGCGGCGCGGCGGCAAGATCGTTGCAGTCGAGGAGTAAGCCGCACCAGCGCAGCAATCGCTAGACTGGTTCGATCCCTAGCCGGCGACACCGTTGATGTCTGAAGTTCTCAGCTCAGCAACAGGCTGTCGTCCGAGAGTTCCTCGCCGCGGACCTGCTTGAACAGGCGCAAGAGGTCGGGAACGTCCATCGCCTTGCGGCGCTCGCCGGCGATGTCGAAGACGACCTTGCCCTCGTGCAGCATCACGGTGCGGCTGCCATGGTCGAGCGCGTCGCGCATCGAATGGGTGACCATCAGCGCGGTCAGCTTCTGCTCCTCGACGATGCGCCGGGTCAGGTCGAGCACGAAGGCGGCGGTGCGCGGATCGAGCGCGGCTGTGTGCTCGTCGAGCAGCAGGGTCTTGGTTCCCGCCAGCGTCGACATCAGCAGGCTGACCGCCTGGCGCTGCCCGCCGGAGAGCAGGCCCATCGAATCGCCGAGGCGGTTCTCCAGGCCGAGGCCGAGCATCGCCAGCTTGTCGCGGAACAGGGCCCGGCGCGAGCGGTCGAGCGCCGCGCCTAGGCCACGCGCGCGGCCGCGCGCCTGGGCCAGCGCCATGTTCTCTTCGATCGTCAGGCGCTCGCAGGTGCCGGCCATCGGGTCCTGGAACACGCGCGCGATCAGGCCAGCGCGCTTCGGCGTCGGCCAGCGCGTCACGTCGATGCCGTCGACCTCGACCGTGCCGCGCTCGGCCCTTGCATCGCCGCTGAGGACGTTGAGCAGCGTCGACTTGCCGGCGCCGTTCGAGCCGATGACGGTGATGAACTCGCCATCGGGCACGGTCAGATCGAGGCCGCGCAGCGCCCGGTTCTCCAGTGGCGTGCCGCGCCCGAAGGTGACATGGACGTCCCGGACGCTGATCATGGCGCGCTCCGCTTGAACAGGCTGCGCAGCGG
>Ga0102589_1002196_pt1 | contig 23395 bp, 19 predicted proteins | sample AraplaMF_Col_mLB_FD_76858 | JGI IMG/M metagenome (GOLD analysis project Ga0102589, IMG submission 76858) | Arabidopsis root microbial communities from the University of North Carolina, USA - plate scrape MF_Col_mLB | ecosystem: Host-associated > Plants > Roots > Endosphere | place: USA... | reverse complement strand
CGCTCGCCACCAGCAACGCGACGAGGCCGAGGCTGGTCGCCAGCGCCCAGATCGACAGACCGGTCGCGACGCCCAGCGCGGTGAGCACACCGCCGGAGCGGCCGCCGAACAGGGTGTTGCGGATGGTCAGCGCCGTGTCCGGGCCCGGCGTGCAGATCACCAGCGCCGCGACACCGACATAGGCGAGGAAAGAAGCCAGCGTCATGATGCGCCCTCCGGCGTTAAGCCAAGACGCTCATCTCAGCACAGTCGGCTTCAGCCACCAATCCGGCTGGCCATGCGTAAAACGCTTGGCGGGCTCACCTATCTCGACCTGCGCCGCTGCGGCTCGCCGATGCATTCGGCTTGCTCCCACGCCGAAAACTCGCCGACGATGACGACGGATGGCCTGGCGCTAATGTGACCTCGAGGGTCCCGCGCAGCTTGGGTCGCGACGGCAAAATCCGGTCTGAACGTACCGTCGAGATCGCCGAGTGTCCGGACGGTCTCGGGCTTGCCCGGCAGATTCCCGACGAAGGTCAGCGACCAGACGCCATCCGTCTGCCGAGCGCGCATCACATAACCGCGGCTGCTGCGATGAGCGGTGCCGAACAGAACAATCGCGCCATCCTTGGCCGGCATCAGGCCAACAACGTTGTCGTAGGAGAGAACACTCTCCTGCCCCGTGAGCGAGCGAAAGCGCAACTCGCCACGCCATTCGCCGCGATAGGTGCCGATCAAACGCCCGCCGGCAACATCCAGCTCCTGCGCAGCGCGTGCCACCGGCGTTGCAAATTCGTTCCCCCTCCAACGCCAGCGACCGCTGGGACAGGCGCGCAACCGTTCGGCCTCGGCCTGTTGCTCCGCATTTACAACCACATCCGTCGCCGGTTGCTTGGCCTGTGCGAGCGCCGGCCCAACCGCGAACATCAGGGCAATCAACGGCAAGGCGACGGCATAGAGCATTGCGAGTTCCCGAAAGCGGACTCAACCTATCATCGTAGGCTTCACCCACCAATCCCGTTGCTGCTTCGCCAAAAGCTTCCCTGCTGCAGCGCTGACGCGGCAATCGTCGAACAGGGCGAAGCAGGTCGCGCCCGAGCCGGACATGCGCGCCAGCCGGCAGCCGGGCAAGGCTGACAGCGCCGACAGCACCTCGCCGATCACCGGCGCGACGACGCGGGCCGGCGCTTCGAGATCGTTGCCGGTGGTGGCCAGGGCCGCGATCAGCGATGCCGAAGTCGCCAGTGCAGCCTCCTCCGCCTTGAACGCCTCGGCCGCCCCCACATGCCCCTGCCCTGCCTGAAGACCGAGCGCGCGGAACACCGGCGCGGTCTCGACCGCGACGCCCGGATTGACCAGCAGCGCGAACAGGCGCGGCAGGCGCAAAGGCTGGCCGAGCCGCTCGCCGATGCCGCGCATCACGCGGGCGCACGCCTCAAGGCAGACCGGGACGTCGGCGCCGATCCTGCCCGCCGCAGCGAGCAGGGCCGGATGCGAGAGCGGCAGATCGTTGAGCCGCGCCAGCAAGCGCAGGGCCGCGGCCGCATCGGCTGAGCCTCCGCCAATGCCGGAGGCGACAGGCAGGCGCTTGATGAGATGGAAGCGGCCGGAGCGCAGGCCGGCGATCTCCTCGCGGAGCACGCGCTCGGCTTTGAGGACGAGATTATCCGGCCCGGTCGAGAGGCCTGCGCCGAACGGGCCGGAGATCTGCACCGCCGCCGGCTCGCCCGGCGACAGGCTCAGCTCGTCGCCGACGCCGGCGAAGGCAACGAGGCTGTCGAGCTCATGATAGCCGTCAGCCCGGCGTCCAAGGACGCGCAGGCTCAAATTGACCTTGGCCGGGGCGCGGGTCGCCAGTCTGGCGGGCAAGGATCAGCCGCCATCCTTCTTCGGCTCGGCCGCATTGGCCGAGGGCGCCGGGTCCTCGAGACCCTTCTCGATCTTGCGCTGGATCCGGGCCAGGTCCTCCGGTTCCGGCCCGAGATCGCGGGCGTAGTTCCATTGATAGCGCGCCTCGAGATAGCGGCCGGTCTTCCAGTAGACGTCGCCGAGATGGTCGTTGATCACCGGGTCGGACGGGCGCAGCTCCATCGCCTTCTCCAGCTCGGTCACCGCCTCGTCATAGCGGCCGAGGCGGTAATGCGCCCAGCCGAGCGAATCGATGATGTAGCCGTCGCGCGGCCTGAGCTCGACGGCGCGGCGCAGCATGCCGAGTGCCTCTTCGAGCTTGAGGTTCTGGTCGACCAGCGAATAGCCGAGGTAGTTGAGGACCAGAGCGCGCTCGCGGCCGAGCGCCTCGGGCATCAGCTCCAGCGCCTTGCGCAGATCGGCCTCGGCCTGCGGCCATCTCTTGGTGCGCTCATAGGCGATACCGCGCGAATAGAAGATGTCCCAGTTGGCGCGGCCGGGCGTGGCGAGCTTGGCGACCGCCTTGTCATAGGTCGCGGCCGCCTCCTCGAAACGCTTGCGCGAGCGATAGATGTTGCCGAGCGCCGAGATGGCGTCGATGTCGTCGGGACGGGCCGCGATGATCGTTTCGAGATGCTTGGCCGCCTCGTCGGTCTTGCCGAGCTGTTCGAGGCCGAGGCCGATCTGGATGTCGGCGACCGGACGCAGTGGCGAGTTCTCGGGCATGCGCCGGTAGACCTGGACCGCGTCCTCGGTCTGCTTGGCACGCTCCAGGATGTCGGCGAGCGTCAGCACGGCGAGATCGTGCCCGGGATCGAGATAGACGGCGAAGCGCAGATAGAGGAGCGCGGTGGCCTCGTCCCCCTGCAGGATTCCGGCGCTGGCGAGCCCGTAGAGCACTTCGGCCGCGCCCTGCTGGGTGTTGCCGACGATGCGCTGCAGCGGCTCCTTGCTGCTGATCTTGGCGATAGCGTCGCGCACGACCGGGTGGTTCGGGCGCACGCGCTGCTCGAAATCGTTCAGCGTCGCCAGGGCTGCCTCGCTGTCGCCGGCGCGCGCCTGCTGACGGGCCCAGAGATCGACCAGGCGCAGATTGGTCTTCTCGGCCTCATAGGCCGCCTTGAGCCGGCGGTTCGCGTCGTTGCGGCGACCGGCAATGTCGAGGATCAGCCCGGCGTGGAAATCGCGGAAGCGGTCGAAGGTCGCTTCGCCCTTGAGGCGCTCCAGCGTATCGAGCGCGCGGTTGGTCTCGCCCGAGCCGGAATAGGCCCAGGCCGCGAGCAGGGTCGCGGTGATGTCGGCGGAGCGGCCGCGGCCGCCGCGCTGCAGCTGGTTGCGGGCCGCCGCGTAGTTCTTCTGCTTCAGCGCGCGTACGCCGAGGGCGAGTTGGGCGAGGCCGTTGGTGGCGTCGCGCTGGATCAGCTTCTCGGCGGCGCGGAAGGTCTCGTTCATCGCGCCATCGGCGAGGAAGGCGACGAAGCCGCGCTCGAGCAGTTCGCTGTTCTGGGGATCGTTCCTGATCGCCTCGCGCAGGTAGATTGAGGCCGCACCGAGATCGCGGGCGGAGCCTGCCACCACTGCAGCAAGATAATTGCCTTCGAGGCTTTCCGCCGGCTCGAACTTCTCGACCGGGCGCGCCTGCGCGAGCGCGGGCAAGCCGACATGCAAACCTGCGACAAACGCCAGCACAAGGGCGGCGCTGCGGCCGTTGATCTGAAACGTCACGTTCGACTTTCTCCCTCGGTCCGCCCCGGCGCCGGGGACTGGTCCGTGGACGGGACCGTGACCTGAACGATTAGGCGGTCAACATGGCCGTTTCCGGGCCTGCCGACAAGAGTGGCGCCCCGCACTGCGTCATCGTTGTCACGCTGACGTGAAAAAGACACAGCCGCCCGCGCCAGGTCGGTGGGCGTGATGGATTCGGTCAATTTTTCGGGCGTAGTCTCGCTTCGCCGCGATTTCGCGGCGATTCGCCAAAGGTGCTCCCAGATGAAGAAGGTCTCGCTCGCGCTCGCGGCCGTTCTGACGCTCGCCGGCATTGCCGGTGGCTGCGCCACCAAGGAACCTGAGAAGCCTGCTCCGATCGTCCGCAAGGGCTGATTCGCCCTCCTGCGGGAGACAATCAAAAGGCCGCGAGGCATCTGCCGCGCGGCCTTTCTCTATTCCGGTCTCGCCGCCAGCCCGCGGCCGCGACGTCACATGTTCGAGTAGTTCGGGCCGCCCGCTCCCTCCGGCACCGTCCAGGTGATGTTCTGGGCCGGGTCCTTGATGTCGCAGGTCTTGCAGTGCACGCAGTTCTGCGCGTTGATCACGAAGCGCGGCAGGCTCTGCTTCTCCGGATCGGCATAGACCACCTCGTAGACGCCCGCCGGGCAATAGAGCCGCGCCGGCTCGCCATAGATCGGCAGGTTCTGCAGCACCGGCACGTTCGGGTCGGTCAGCTTCAGATGCGCCGGCTGGTCTTCCTCGTGGTTCGTCGCCGAGAGGAACACCGAGGAGAGCTTGTCGAAGGAGATCTTGCCGTCGGGCTTGGGGTAGACGATCGGCGTGACCATGCCGATCGGCTTCAGCGTGGCATGGTCGGGCTTGCCATGCTTCAGTGTGCCGAAGGGCGACCAGCCGAAGAGCTGGTTCAGCCACATGTCGAGCGCACCGAACGCAACACCGCCGAGTGTGCCGAGCTTCGACCAGAGTGGCTTGACGTTGCGCACAGGCTTCAGATCGCGACCGATCTCGGAAGAGCGCCAGCTGTCCTCGATGCCGTCGACGACGTCATGGGAGCGGCCTGCCGCCAGCGCCGGCACGAGGTGCTCGGCCGCCAGCATGCCCGACAGGATGGCATTGTGGCTGCCCTTGATGCGCGGCACATTGACGAAGCCGGCCGAGCAGCCGATCAGCGCCCCGCCCGGGAAGGTCAGCTTCGGCACCGACTGCCAGCCGCCCTCCGTGATGGCGCGCGAGCCATAGGAGAGGCGCTTGGCACCCTCGAAGACGTCGCGGATCATCGGATGGGTCTTGAAGCGCTGGAACTCGTCGAAGGGCGAGAGCGTCGGGTTCGAATAGTTGAGATGGACGACGAAGCCGACCGAAACCAGGTTGTCGTCGAAATGGTAGAGGAAGGAGCCGCCGCCGGTCGACATGTCGAGCGGCCAGCCGAAGGAGTGCTGCACCAGCCCCTTCCTGAACTTCTCCGGCTTGACCTGCCAGATCTCCTTGAGGCCGATGCCGTATTTCTGCGGCTCGCGGCCCTCGTCGAGCGCGAAACGCTTGATCGCGATCTTGGAGAGCGAGCCGCGGGCGCCCTCGCCCAGCAGGGTGTAGCGGCCGCGCAGTTCCATGCCACGGGTGAAGCGGTCGGAGACCGTGCCGTCCTTGGCGATGCCCATGTCGCCGGTGGCGATGCCGGCGACCGAGCCGTCCTCGTTATAGAGCAGCTCGGCTGCGGCGAAGCCCGGATAGATCTCGACACCGAGCGCCTCGGCCCGCGCCGCGAGGTATTTTGCGACCAGGCCGAGCGAGCCGACGAAGTTGCCGTGATTGTTCATCAGCTTCGGCATGGCGAAGTTCGGCAGGCGCGCCCCGCCGGCCGGGCCGAGGAAATAGAAGACATCCTCGGTCACCTGCGTATGCAGCGGACGCGCTTCGTCTTCGCGCCAGTCGGGCAGGAGCTTGTCGAGACCGATCGGGTCGATGACCGCGCCGGAGAGGATATGCGCGCCGACCTCGGAGCCCTTCTCGACCACGACGACCGAGATGGCTTCGTCGAGCTGCTTCAGCCGGATCGCGGCGGCGAGCCCGGCGGGACCGGCGCCGACGATGACGACGTCATAGTCCATGCTCTCGCGCGGCGTGCTCTGCGCTTCCTTCAGATCCATCCTGCCCTCCACCCCGCGCGGCTATGTCTCGTTAGATAGTTTATATATGAACTATCTTGATCAACCCGCCAAGCGTTACCGCCGGATTGATTGGAATTCCTCTATCCGGGCCTCCCGTTCATTTTGCAACAGCGAACGGGCTCGCTTCGTTCCAAGCGGCACGGTATTCTGTTCTCCATGTCCCTCGATGCCGTCTCCGCAGCCGAACTGATCGCCTGGTACGCCGACATGGGCGTGACCGAGGCGCTCGACGAGACGCCGCACGACCATTTCGCCGCCGCGCCGGAGCCCGCGCGACAGCTTGCCGCACGCCCCGTCCTCGCACCGCAGCAAGCGGCGCGACGCCCTGCGGCCGTGGCCACCGCCACCCCGCCCGACGAAGCGGCGCTGTCGGCACGGGCCCTGGCGCGCGAGGCAAAGACGCTGGAGGAGCTCAAGACGGCACTGGCGAGCTTCGAGGGCTGCCCGCTCAAGGCGACCGCCAAGAACCTCGTCTTCGCCGACGGCACCCCGACCGCGAAGGTGATGTTCGTCGGCGAGGCGCCTGGCGCCGACGAGGACCGCATCGGCCTGCCTTTCGTCGGCCGCTCCGGCCAGTTGCTCGACCGGATGCTGGCGGCGATCGGCCTCAACCGGCAGGAGCATGTCTATATCGCCAATCTCCTGCCCTGGCGGCCGCCCGGCAACCGCACGCCGACGCCGCAGGAGGTCGCGATCTGCCTGCCCTTCATCCAGCGCCAGATCGAACTGGTCGATCCCGACATCCTGGTCTGCATCGGTGGCCCGTCGGCGCAGGGGCTGCTCGGCGTCTCCGGCATCCTGGCCTCGCGCGGCCGCTGGATGGAATACGACACCGGCACGCGCATGATCCGAGCGATCGCGACGCTGCACCCTGCTTATCTCCTGCGCCAGCCCTTGCAGAAGCGCCTGGCCTGGCGCGACCTGCGCGCGCTCAAGGCTGCTCTTGCCGCGCATTGACGCAGCGGCGCGATGCCACTGCGTCATCGACACCGGCTGCCCCGTCGCATCGGCTTGATTATTCCGAGTGCAAAGTAGACCGTGCAACCAGCAGGGTCTTTCGGCGATGGCGAACCATGGCCGGCACGCCGGAGCGATGCGATGGAAATCGACGCCTTTCTGCTCTCCCGAATCCAGTTCGCCTTCACGATCTCCTTCCACATCGTCTTCCCTGCGTTCACAATCGGGCTGTCGGCCTATATCGCGACGCTGCTCGGGCTCTGGCTGAAGACCGGCGACCAGAAGTTCCATCTGCTCGCCCGGTTCTGGACCAAGATCTTCGCCGTCTCGTTCGCCATGGGCGTCGTTTCCGGCATCGTGCTCTCCTATCAGATCGGCACGAACTGGAGCCGCTTCTCGGTCGCGGTCGGCAACATCGTCGGCCCGCTGCTGGGCTATGAAGTGCTCACCGCCTTCTTCCTCGAAGCCTCCTTCCTCGGCGTGATGCTGTTCGGCTGGAAGCGGGTGCCGCCCTGGCTGCATTTCCTCTCGGCGGCGATCGTCGCCGGTGGCACGGCGTTGTCAGGTTTCTGGATCCTCTCGGCCAATAGCTGGATGCAGTACCCGGCCGGGCACGAGGTCCGCGACGGCATCGCCTACCCGGTCGACTGGCTGAAGATCGTCTTCAACCCGACCTTCCCGCTGCGCTTCGCCCATATGATGACGGCGGCTTATCTCACCACCGCATTCGTCGTTCTGGCGACCGGGGCCCGCCATCTGCTCGTCGGCCACCGCACCGAATCCGCCAGGACCATGGTGCGCATGGCGATCCTGATGATCGCGCTGACTGCCCCCCTGCAGGCTGTCATCGGCGATTTCCACGGTAAGCAGACGGCGATCTACCAGCCGGCCAAGCTCGCCGCGATCGAGGCGCATTGGGATTCGTCCAAGCCCGGCGCGCTCGTGCTCTTCGCCTGGCCGGACGAGAAGGCCGAACTCAACCGCTTCGAGGTTGCGATCCCCGGCGTCGCCAGCCTGCTGACGCATGGCAGCATGGATGCGCTGTTCCCGAGCCTCAGGGATTTCAAGGTCGAGGACCGCCCGCCGGTGCTGATCCCGTTCTTCGCTTTCCGCGCCATGGTCGGCATCGGCACGCTGATGATCGTCTTCGGCTGGGTCGGCGCCTGGCTGTGGAAGCGCGGCACGGTGTTCGAGGCGCGCCGCTGGCTCTGGCTCGCCCAGTATAGCTGGCCGGCCGGCTTCCTCGCCATCCTCTCCGGCTGGTTCGTCACCGAGGTCGGCCGCCAGCCCTGGCTCGCCACCGGCGTGCTGCGCTCGAAGGACGCGGTGTCCCCGGTGACGACGGTCGAGGTCGCGATCTCGCTGGCGCTGTTCGTCTTCGTCTACTGCGTCGTCTTCACCGCCGGGATCCTGCTGATCAACCGCCTGATCGACAAAGGACCCGACGAGATCAGCCATGAGGACCCGCCGGAGCAGCCCTCGAAGCGGCCGCTCAAGGCAGCGCAGGCTCCGGCGTCGGCGATCTTCGGCGATGGCCATCCCGGCGACGACAAGATCCAGCCGGCGAACTGAGGAGAACCTACGATGGAATGGTATCTCCCCGTGATCTGGGCCGGGCTGATCGGCACCGCCGTGATGCTCTATGTCGTGCTGGACGGGTTCGACCTCGGCATCGCGATCCTGTTCCCGACGACCAGGGACGAGAGCGAGCGCGACCAGATGATGAACTCGGTCGCGCCGTTCTGGGACGGCAACGAGACCTGGCTGGTGCTCGGCGGCGCGGGCCTATGGGTCGCGTTCCCTTATGCCTATGCGATCATCATGCCGGCCTTCTACATCCCGGTGATCCTGATGCTGCTGGCGCTGATCTTCCGCGGCGTCGCCTTCGAATTCCGCTGGGTGGCCAAGCCCCATCACAGGGTCTGGGACCTCGCCTTCTGGGCCGGCTCGACGCTCGCCGCCTTCGCGCAGGGGCTGATCCTCGGCGGGCTGCTGCAGGGCGTCAGGGTCGTCGACAAGCAGTTCGCCGGCGGCCCGTTCGACTGGCTGACGCCGTTCACGCTGATGTGCGCCGCCGGTGTCGTCATCGGCTATGCCACGCTCGGCGCAACCTGGCTGGTCTACAAGACCGAAGGGCCGGTGGCCGAGCGGGCGCGCCGGCAGGCGAAGACGCTGCTGCTGGGGTTGCTCGCCTTCGCGGTGCTGGTCTCGCTGTGGACGCCCTATGCGCATCCGCGCATCGCCGAGCGCTGGTTCACGCCGTCGAACCTCGCGCTGCTCTGGCCCTTCCCGGTGCTGACCGCCTTCTGCGGCTACATGGCCTGGAAGCGGCTGCATGGCGCGCACGAGTTCACGCCCTTCGCCTTCACCATCGCGATCTTCCTGCTCTGCTTCCTCGGCCTCGCGATCTCGAACTACCCCTATCTCGTGCCACCAGGCCTGACGATATGGGACACGGCGGCAGCGCCGGCCTCGCATGTCTTCGTGCTGATTGGCGTCAGCTTCCTGCTGCCGATGATCCTGTTCTACACGGCCTTCGTGTACTGGACCTTCCGTGGCAAGGTGAAGGCCGATGCCGGCTACCATTGACCGACCCGGCGGCAGGCGCAGCGCCTGAGACGATCGACAAGACCGCCGAGGGAGGGGCATGATGTTCGCAACCCGGATCGCCCGCAGCACCTTGATCGCCGCGCTGTTGCTGGCCGCTCCCGCCTGGGCAACGCCGCAGAAGCCCGTCCTCGACGCGGCAGAGGCCGAAAAGCCGGCCTATCTGGCGACGCTCGAAAAGCTGGTCTCGATCGAATCCGGCTCGCGGGATGCGCAAGGCCTTCAGGCGATCGCAGCCCTGATCGCCGATCGCCTGAAGGCTCTCGGTGGCGAGACCGAGCTGGTCGAGTCGGCAGACCCGGCCAAGTCTCCCGGCAAGGTCGCGCTGGCGCGCTTCAAGGGCAGCGGCACCAGGAAGATCCTGCTGCTGGCGCATATGGACACGGTCTACGCCAAGGGCATGCTCGCCCAGCAGCCCTTCCGGATCGAGGGCGACAAGGCCTATGGCCTCGGCATCGCCGACGACAAGCACGGCGTCGCCCTGATCCTCCACACCGTCGCGCTGCTCAACAGGCTCGCGGCCAGGGACTACGGCACCCTCACCGTCCTGATCAATGGCGACGAGGAGATCGGCTCGGCCGGCTCCAGGGCGCTGATCACCAAGATCGCGGCCGAGCAGGACGCGGTGTTTTCCTGCGAAGGCTCCAATATCGCCCAGGACACGCTCCGCCTCGCCACCAGCGGCGTCGGCTCGGTGCAACTCAAGGTCACCGGCCGGGCCTCGCATGCCGGCAGCTCGCCGGAGCAAGGCCGCAACGCGCTCTACGAGCTCGCCCACCAGGTCCTGCAGATGCGCGATCTCTCCAAGCCGGAGATGGGCCTCAAGCTGAACTGGACACTCGCCTCCGCCGGCTCGGTCGGCAACGCGATACCGGCAGAGGCGAAGGCGCATGGTGACATGCGGGCGCTGCGCATGGCCGATTTCGACCTGATCGAGACCGCGGTGAAGGAGCGCATCCAGAACAAGCTCATTCCCGACACGGTGGTGGAAGCGACCTTCACGCGCGGGCGCCCGCCCCTGGCGCCGACCGAGGCCAGCAAGGCGCTCGGTGCGCATGCCAAGCGCATCTTCGACGAGATCGGCCGGCCGCTGACCATCGCCGAGAGAGCGACCGGCGGCGGAACCGATGCCGCCTATGCCGCGCTCCAGGCCAAGGGGCCGGTGATCGAAGGCTTCGGCCTCAGGGGCTTCGGCTCCCATTCGAACCAGAACGAATATGTCGCGCTGGATTCGATCGTGCCCCGGCTCTATCTGCTCGCCCGCATGATCACCGACGTATCGCGCGGCGAGGCCAAATAGCCGGCCGCCGCGGCCAGGCTGACGGCAACGCTTGAGTTCCGCCGCGTCCTCGCCGACATTGGCGGCGCTGCAACAAGGGTTCGCGCATGCGTTGGGAAGATTACCGCCAGTCCGAGAATGTCGAGGATCGGCGCGGCGGCGGTGGCGAATATGCCGGTCTTCCCGGCGGACGCGGCGGCATCGGCATCGGCACCATGGTGGTGCTCGGCCTGCTCGGCTGGGCGCTCGGCATCGATCCGCGCCTGCTGATCGGCGGCGCCGAGCTGATCGGCGGCATCGGCGGGCGCAGCGCGCCGACGCAGGAGCAGCGCAAATCGGCCGGCCCGCCGCAGGACGAGATGGGCAAGTTCATTTCAGCGGTGCTGGCCCAGAATGAGGACATCTGGAGCAAGGTGCTGCCGCAGCAGGCCAACCGGAAATACGTACCGCCCAAGCTGGTGCTGTTCAGCGGCGTCGACCGCTCGGGCTGCGGCACGGCCCAGTCGGCGATGGGGCCGTTCTATTGCCCCAACGACCAGCGGGTCTATCTCGACCTCTCCTTCTTCCAGGAAATGCAGCGCAAGCTCGGCGGCGGCGGCGACTTCGCCTATGCCTATGTCGTCGGCCACGAGGTCGGCCACCACATCCAGAACCTGCTCGGCATCCTGCCGAAAGTGAACGAGCTGCGCCAACGGATCTCCGAGCGCGAGTCGAACGCGCTGTCGGTGCGCGTCGAATTGCAGGCCGACTGCTTCGCCGGCGTCTGGGCCTACAACCTCCAGGCGATGGACCGGGTCGAGCCTGGCGACGTCGACGAGGCGATGCGCACCGCCGCTGCGATCGGCGACGACAAGCTGCAGCAGCAGGGCCGTGGCGTCGTCGTGCCCGATTCCTTCACCCACGGCTCGTCGGCACAGCGCACACGCTGGTTCAACACCGGCTTCAAATCCGGCTCGCTGCAGAGCTGCGACACCTTCCGCACCAACCAGCTCTGACGCCTGCCGTCATTGCGAGGAGCGCAGCGAAGCAATCCAGGAGGGCTCGCTCGGCGGCCCTGGATTGCTTCGTCGCTGCGCTCCTCGCAATGACGGCAGGCGTCAGAGCGCGGCGCGCTCCCGGCGGACCGGCAGCCGGCGCGGCGCGCGGGCCAGCTTGCCGGAGAGGATCTGCTTCTTCGGCGCCAGCAGCCCTGCCCTGACGCCGCGCGAGCGCAGCGAGACCGCGCCCCATTCGCGCAAGGCGGCCGCCATGCCGCGCAGCGGCATCAGCGCCGGCCGCGCCGCCGCTGTCAGCAGATGGCGCTCGATGCTAGGCGTCCATGCCGGCTCCGGCAGATCGCCGGCCTCGAGCAGGATCACCCAGTCGCCGCGCGCCTCAGCGACCCCGCTGGACCAGGCCTCACCGTTCGTCGCCAGTCTCTTCGTCTTGACGTAGCTGGCGCCGGTCTCGTCGGCGAGGCGCTCGATCGCGGCGTCGTCACCGTCGTCGATCACCACGGCATGGCCGACCACACCCTTGGCGACAGCCGGAATCAGCACCGACAAGGTCGCAGCAAGCGCCTCGGCGTCACGATTGGCCCGGATGACAGCGGTGATCATGGGCGCTCAGCTTATGACGCAGTGCAACATGTCGCAATCCTGTCACTTGCCTTTTGTTCCTGTTATGTTCACATTCCTTGGTCTCGGAACCACCGATTCCGCCGGGAGACGAAGCCATGCTGCAGGCCAGACCCTCAGCCAGGACGCAACCGCTCAAGCGCCGCGATGCCGAGCCCGGCACGGTCTCGGCGCCGGTGCGGCTCGCGCCGGTCGACCCGCTCGCCCATATCGGCAGCCAGATCGACCCCGAGCGGCGGCGCGGGCGCGGCGCGACGATCAATCCCGGCGGGCGCTACGAGCCCGCGGAACGGATCAACGAGGATGACGGCTGGGGCACGCTCGGCGAGTTGCCGCCGTTCAAGACCGAGGTCTCGGTCGAGAAGCCGCGCACCATCATTACGCGTAACGACTCCCCGGATATCTCCTTCGACCGCTCGATCAACCCCTATCGCGGCTGCGAGCATGGCTGCGTCTACTGCTTCGCGCGGCCGAGCCATGCCTATCTCGGCCTGTCGCCCGGGCTCGACTTCGAGAGCAAGCTGACCGCCAAGCCCGATGCGGCGCTGCTTCTGGAGAAGGAACTGTCCTCGCCGAGCTACCAGCCGCGCACCATCGCGATCGGCACCAATACCGACGCCTACCAGCCGATCGAGAAGAAGCTCAGGATCATGCGTTCGATCCTGGAGGTGCTGGCGAAGTTCAACCATCCGGTCGGCATCGTCACCAAATCGGCGCTGGTGCAGCGCGACATCGATATCCTCGCGCCGATGGCGGCGAAGGGGCTGGTCAAGGTCGCGCTCTCGGTGACGACGCTCGACCCCAAGCTCGCCCGCAACATGGAGCCGCGCGCCGCGGCGCCGGCCAAGCGGATCGAGACGATTCAGAAATTGTCGGAGGCAGGCATCCCGGTGACGGTGCTGGTCGCGCCGATCGTGCCGGCGATCAACGAGCACGAGATCGAGCGCATCCTGGATGCTGCGAAAGCAGCGGGAGCGCGCGAGGCCGGCTATGTGCTGCTGCGCCTGCCGCTCGAGGTGAAGGACATCGTGCAGGACTGGCTGGTGACGCATCACCCCGACAAGATGCGCCATGTCGTCTCGCTGATCCGCTCGACCCGCGGCGGCAAGGATTACGATGCCGCCTGGGGCCAGCGCCAGGTCGGCTCCGGCCCCTATGCCTGGATGATCGGGCGGCGCTTCGAGATGGCGGCCGAGCGGCTCGGCTTCAACAGCGCAAGGCTGCGCCTGCGCACCGACCTCTTCGTCAGGCCGGAGAAGGAGAAGGCGCAGCTCAGCCTGTTCTGAGCGCTCCAGCATGGCGCGCCGCGGCACCGATCGGACCGCCATGCGTTTCCGTTCCATGGAGCGGAGGCCGCCATGGACGATTTCAGCAGCGAGGTGATCGAGACTGGCGAGGCCGCGATCTTCCTGCGGGGACAGGGCTGCGGGCCACCGCTCCTTTTACTGCACGGCTTCCCGCAAACGCATCTGATGTGGCGGGATATCGCTCCATTGCTGGCGGAAGAATTCACAGTCATCTGCGCCGATCTGCGCGGCTATGGCGCGAGTTCCTGCCCGCCCTCGACCGCCGATCATGCGCCCTACAGCAAGCGGGCCGTCGCCGCCGACATGGTCGCCGTCATGGAGACGCTGGGCTTCTCGCACTTTTGCGTGGCCGGGCACGATCGTGGCGGCCGTGTCGCCTATCGTCTCGCGCTCGACCATCCCGAGCGGATCGCAAAGCTCGCTGTCCTCGACATCGTGCCGACGGCCGAAGCCTGGAATCGGGCCGATGCCCGCTTCGCGCTCGGCTTCTGGCCGTGGACACTGCTCGCCCAGCCGGAGCCTCTACCGGAGCGGCTGATAGCGGCGGCACCTGATACAATCATCGACAGTGCGCTCGCTGGCTGGGGCACGCCGGCTTCGACCTTCTCATCAGGCGCGCGCGAGGCCTACATCGCGGCTCTCAGCGATCCCCAGCATGTCCACGCGATCTGCGAGGAGTACCGGGCGGCCGCCGGGATCGACCGCGAGCACGACGCTCATGATCAGCGGAGCGGGCGGCGCATCTCCTGTCCGGTGCTCGCGCTGTGGAGCGCCGAGGGGCCGCTGGCGCAATGGTACGAGGCCGATGGCGGACCGCTCGCGATCTGGCGCCGCTGGGCGGATGATGTCGAAGGCGACGCGGTTCCCGGCGGCCATTTCTTCCCGGAAGCGTATCCGATGGCGACGGCGAAAGCCCTGCGCGCCTTCTTCCTTGACCCAAGCTGAACTGTGGATGTGACGCTGGCAGCGGCAGACCTGCGCGTCGTGATCTGGCATAGCGAAGCCATGACCGCCGATTTCAGCCGCGAGCAGGCCGCGATGATTGCCGGGCGCGCCCGCGTCGCCGGTGTGGACGAGGTCGGGCGCGGGCCGCTTGCCGGCCCCGTCGTCGCAGCCGCCGTCATCCTCGATCCGGCGGCTATCCCAGATGGTCTCGCCGATTCCAAGGAACTCACCGCCCAGCGCCGCGAGGAGCTCTGCGTGCTGATCCTCGCCAGCGCGCTGGCGGTCGGCGTCGGCAGCGCCTCGGCGACCGAGATCGACACGATCAACATCCGCCAGGCGACCCTGCTGTCGATGCGGCGCGCAGTGTCGGCGCTGCCGCTCTCACCCGATCTTGTCCTGGTCGACGGCAACGATCCGCCGGCGCTGGCCTGCGGCTGCGAGGCGGTCATCGGCGGCGACGGGCTGATCGCCTCGATCGCCGCGGCTTCGATTGTCGCCAAGGTGATGCGCGACCGGATGATGGCGCGGCTTTCGCTGACCTACCCGGCCTATGGCTTCGCCGGCCATGCCGGCTACGGGACGGCCAAGCACCGCGCTGCCATCAAGGAGCACGGCCCCTGCCCCGCGCATCGCTATTCCTTCGCGCCGATCAAGGGCGCCTGGGCGCGGGCGGGATAGCGTCAATGACGAGCCACGCCTCCCTTCTCCCCTTGCGGGAGAAGGTGGCTCGGCGAAGCCGAGACGGATGAGGGGTCGCGCGACGATTACAGCCTTCGCGCTTGATATGCGCTGACGCCGGATAGGGTAGTGCGACCCCTCATCCGGCCCTCCGGGCCACCTTCTCCCGCAAGGGGAGAAGGGAAGCCGCGCGCGTTGGACGCCTCCCCCAACGGCAGCTCCGAGCCGCTTACCCTTCCTTAACTTCCGTTACGAATTTCCAAACATATTCAAGGGGCTAGGCAAATTCTGCAGCCCCAGAATGGGACGCATTTTTTTCAACCTGGAAACCCGACCTTTACCCTGACCAGCCAGGATCGCGAGCGTTGAAGTTGCGTAACGGTCTTGGCGTCATGAGTACCTCGCGTACCGGGACCGCCAGCGCTCCCGTCCGGATTCAGGTTTCGCGTACCGGACGGCCCGCGCTGGGGGCCCGGATGAAGGCCAAGAGCCTTCTTCCCTCTCAGATCCTCCCGCCTCGCGAGCTTCCGCTCGACCAGGTGATCGTCGGCGATTGCGTCGCCGCGATCGAGGCCCTGCCGCCGGGGAGCGTCGACCTCGTCTTCGCCGACCCGCCCTATAATCTCCAGCTCGGCGGCGATCTGCGCCGGCCCGACGACAGCCTCGTCGATGCCGTCGACGACGACTGGGACAAGTTCGCCTCCTTCGCCGATTACGACGCCTTCACCCGCGCCTGGCTCACCGCCTGCCGCCGGGCGCTGAAGCCGGACGGCGCGCTCTGGGTGATCGGCTCCTATCACAACATCTTCCGCGTCGGCTCGATCCTGCAGGATCTCGGCTTCTGGATGCTGAACGACATCGTCTGGCGCAAAGCCAACCCGATGCCGAATTTCCGCGGCCGACGCTTCACCAATGCGCATGAGACGCTGATCTGGGCGGCGCGCGGCGAAGCCTCGAAATACACCTTCCATTACGAGGCGCTGAAGGGCGGCAACGACGACCTGCAAATGCGCTCGGACTGGTACCTGCCGCTCTGCACCGGCGAGGAGCGCCTGAAGGACGACAAGGGCGCCAAGGTCCATCCGACCCAGAAGCCCGAATCGCTGCTCGCCCGCGTGCTGCTCTCAGCCAGCAATCCCGGCGACGTCGTGCTCGACCCGTTCTTCGGCACCGGCACGACCGGCGCCGTCGCCAAGGCACTCGGCCGCCATTTCATCGGGATCGAGCGCGAGCAGGTTTACGCCGAGGCGGCGCGCGAGCGCATCGCTGCGGTGCAGCCGCTGCCGCCGGAAGCCTTCTCCACAGCGCCGTCGAAGCGCAGCGAGCCGCGCGTGCCTTTCCTCAGCCTGGTCGAGGCCGGTCTGGTCAAGGCGGGCGAGCGCGTCTTCGACGAGAAGCGCCGCCATAGCGCCACCATCCGCGCCGATGGCACGCTGGTGCTCGGTCCGGCCGTCGGCTCGATCCACAAGGTCGGCGCGCTGGCGCAAGGCCTTCCAGCCTGCAATGGCTGGACCTTCTGGCATGTCGAGCGCGACGGCAAAGCGCTGCTGCTCGATGCCTTGCGCGGCGAGATCCGGGCGCAGCTCGCGGCGGCCTAAGCCCGCCGCAGCTCCTCCAGCCCGGCTTCGAGCGCCTTCAGGAAGACGTTCGGAAACGCCTCCTCCTTCAGCCGGTTGAACGGGGTGAAGCGCATGCCCTCGGGCGTTGGCGTCTCCAGCGGCACGCGCCCGGCAAACACCGTCAGCTCCAGCGGAAAATGCGTGAAGACATGGTGGACCGGCAGCATCAGCCGGCGCCACTGCGCCGGCACGGGCTGATCGCGCAGGGCATCACCCAGCTCGTAGTCCGCCCGCCAGTCGCTGCCGGGCACCTCGACCATGCCCCCTAACAGCCCCTTCGCCGGGCGGGTGCGGACCAGCACGGCGCCGTCCTCGCGCATTGCGACGAAGGCCGCGCCATAGCGGGTCTTGCCGGTCTTCTTCGCCGCCTTGCGCGGAAAGTTCTCCTGCGTCCCGTCGATGCGGGCCCGACAAGGCTCGCGCCAGGGGCAAAGCCCGCAGGCCGGCGAGCGCGGCGTGCAGATCGTGGCGCCCAGATCCATCAGCGCCTGCGCAAAGTCTCCCGGCCGATCGTGCGACAACAGCGCCAGCACCTGCTCGCGGATCAGCGGCTTGGCGCCGGGCATCTCATCCTCGATCGCGAAGAGCCGGGTGATCACCCGCTCGACATTGCCGTCGACCGCAACCGCCGGTCGGTAGAAGGCGATCGCCGCGATGGCCCCCGAGGTATAGGCGCCGATGCCCGGCAGGGCGCGCAAGGCCTCCTCGGTATCGGGAAAGCGGCCGCCGTGCTCCTGCGCGACCGCCTTGGCGCAGGCATGGAGATTACGGGCGCGGGAGTAATAGCCGAGACCGGCCCAGGCCTGCATCACGCTCTCGGACGGCGCGGCGGCGAGCGCCTCGACGGTCGGAAACCGCGCCATGAAGCGCTCGAAATAGGGCTTCACCGCCGCGATCGTGGTCTGCTGCAGCATGATCTCGGAGACCCAGACACGGTAAGGGTCGGCCCGCTCGCCCGGCAGCGCACGCCAGGGCAGGGCGCGGCGATGGCGATCGTACCAGGCGAGGAGATCGGCGGCGCGGGGCTGGGGAGCGGAAACGTCCATGATGTCCGGTGTAATGCGTCGGGCGGAACAGGCAAAGGCATCCGAGGTCACTGCGATGCGTGCAGGGGCACCATGACCACAATGCCGTTGCCTGGCGCAGGCGCCGTCACACAAATGTTCGCAATCGGCGGGAGTTTTCGCAGAGCAGAACAAGGCGGTGCCGTCGTGGCGGCTGTACTGGAAGAGTTCGGTCCCGAGATCTGGATCGCGAGCGGCCCGCAGGTGACGGCGGCGCTCGGCTTTCACTATCCGACGCGCATGGCCGTGATCCGCCTCGCCGACGGAGAGCTGTTCGTCTGGTCGCCGACGGCGCTGAGCGATGGACTCAAGGCGGAACTCGCGTCGCTCGGCCCCGTCCGCCATCTCGTCGCGCCCAACTCCCTGCACGACCTCTTCATCGCGAGCTGGAAGCAGGCCTATCCCGAGGCTCGCCTCTATGCCGCGCCGGGCTTGCAGGAAAAGCGTCGGGACCTCGTTTTCGATGCTGAGATCACCGACGATGCGATGCTGCCCTGGACGAGCGAGATCGCCCATGTCGTCATGGCGGGCAATGCGATCACGACCGAAGTCATCTTCTTTCATGCCAGGAGCGGCACGGTGCTGTTCACCGACCTGTTGCAGCAGTTCCCGCCGCGCTGGTTCAGCGGCTGGCGCGCGCTGATCGCGAAATGGGACCTGATGCTCGCCCCGGAACCTTCGGTGCCGCGAAAATTCCGTCTCGCCTTCACCGACAGGAAGGCGGCCCGGGCCGCTGCCGAACGCCTGCTGTCATGGCCGGCCGAGAAGGTGCTGATGGCGCATGGGACGCCGGTCCGGACCGATGGCCAGGCGTTCCTGACGCGGGCATTTCGCTGGCTGAAGCCCTGATCGAAGGAGGCGCGGCTTGCATCGCCCCCTCCTGCCGGCGCAAAATAGCTCATGGCCGCAAAACCCCTCGCCGAGCTGATCGACGACTGTCTCGCACCCGCGCTCGCCGCGCAGGGTTTCGCGGGACGCTCGGTCGTCGCCTTCTGGCCGGAGATCGTCGGCGAGCGGCTGGCGCAGCGCTGCCGGCCGCTCAAGATCGACTGGCCGCGGCGGCGCGGCGCGCCCGGAGAAGTCTCGGACCCGGCGACGCTGGTGGTGCGCGTCGAGGGCGCCTTCGCGCTGGAGATGCAGCAGCTCGGCCCTTTGGTGCTGGAGCGGGTCAACAGCCATCTCGGCTGGCGCGCCGTCGGCAAGCTCGTGCTGAAGCAGGGACCGGTCGCGCCGCCTGCCGCGCCGAAGCAGGCTCCGCCGCCGGATCCGGCCGCGCTGGCGCGGATCGAGGCGCAGGTCGCAGGCGTCGAGAATGCCGAATTGCGCGCGGCGCTGGCTCGTCTCGGGCGGGGCATCGCTCAGCGGCGCCAGGCCGCAGGCGACGACACGGCTTCGTGAGCGCGAACCGGCGAACCGATCTTGCCACAATCCTGATGGCGACTATGGTCCGCAGCGACCAACTCGCCATAGGGATTTCCGCATGACAAGCCGCCGCCAGGTGTTGATCGGCTCCGCCGCCTTGGCCCTCTCGCCGCTTCTCGCCAGCCAGGGGGCTTCCGCCCAGGCGCTTCCCGGCGTCGCCAACCCGCTCGGCGATGTCTGGCTCGGCAATACCGACGCCAAGGTGACGATCATCGAATACGCCTCGATGACCTGCAGCCACTGCGCCAATTTCCACAAGGAGACCTGGCCGGCGCTGAAGGCGAAGTACATCGACACCGGCAAGGTGCGCTTCGTGCTGCGCGAATTCCCGCTCGATCCGCTCGCCACGGCCGGTTTCATGCTGGCGCGCTGCAACGGCAACGACAAATATTATGCGATGACCGACCTGCTGTTCGCGCAGCAGCGCAACTGGGCCTTCGTCGAGAAGCCGGTCGACGCACTCTCCAACCTGGTCAAGCAGGCTGGTTTCACACAGGAATCTTTCGAGGCCTGCCTGAAACGTCAGGACATTTACGACGCTGTCACGCAGGTTAAGGAAGGTGGGGCCAAGGCTGGCGTGGACTCCACCCCGACCTTCTTCATCAACGGGCAGAAGCGCTCCGGTGCAATCAGCCTCGCCGATTTCGACAAGATCCTCGAGCCGCTGCTCGGCAGCTGACACGCGCCTGCCCTTCTCCCCTCGGGGGAGAAGGTGGCAGCGCGTAGCGCTGACGGATGAGGGAAGGACAGCTGCAGCCTACCTTCCGCTCACCCGGTCGCACTGCCCTCATCGGTCTGCTTTGCAGACACCTTCTCCCCCGAGGGGAGAAGGGAAGAGGCGTCAATGCAGCTGACGCGCCTCAAGCTCGCCGGCTTCAAGACCTTCGTCGAGCCGACCGAATTCCAGATCGAGCCGGGGCTGACCGGCGTCGTCGGCCCCAATGGCTGCGGCAAGTCCAATCTCGTCGAAGCCCTGCGCTGGGTGATGGGCGAAAGCTCGTTCAAGAACATGCGCGGTTCGGGGATGGACGACGTCATCTTCGGCGGTTCGTCCGAGCGCCCGGCCCGCAATATGGCCGAGGTCGCGCTCACCCTCGACAATAGCGACCGCAAGGCTCCCGCCGGCTTCAACGACGCCGAGGTGCTGGAGGTGACGCGCCGGATCGAGCGAGAGGAAGGCTCGACCTATCGCATCAACGGCAAGGAGGTGCGCGCCCGCGACGTGCAGCTCCTCTTCGCCGACGCCGCCACCGGCGCGCGCTCGCCGGCGCTGGTGCGCCAGGGCCAGATCAGCGAGATCATCTCGGCCAAGCCGCAATCGCGCCGGCGCATCCTGGAAGACGCCGCCGGCATCGCCGGCCTGCACAGCCGCCGCCACGAGGCGGAGCTGCGCCTCAAGGGCGCCGAGGACAATCTCAACCGGCTGGAGGACGTGCTCGCCGAGATCGACGGGCAGGTCGAGGCGCTGCAGCGGCAGGCGCGCCAGGCGACGCGCTATCGCAACCTCGCCGCCGACATCCGCAAGGCCGAGGCCGTGCTCGCGCTGATCGCCCATCACGAGGCGCGCACGCAGGAAGCCGCCGCCGAGCGCGCCCTCGAAGCGGCCGTGCGCGAGGTCGCCGACAAGACCGGCGTGCAGGCGGAAGCGGCTCGGCTGCAGGCGATCGCGGCACATGCCCTGCCGGAGTTGCGCGAGAGCGAAGCGGCAGCGGCCGCGGCGCTGGTACGGTTGAAGCGCGGTCTCGACGAGATCGAGGCCGAGAACCGGCGCGCCAGGCAGCGCACCGAGGAATTGGCCAGGCGGCTCGCCGAATTGCAGGGCGATCTCGCCCGGCAGGACAGCCTCGGCAAGGATGCGAGCGACAGCCTGGCGCGGCTGACGGCCGAGGATGAGAGCCTGCGGCAGGAAGCCGAAGTGGCTGCGAGCGGCAGCAAGGCGGCGGCGACCGAGCTCGCCGAGGCGGAGAAGGCACTGGCGGGGGCGGAAACCGAGCATGCTGCGGCGCAGGCCCGGCTATCCGAACTGACCGCCCGGCGCGGCGCCCTTGAACGAGCCTTGCGCGAGGCGAAAGAGCGCGAGGCTCGCCACGCCGGCGAGCGCGAGCGGCTGCAACGCGATCAAACGGCGCTCGATGCCGACGGCACCGCCGCCTCGCTCGACGGGTTGCGCGGCACGGTCGCGACGGCAGAAGCCGCAATGCAAAGCGCGGATGCAGCCGCGGCCGCAGCGCGCAGCGCCCTCGCTGCCACCCGCGAGGAGGAAGCGCGCTTGCGCGGGCCGGTCGCGGAAGCCGACCGCAAGGCGCAGCGCCTCGAAACCGAGGTCCGCACCCTGCAGAAGCTGCTCGCCCCCGCGGCGGGCGGACGCTGGCCGGCAGTGCTCGATTCAATCGCGGCGGCCAAGGGCTATGAGACGGCACTCGGCGCGGCACTGGGCGACGATCTCGACGCCTCGGCCGATCCGGGCGCGCCGGCGCATTGGTCCGACAGCGGCGGCGGCGAAAGCGACCCTGCCCTGCCGGGTGGTGCCGAGCCGCTCGCCAACCATGTCCGCGGGCCGGCGGCGCTCGCCCGACGGCTGCGCCAGATCGGCGTCGTCGCCCGCGCGGAAGGCGCCGCCCTGCGGCCGCAGCTGCTGCCAGGCCAGCGCCTCGTCTCGCGCGAGGGCGACATCTGGCGCTGGGACGGCTTCACCAGCGCGGCCGAGGCGCCCTCGCCCGCTGCCCGCCGACTCGCCGAGAAGAACCGGCTCGGCGATCTCGAACGCGAGGCGCAAGCGGCGCGCGAGGCGTCCGAAGCGGCGCGCGACGGGCTCGACCAGGCAAGCGAGCGCACCAAGACGGCCGCTCAAACTGAGACGAAGGCGCTGGAAGCAGCCCGCGAAGCCAGGCGCAGCCTCGATCAAGCGCGCGAGCGCTTGGCCCAGGCCGAGCGCGAGGCCGGCGAGACGGCGGCCCGCCGCTCGGCCCTGACCGAGGCGATCGGCCGGCTCGGCCAGAACATCGCCGATGCGCAGGCGCAGACCGGGGCCGCGAATCAGGATCTAGCCGGCCTCGCGCCGGCGCCGGAGTTGGAGAGCGCCCTGCTCGCCGCACGGGCAGAGCTGGGCGAGCGGCGTGCGGCGGCCTCGGAAGCGCGGGCGCGGGTGCAGACGCAAGCGCGCGAAGCCGAGTTGCGCAGCCGCCGGCGCGAGGCGATCGCGGTGGATCTGCGCGCCTGGCGCGAGCGCGCGGCGACGAGCGAGCAGAGCGCCACCGATACCCGCAAGCGAATCGAGACGACGACCGCTGAGCACCAGGCACTGCTGGAGGCGCCCGACACCTTCCTGGTCGAGCGTCGCCGGCTCCTCGCCGAAGTCGAGACCGCCGAGGGCAATCGGCGCAGCGCCGCCGACAAGCTCGCTGCCGGCGAGGTCGCGCAGGCGGAAGCCGACCGGCAGGCGCGCGCGGCGCTGGAAGCATTGTCGGCAACGCGCGAGGCGCGCGCGAGCGCGGAAGCCCGCCTGGAAGCGGCACGGCAGCGCCTCGCCGACGTGGTGCGTCAGATCGTCGACGGGTTGGAGACCGAGGTCGCCGGCCTGCATCAGCTCGCCGGGCTGAAAATCGGCGACACCCCGCCGGATGCGGAGGATGTCGAGCGCCGGCTCGGTGGGCTCAAGGCCGAGCGCGAGCGGCTGGGGGCGGTCAACCTGCGCGCCGACGACGAATTGACGGAGGTCCAGGGCAAGCGCAGCGGCCTCGCCACCGAGCGCGACGACCTGACCGAGGCGATCCGGCGCCTGCGCCAGGCGATCGGCGCGCTCAATCGCGAGGGGCGGGAGCGGCTTCTTGCCGCATTCGAGATCGTCAACGGCCATTTCCAGCATCTGTTCGGGGTGCTGTTCGGCGGCGGCACGGCCGAGCTGACCCTGGTCGATTCGGAGGATCCACTCGAAGCCGGGCTCGAGATCATCGCGCGGCCCCCGGGCAAAAAGCCGCAGGTGATGACGCTGCTCTCCGGCGGCGAGCAGGCGCTGACCGCGACAGCGCTGATCTTCGCGGTGTTCCTGACCAATCCCTCGCCGATCTGCGTGCTCGACGAGGTCGATGCGCCGCTCGATGACGCCAATGTCGAGC
>Ga0102589_1002191_pt1 | contig 23430 bp, 25 predicted proteins | sample AraplaMF_Col_mLB_FD_76858 | JGI IMG/M metagenome (GOLD analysis project Ga0102589, IMG submission 76858) | Arabidopsis root microbial communities from the University of North Carolina, USA - plate scrape MF_Col_mLB | ecosystem: Host-associated > Plants > Roots > Endosphere | place: USA... | reverse complement strand
ATAAATTGATACTGAATCTCCTGCTTTTTTAGTCGATACGTAGTTGATTAAGTCCTCAGCAGTTTGAATTTTTTTCTCGTCTACTTTCGTCACTACATCTCCAACATGAAGTTTTCCATGTGCAGGCATTTTTTCTACAACATATGTAACATATACGCCTTTATTGTGATAGGAAACGCTCTTTCCAGCTGCTTCATATGCTACTGAAATAGCGGCATTTTTTGACGTATCCATCATATGTAATTGCCTTGTCGAGTAATCTTCATCGCTTTCACCCTGCTGCAAAATTTGCTTTGTAGGGAAAATTTCATGAAAGTCCTGTATTTTCGCAAGACCATATGAAAGAGGAGTTGCTCTGCCCATTCTTACAGTTGTAAGCATAAACGTCCCTTTTTCATGGTATCCATCTTCTACCTTAATAATAGGCGCAAGTTCTTCTGCCATTCCAGGCTTTGTAATGTAGTACGGCAATGGATAAAAACAAAGCATTGCCACCACTGCAATAACAGCCAAATATACCAAAATTCTAATTCTAGATTTCACTTTTTTTGTTCTCCTTCCAATGATCAATTACTTGTAGAATAGAAGGCAACTGCTCATGCGCTGCTTGTTCACCAATTGAAATCATTTCTTGAATGTTTGTAAACGCCCTGGAACTAAAGGTATCGAGATTAGGGCGAATCATGATGTCTGAAGCAATGGTCCGATGAGCTACTAGCTCATCTTGCAAAATATCTAAACTTTGCATAATGACATCAAAAATGGAGCTGATTTCTGCATTCACTTTCGCTTTTGATACATCGACTCCAATGACAATATCAGATCCCATTTCTTTTACAACTGACACAGGAATACGGTCCACTACCCCCCCGTCTACAAGCAATCGTCCATCAATTACTTCGGGAGCAAAGATTCCTGGAATTGAAATGCTTGCTCTGACCGCTTCAGCGATAGGTCCTTTTTTAAACACCACTTTCTCTCCTGTTTTTAAATCTGTCGCTACAATGGCAAACGGTATAGATAGCTGTTCAATAGTTCTATTTTGCGTAAAGGTGCGAACCAGCGATTTTACTCTGTTGCCCGTAATAAATCCCATTTTAGGCACGGTAAAATCCAAATAATACTTTCGTTTGAACGTTAGCGCCATTTTATAAAGAGTTGCCAGTTCAATACCTGACGCATATAGTGCACCAACTAAAGCTCCCATGCTGCTGCCAGCTAGAAAATCAATAGGAATGTTATTTTCTGTTAGCGTTTTGATTACTCCTAAATGTGCAAAACCTCTAGCTCCACCTGAGCCTAACGCAACTCCTATTTTTGGGCTTTCCACTTTACCTGCCCCCTCGTTTTACCTTATAGACTTCTAAAAATGTAAAAACATTTGATGAGCTTCTCTATCATTGTTGCCCTGTATTCGGTAGGACTATTCTTCATTTTCTATTTGTTCATTTAGTATGAAGCTAAAGATATGTTTTACTCAATACACGGTGGTTATTAAGCATTATACTATACTGAAGGTTGTTTTAAGAAATTCTTACTCTTCGCTTGCTGCGTATACGTTTTTTTACTCCTTGACTATCCTAGAAGTGCATTGATTTATGTATATGAATTGTATTTCCAAATGTGACAAGACGCCTTTTTATTCAATATGAATTTATTTTCTCCTTACTCATAGGCATAAAGTCGATGCATAGCTTCGTATATTGATATATAGAAGAACTTGTACATTTGCCTAAAACTCCTCATTTCATTCATATCAAGATGACGTGAGCTTAGAAAAGGAGATGAATCGTTCGTTGAATAAATCAATGGTGAAAACACTTCTGCTCGGGACGAGCGTAACGCTTCTCGCTATTGCGCTTATTGTATATCCAAAAGAAGCGCTAGAAGGTTCAGTAAGAGGTCTCAACACATGGTGGAAGGTCGTCTTTCCTTCTCTGCTGCCCTTTTTTATTGTTTCAGAAATGCTTATTGGGTTTGGCGTAGTGAAGTTCATTGGGATCTTATTAGAGCCGTTTATGAGGCCTTTATTCCGAGTACCTGGAGTAGGGGGTTTTGCTTTAGCCATGGGCATGGCTTCTGGGTTTCCTTCCGGTGCAAAAATCACTTCCCGGCTGCGCCAAGAAAAGCAGCTAACAGCTATTGAAGCTGAAAGACTCGTATCATTTACTAACTCATCTAACCCTATTTTTATTTTTGGAGCTGTGGCAGTTGGCTTTTTTCACAATCCAGCTGTCGGTATCATATTAGCTCTCTCTCATTACATAGGGAATATTTGTGTAGGACTGGTGATGCGTTTTTATGGATCAGCAAAACCTAAAGGACAAGTAATTCAAAAACCTTCTTTATCGTTAGCTTTTCATGAAATGCATAAAACGCGATTAAAAGATAAGCGTCCTATCGGGAAGCTTTTAGGAGATGCGGTTACTTCTGCAGTTCAATCTCTCTTAATGATTGGCGGTTTTATCATTTTATTTTCTGTATTAAACAAACTTTTATATGTTACTCATATCACGGCCGTTTTAAGCAGCGGTCTAGCTTATTTATTTTCCCTTTGTCATATAGGGACTGAACTGAGCCTGCCCTTTATTTCGGGACTTTTTGAAATCACGCTAGGAAGCCGCCTAGCAAGCGAAGCACCGGACGCGCTGCTGTTTCATCAAATTATCATCGTTAGCTTTGTATTAGGCTTTAGCGGTTTCTCCGTTCAAGCACAAGTGGCTAGCATACTCGCCGAAACAGATATTCGATTTTTCCCGTTTTTTATTGCACGCATTTTCCATGGGTGTTTTGCGGTAGTATTCACTATCTTTCTATGGAGTCCTCTTCGAGAATCCATTACTACGTTTCAAGCATCTGAAGGAGCACTGCCGGTTTTTTCTCACTTGGAGTCCGTTACGATTCTATCGCAGTGGCTAAACGTGTACGGTCCGCTCTTAACGATTTTTACGCTGTGCTGCTATATTTATATATACTCAAAACGAGCGTTTCTTCATCGCTCCTAGTAAAAAAGAACGTGACGTTTTCTTATCGGCAAAGAAAACATCACATTCTTTTTTCATCTTATTTTTGAGACAGCTGTTCAAATTTTTCCGCAAGTGCTTCTCTAACAGGGGGAGGAACTAATTCAGAAATATTCCCGCCATATTTAGCTACCTCTTTTACAATACTAGAACTCAAAAACGAGTATTGATTATTTGTCATCATAAATAACGTTTCGATTTCTTTATCTAATACGCGATTTACAGATGTGATTTGCATTTCGTATTCAAAGTCCGATACTGCACGCAAACCTCTTAAAATGGTCTTTGCCTGCTTTTCTTTTGCATATTCCATTAATAATCCACTGTACGACTCTACTACCACATTAGGAAGTGATTTTGTTACTTCTTTCAGCAAAGCTACTCGCTCTTCCCCTGTAAATAGAGGACTTTTTGAGGAGTTATTTAAAACAACCACATAAATCGTATCAAATACATTTGCGCCTCGTTTAATAATATCAAAATGTCCATTTGTAACTGGATCAAAGCTTCCTGGACAAACAGCTATACTGCCCATACGTATCCCCTTTCTACATCTAACAGCTCATTGATTTATTCAACTGATTCTTCTTTTTTGTATGTATAAATAGAAACACCAATGATACCGTACGTTTCGCTTTTTATTTTTTCAAATAAACCAATCTCATTATCTAAATGTACATCATGAGAATGCTCCGCTACAATAATTCCTGTTTTTGCTAGAAGGTTTTCTTCACTTACCGTTTCGATAAGCGCTTTCAACTTTTGTGCTTTATACGGTGGGTCAAGCAAAAGTAAATCGACAGCCAGCTCCCTTTTCTTTATCGCTTTCAATGCACGCTCTGCATCGTTTCGATACACTTCAGCGCGGTCTTCTAACCGGCAGGATGCTAAGTTTGCTTTAATCGTCTGAATCGCTTTGCCATCCCGATCCACAAAAATGACTTTATCTATTCCTCGACTTAGAGCTTCAATTCCCAAGCCACCGCTTCCACCGAACAAATCAAGAGCTGTTCCACCTTCAAAAAACGGTCCAATCATATTAAAAATAGCTTCTTTCACCTTATCTGTTGTAGGGCGGGTTGAGTATCCTGGAACCGCCTTTAACGCATGGCCTTTATATAAACCTGCTACTACTCTCATCCTTATCACTACCTTACTTTTACTTCCTTATTCTTCATTATCCTAACATATTTTGAATTACAAAGACTAGCAAAAATCCTCAATTTATTCAATGCTGTATGCATTCTGTGCAATAACCCAGCAGCTTGCTTTTATGCTGGACTTTTACGACCGTGTCCTTAGATACACTGATTCTTTTCTAAAAGATACAGCTATGCAGATCATTCGGCATTTCGTTCATAGAAGATTTCCTTTACTTTAATATGTCATCATAAACGTAAATTTACCCTTTTTCTCTTTCATGTTATCAGTCTTTTATGTTTTAAAAAGTGAATTTCACCAGACAGGTATATGAACGTCTAAAACGGACATACTGACTAGTAACAACATCATCTAACCGATGTTGTTGCCAACCGCGGAGAAGACTTACGTTTCCCCATAAGTTCTTCCTCCGGTTTCTCCTCTCCCTTTGCCTTCATCAAGGTGCTTGTAATCGCAGAGGTGATTACACCCCTTTATTGAAGGGCCCTACAATGAGTAGTTGTAGGGATTTTTTTATTTACTCCTAAAATATTCAGTGATACATTAAACTACGTGAGTTTGCTTTTTTAATACATAGAGGGGGAAATACATATGATTCAGCGTTTTATTGAGCTCGGAGAAGGGTATTCAGATATTTATGAGCTGTTAGAGATTGTCAAAAGCAACAAACATCGTCTTGCTCATCTTATTATGCTGCGAACAGTAAAAGAAGATCGACAAGTAGCTTCTTTTGTCGCTGTCTTGCATCCAACAGCTGAAGGGAATTTCCAACCGCTTTACGTTTGCCGTGAAGGAATTGTTTTAAAACAAAACGACAGCAAGCGCGTTGAGTTATTTAAACGAGCTGCTGAGGAAGCGGGAAAAGAAATTGTGGTACTCGATGTCAAACCATCTACTACCTTTCCAGAAACAGCACTATACTATCAGCACCTTATTGGCATTTTGCGAATGAACCGCTTTATTCCGCCAATGCAATAACCTCATCCCTGCCTATTCGTTTGTTAAGGCCAAGTAAAATAAAAAAAGGAATGTACACTACATTCCTTTTTTGTTTAAATTCCTATCTTATAGTCATATTCCTTCGCTTTATCCGGCTTTGAATTTTCGAATTCTGTTTTTAAAAACGGCCGATAAGAAGGATCTACTTTCTTCACAAAAGGCAGAGACTGAAGTTTATGGATTGTTTTTTCAATGCCATCTTGGTTGCAATATAAGACAACATACTTTAATTCTTTAGATACGTAATGTACATTTCCGTACTTTCGCAATGCTTTTGCTTGCTTAACAGAATGCACATACGCCACAATTCCTTGACGTTCAACAAACATATTTAGTTCCCCTTTTGCATACGTTATATTGGTTTTCTTTATCATAAATTCTTTTATATGAAGTAGGTGCTTTATGTATGAATTTAGATGATATCTGGATGATCTTTCTTACTCATTTTAACGAGCACAGAGCTATTGAACAAGTCATTTTCAAAAAAATCACAAATATACCCTTTTTGTATATAAACACATCAATTGAGCGTAGAAAAATAGATGAGCTTCTAGAAGCTTCATCTATTTTTGCTACATCCAATACAAATGCTACGTGGCGCTCGAGTTTTGTCAGAAGTCAGCATCTTACTTATGTCTATCAGCACAGGTTTTACGTTCCACAGCGTAAAATGGCCTGCTGCGGAAATTCCTGTGCTGATTGCATTCGATTTATACAGTGAACGGCTTATGCGCTGCACCCACAGCTTCCACCAGATCCGCAGCCGCCGCCGCAGCTGCTTCCCGTATCAAAAAACGGATTTCCCGTCGGTACTTTAACGTGCTCTGAAACAGCTTGACCAAGGATAACGCTAATTTCATCAAGCAGCTTTTGTAATTCATTTTCTGCTTTTTTGAACGCAGCGATTGTCGCGTGTAAATCAACTTGACGCTTTACATCACGCACTTGTCTCGTAATGGTTTTATAATCAGGATGATATTTCCCAAATCGCTGAACATCCTCATACTGTTCCTTTATTTTCACAAATTCAGCAATTAATGCCTGTGCATGTGAATCTTTATTTAATCTATATAAACATTGACGATAGTTCTCGGCTACGTCTGATTGTAACACCATGTTAGCTACGTGATCAGACTCATCGAGTAATTCAACAGTTCTCATTGTTGTCAGCATGGCTGTGAGGATACAATTGTACCCATAATATCTTTTTTCTCCTCTGTTGCAGCAGCTGGTTCAGCCTTTGCACTTTCTTCTGAACGATATGCCTCCCACATTGGATCTTCTGCACCGAATAAATACCAATCTTCATAAAGCTCTTTCCACGTTTTTTGCTGCTTTCGAACCTGTTCTACTAATTTGGGATGTGATTTTACAAATTGTTTAAATTCCACAACGGACGGATGAAGCTCTCGTTTGGTTTCCTTCACAGTCACTCACCTCATACTTAAATATAGCCTACTATATCTTAGAAAAAGAGAGCTCGTTTCGTGCGCCTATTTCAAAAATTTTTTACAGCTGTTTTTTTGAAGAAGCACGAACTGTGAACCAGTATGTAATGAAAATAGATAAAATGCTTAGCCAAAATGTAAAATAACCAATTTCAGACATATACGCATTGAGCATGCTGTATCTTGGCATCATAGAAAAAACGTAATCAATGATATCATTATGTACGGTCCATACAGCGGCAACAGCTAAATGCCATAATTTAATCCGATAAAACGGTACGTATAAAAGCCCTTGAAAAGCCATTGCTGCATGAGAAGCCATTAACATAAGCATCATCCAATCAATGTATCCTGTTAACACATAGACCAATACATTCATTATAACGGCCCAAATCCCGTATTTAAACAGCGTGATCATTGCTAAAGCTTCAAATAGCGAAAAATGTTTTCCAAGTAAAAGACCGATAAGTACAATCACAAAAAACAAGCTTGCTGTTGGACTATCAGGTACAAATAATAAAAACTTTTTAGGCGTTTCTGCTAATTGACTACCATACCAAATATATCCATATATTGTTCCTAGTATATTCATAATCAGCAAAAGCGTTAAAAAACGCTTATCTTTTAAGGTATACCATAACCAAGCCATTTAGAAAGTCTCCTTTACATTTAATCTCTTCTTTATTATGTACAGTTTTCGGACAATAGCAAGCACCTATCTCATCGATATAAACCATCACATTAAATAAATTCAAAAAAAAACCAGCCTTTTGGCTGATTTTCATTATTCTTTTCCTAAGTTGCCGACAAATTCCGAGAGCGTTTTCAATTCTTTATCTGAACCTTTGAAAACACCTTTTGGCATATTGCCTTTACCATTTTTTGCGATATTGGCAATTTCTTCAGGAGATAAATCAATTCCTGTTAAAGCCGGAGCCGCAGGGCCTCCCTGTAAATTATCACCATGACAGGTCAAGCACGTTTGCTTTTGCATAATTTTGTAGCCTTCTGAATTTTTGTCAATCGCTACTTCTTCTCTAATTTTCCCTTGCTCTTCACGTGCTTTCCAATCCACCTGTGTCGCTGACTGCCAGGTTAGGAAAAAGACTGCTGCTATAGCCAAAAGCATGAATCCGGTCGCAAACGGCCTCTTAGCCGGTCTTCTTTCTGGTCCTCGATCAATGAACGGAGCAAGCATTAATGCGCCAAATGCAATCCCAGGAATAATAAATGCACCTATAATATTATATGGACCAGAAGCAAATGAATACTTAAGCAATTGATATAGGAACAAAAAATACCAGTCGGGAAGAGGCAAGTACCCCGTATCAGTCGGATCGGCAATACGTTCAAGAGGAGATGGATGAGCGATGGTTAAACATAAATAACCGATTAAAAAAACTGCTCCTACCATCCATTCTTTTAGTAAAAAGTTTGGCCAGAATGCTTCTGTTTTCCCTGGAAATTCAGAGTAATCTTTTGGAATATTGGGTTTTCGTTCTGCAGGAACACGTGAATCTCCAACAAACTTCATCCCTTTACCACGATGCATGTTCTCCCTCCTTTTTCTCACTGTTCTAGTGAAAGTACTAACAACGGAGTATGTGCTTGATGCATATGATGACTAGTGTGATTGACTAATTGAATAAAGCGTATAAACTTTTATAGTGGTCCTGAAATTCCTTGTTTACGAATCATTAAGAAGTGGGCACCCATTAAGCCAAGTAGGGCTCCGGGTAAAAAGAATACGTGAATGGCGAAAAAGCGAGTTAGTGTTTGAGCACCAACGATGTCTGGATGTCCTGAGAGTAATGTCTTCACTTGCTGGCCTATAATTGGTGTGGATTCAGCAATTTGCAAACCTACTTTCGTTGCAAATAGCGCTTTCATATCCCACGGCAACAAATAACCTGTAAAACCTAAACCTAACATAACAAAGAAAATTAACACACCCACAATCCAGTTTAACTCGCGGGGTTTTTTGTATGCTCCTTGGAAGAAAACACGAAGTGTATGTAAAAACATCATGACGATAACCAAACTTGCTCCCCAGTGATGCATACCTCGAACAATTTGTCCGAAAGCGACTTCATTTTGCAGATAATAAACGGATTCCCATGCATTTTTTATATCTGGTACATAATACATGGTTAAAAACATGCCTGATAAAATTTGAATAACGGTAACAAAAAACGTTAATCCACCAAAACAATACACAAATGCTGAAAAGTGATGTGCAGGATTTACGTGCTCTGGCACTTCATGATCGGCCACATCTCGCCATAAAGGAGTAATATCTAGCCGTTCATCCACCCAGTCATAGATTTTATTCAACATTTTCTATGCCCCTCCTTGTGGTTTGGCTTTTCCTAGATATAACGTACCGCCTTTTACTTTTTGAACGTATACATCTAACGGTCCCATCGGTGGTGTCCCCGGTACATTTTTACCGCTTTTTTCATACATTCCCCCATGACAAGGGCAGTAGAAACGATGTGGATAGTTTTTGTCACCAGCCCAGTTAACCGTACAGCCTAAATGCTTACAAATTGGTGACAGCGCGACGATTTCACCTTTATCAGTTTTGTACACCCAAGCTGATCTTGGTTCTTCTGATTTATGCCACGCATCCACTTGCTTGATTTTAAAATCGACACGTTTCGGCTCTTTTGTAATGTCTTTAACCTGCGCTACAGCTACTAAATCCTGACCCGCTTCTTTTTCCAAAATTGGATCTACTGCAAAGCGCACCATCGGCATTAACATTCCAGCAGCCATAAATCCCCCTACACCAGTGAGCGTATAGTTTAAAAACTGTCGTCTTGATACCCGATCACCCATGCTTTTCCCCCCTTTAAAAAAGTTCAGTCCAGAGAATTTTGGACACATGATGGACCATTCTATTAAACTAGGACATAATCATGATATATTAATATTTCTGGAAGGTCAATACAATAAAAACCTAAAACATGGAAATAATCTTTATTTTTCTAAATTTTTCGTCATTATTTTGTTTGCGCTTCCATTACTTATTCTACAGTCTTTTTAAACACTCCATTTCTCTACAAAAATCGGCAGGAGCTGTTGAACTTGTTCATGTATGAGCGTATACTTATGCGACTCGTCTATATGCTCAAGCGGTAAAGCAGGTATCCAAATGCAGTGAGCCCCTATTTCTTTTTCATACTGCAGCCAGTCTCGGTCGCTAGTAAGCACAAAAAGATGTTTGACTTCATTGTCATTTATATGCTCATTCCAGCGAAGTAATGTTTCATAAACAGCACCTACTCCATCTTTTTTTAAGTATGTAAAACTAGGTGTTAAAATCACTCTTCCTTTAAATTGCCTCTCCAACTCTTCAGTAAGAGCAGTCGTATATTCACTCATAGATGCAGTAAGCTTTAAATCTTCTCCGAAATCAATTGGAATGAGTGGAACCAATACGGTATCAACATAACTTTTGGATTGTAAATACACATCCATTTCCTTGGCCTGCAGCTTCAACTTTCTTCTCCTCTCAGCAAGCTTGCTAAGGCTTGTCTTATTTATTTTCCAAACTGAATAAGGAGATAAAAAAAGAGATTGACCTTTTTCTAAGAAGCTAGCCAATCTCTCGTTTATCTACTGTACATAATGGTTATTTAAATATTCGCTTAAGCGCTGAAATTCCTCTTTATCATTTTCATCTAATGCTTTATCAATTAGTTCCATAATTTTTGATCGTTGAAATTTCTGAATAGATTCTTCCAATATTTGCTCAGCTAATACTCTGTCTTTTTCATTTGTTTGATTAGCTTTTGGCATATACGGATTGTCTTCCAGTACAGCCACATATTGAGGCGATGAATACAACGATCGGAAGTTTAATTGAATATAAATGTCTTCTTCTCGATTCAAACGAATATCATGAAATGATTTTTCTGCATCGGTTGTCATGATATTTTCTTTATAAAAACGAAATGGAGGGTCTTCCACACAGTGCGTAGACATCACCATCCCGCGAGGACAAAACTGTGCTTGCTCAACGAAGTGAACTCGTTTCATCAATTGATCATGGCTCATCAAATAATTTAAAATCCATACACATTCTCTTCGCTTCAGCTGATAATTCGTTAAAAACCAGCGAACAAATTCTTTTTTCTCGTTGACAGTAACAGGGGTCGTCATATTCTCACTTCCCTCCTCTGTGTTTAAACTCTCAGTTAAAACACCTTTTACAGTTATTTATTCCACACGGCAGCAATAAAATCCTCTGAACTATTATTTATTCTTCTAATTGAAATAATATGTCTTGAATTTCATCTACTGTTGGATCCATTGCTAATAAGGCTTGGAAAATCCCCTTCGCTTTCGAGCGCTGTCCTTCTTCTAATAAGAAGTAGCCATACTCTTCTAAAAACGCATACTCTTCTTTAAAAACAGTGTATGCAGATTCGTAGTATTTTAGCGCTTCTTCATAATTTTCTAATTCCTGGTGAGCTTTTGCTAAATCCCATTCAAAATGAGGGTCATGCTCATTATATTCTTTGGCATGCTCGATATTCTCTACTACATCTTCATATCTCTCTTGACTCATATAAAGTTTAGAGAGAGTTAAAATGGCTTCAATATACCCTGGATCTAGTGCAATCGCTTGTTGAAATGCCGATTCAGCCTCTTCTTCTAGACCGCGCTTTAATGCAATCTTACCTTTAAAAAAGTATAGTTCTTTTTGAAATTCATCCTGTGCAATACCTTCGTTGACAGCCACCGCAGCCTCTTCTAGCATCTCTTCATGTTCATATGATTTTGCTAAATATAAATAAAGAGAATGGTACTCACGGTCTAACTCTTTTAGTTCTGTGAACTTTTCAATAGCAGTCTGATAATGACCTGCTTGATACGCTGAAATCGCATATTCGAATAGTGTGTTAATCTCAAGCTTATCTTTTAACGCTTGATCAAAGTAAGGAAGCGCTTCTTCGAACTGGCCGATACCTGCTAAACTTTCAGCTAATCGCTGACGAAGATCCGTACCGTTAAATTCTTTTTCAGTTTTTAACAGCGTTTGATAAAAAGGAATTGCCTTTTGATAAATTCCTTGACTGCTGTAAAATTCACCGAGCCCAAAATCTATAACCGGCTCATTTGGAAGCATTTTTTTCGCTTCCATTAACTTTTGCTCACTTACTTCACTAAGGCCTTGCATTTGATATAAGTCAGCTACAAGAAGCAGAGCTGGCACGTAATTATCGTCTTCGCTGCTAATTTGATTTAAAATATGAATTGCTTCTTCTTCTTCTTCTAAATCAATGAGCATTTCAGCTTTTAATAAATACAGCTCGCCTTCTTCTGGGTATTTAGCGATGAGCTCGTCTATTAAAGGCAGCGCATCATTTACTAGTCCCCACTCCTGCAGCTGTTCAGCCATTAAAAACTTTTCTTCGTCTGTAGCTTTATCTTTCAATTCATGAATAAGGGCAAGACCTTTTTCAATTTCATTGGATTCTACGTAACCTATCGCGCGGTCTAGTTCTTTCACACACAATTCTCCTTTATTATTACATTCACTTTTTATATAAAAATAAAACGAATTAATTTTCTATTTTTCTCAAACCGAAGCAAGAACACATGCTTCTATACACCATGATAAAATAGTTTGAGCGTTTGTTCAACAAATCAATTTGAATGCGCTTACATTTTTTAGATAAAAACGAGATTGAAACGTGAAACCTACGTTCCCCATTTCAATAAAAAATCCGAACGAATTTGATTCTTTATCAAGAATATCAATTTATCGTTCGGATTTCCCTTCAACCAAAATGCGTTTTTCCCGGCCTCTTTCTTATTCGCTTAATTTATTAAGATCTTCAAAGAAAGTAGGATAAGAAACGTGAATGGCTTCACTTCTATTTAGTGTTACATCTCCTGTTGCAATGGCTGCTGCCACCGCAAGCATCATTCCAATTCGATGATCTCCGTAGCTGTCTACTTCACCGTGTTGTAAGGCCGTCTTGCCTTCAATAATGAGTCCATCAGCTGTTGGAGCAATAGATGCACCAAGCTTGCTTAACTCCGTGGCAACCGTATCGATACGGTTCGTTTCTTTTACTTTTAGTTCTTCCGCATCTTTAATAACCGTTTTGCCAGTTGCCTGAGTCGCCAAAAGAGCGATTACTGGAATTTCATCAATTAAACGAGGAATTAAATCGCCCCCAATTTCAATCCCTTTCAACTGAGATGTTTCAATCGTCAAATCGCCAATAGGCTCTCCATTTTGAATACGTTCATTGGAAATTGTAAGGCGTGCACCCATTTGCTGAAGCACATCAATAATACCTGTTCTTGTAGGATTGAGTCCGACGTTTTTCAAAACGATTCGGCTGTTTGGAACAATGGCTCCTGCAACAAGAAAGAATGCAGCTGAAGAAATGTCCCCAGGGACGTACACATCCGTTCCGCGCAGGGATTGTCCTCCTTCAATACTTACAGTCGTTCCATCTACCTCTACGTCTACTCCAAAGGCGCGAAGCATACGCTCTGTATGGTCGCGTGATGTAAAAGGCTCGGTTACTTTTGTTGTGCCTTCGGCATGAAGTCCCGCAAGTAAAATCGCCGATTTTACTTGTGCACTTGCTACAGGAGAATGGTAATGAATTGCTTTTAATGCTCCTCCTCTAGTAGATAAAGGCGTATATTGGCCATGCTCACGCCCATCAACCTTTGCACCCATAGAGCGCAGCGGCACCGTAACGCGGCTCATTGGACGCTTGGCAATTGACTCATCTCCAATTAGAGACGTATGAAATGGCACACCGGAAAGAATCCCCAGCATTAAACGAGTAGTTGTTCCTGAATTTCCTACATCTAGGATGGAAGTAGGTTCACTTAATCCTTCGATACCTTTACCTTCCACTTCAACATACTCGCCTTCTCTTTTAATCGATACACCCATCTTTTCAAAACAAGAGATAGTACTCAAGCAATCTTCACCTGCTAAAAAATGATTAATCGTTGTTTTCCCTTCTGCCATCGCTCCGAACATCACAGCTCTGTGAGAAATCGACTTATCCCCGGGAATAGAAATTTCTCCTTGAAGAGATGAAAGATTCGTTTTTAATGGTTTTCCACTCATTTCATTCACACCTTTCGTACATTAAGAAATAAACGTCTGATATTGATGCTGATGGAGACACGCTCTTGCCCGCTTTCTATCTTCCTCTGTTTGAAAGCTCAAACGTAATACTCCGTATATGTCTTCTCGTGTTTCTAAAATTCGAATGTTTGTAATACTGATTTCATCTTCTGCTAAATAACCGGTTACTTCTGAGATAATACCCGGATAGTCAGGAACATCCACATAGAGATCGTAAAAGGATGGAATTGCTCCTTTGGTTCGTACAGGAAGCTGATCTCTAAATTGTTTTGCTTGTGAAAAATATGTATAGATATCGTTCGCATCTTTTCGTTCGATCATATTTCGCACGTCGTTCATTTCTTCAAGCCAGTGGTCAAACATTGACAGAAGCGCATCCTGGTTATGAAGCAAAATATCTCTCCACATCGCTGGACTGCTTGAAGCAATACGTGTAATATCACGAAACCCTCCAGCCGCAAGCTGCGAAACTAGCTGATTGTCTTGTTGGTAATATTCTGCTTGATGAACAAGGCTTGCGGCAATAATATGTGGAAAATGGCTAATGACACCTGCTAATTTATCATGTTCTTTTGGTGACATCACAATAATTTTAGCTTTTGTACCATTTAGCAATTCCTTTAAGCTGTCTAAAGCCTCCGAAGAAGTAGAAGATGAAGGTGTTAATACATACATTGCATTTTCAAATAAATGAGCTTTAGAAGCAGCTACTCCGCTTTTATGAGACCCCGCCATTGGATGACCGCCGATAAACTCAATGCCTTTAGAAATAAGAACCTCGGCTGTCTTCACGACTTCTTCTTTTGTACTTCCTACGTCTGTTACGATGACAGATTGCTTGAGCGTAAAGTGTTCGAACTGTTTTAGTACTTCCGCTGCTTGGGTGACCGGAATGGCAATAACAATATAATCCGCTTGCTCAGCGCCTTGTTGCAGAGAAGAAGCCGCTTGGTCAATTACCCCTAGAGTTTTAGCGAGCTCCAGCTGCTCATGATTAATGTCAAAACCTATTACATCAAGATGATGATGCGTCTTTTTTATATTAAGCGCAAGAGATCCTCCAATTAATCCCAAGCCTATAACAAAAACATTTTCTTTCACTTTCCTTCACCTCATTGTACATATGAAGATGAGAGTGTGAAATCACACTCTCATCTTTTACTATATTAGGTATTAAGCTTTCGCCGTTTCTTGGTTAACAAACTGCTGAAGCAATTCAATGATTTGTTCATTTTGTTCTTTTGTTCCCACCGTAATACGAACGGAAGTTGGGAAGCCTAGTGCATTCCCTGAACGAACGATAAATCCGCGCTGCAATAAAAATTGAAACACTTCATCGCCTTGACGGCCAAAATCAATTAGAACAAAATTAGTGAAAGAAGGATAATAGTTTAAGCCATTCTTATCACAGAAAGCATAGTACTGCTGCAAACCTGCTTCATTTTTCTTTTTGCACTCTTCAATGAACGCTTGGTCTTCAAGAGCAACGATTGCTGCTTTTTGAGCCATGCGGCTTGTATTAAAAGGTTCGCGAGCCGGCTCAATTTTTTGTAGCAATGATTCGTTTGCAATACCGTAACCAATACGCAAAGAAGCTAAGCCGTATGCTTTTGAAAATGTGCGAAGTACAATTAAGTTTTCGTATTCATTCAAAAGCTCTACCGTATTCGGATAGTCGGCTTGATCTGCTGCATACTCAAAATACGCTTCATCCATAACAATTAACGTATGCTTAGGAACTTGTTTCATAAAGGAAATTAACTTATCGCCCTTCACATACGTTCCCGTTGGGTTATTAGGACTGCATACCCATACAATTGTCGTATTTTCATCAATGGCACGAAGCATAGCATCTAAATCATGATCTCCACCGCGCAGCGGTACTTCACGAATTTCTGCACCTTCAATTACGGCATTGTGCTTATATTGAGGAAATGATGGCGTTGGCATGACAGTATTTGTATCAACCGATAGCAAAGCTCGGCAAATAATTTGAATGACTTCATCAGACCCATTTCCAAAAATCAGCTGATCTTGCTCTACACCTACGTGTTTTGCTACTGCTGCACGCAGTTCAGCTGCATAACCGTCTGGATAAAGCGCCATATTTTCAATTTCTGCAGCAATCGCCTCTTTTACTAAAGCAGAGCTGCCGTAAGGATTTTCATTGGATGCTAATTTTACAACGTGATCTAAATTAAATTCACGCTTCACTTCTTCAATTGGCTTACCTGGTTTATATGGAGATAAAGTTAGTAATTGTTCTTTTACCTTCACCGTGTCACACCTCGCATTTTTGTATAGGCGAAACGATGGATGCAACATACTCCTCAATTTGATTTAATCCGTCTCGGCGTGTATCCTTATTTAAAAGAACTTCTTCAAGCTGGCCAATTTTATTAACAATTGCACTTCCAATTACAATGCCGTCGCTGTGTTCTTTTAATACCTCTACTTGTTCGCTTGTTGAAATCCCAAAACCGACGGCAACCGGTATAGAAGCTGCTGCTTTCACATCTTCTAAAAAGGTGCCAATATCAGGTGGCAACGTAGAGCGAACCCCGGTAACGCCTAAAGACGACACGCAGTATAAGAAGCCCGTTGCATCTGCAGCAATTTTTTGAATACGCTCTTTAGATGTAGGAGCAACCATTGAAATATACACAACTTCATTTTCAGCGGCAAGCTCCCGGATACGGCCACTCTCTTCGTACGGTAAATCCGGAATTAGCACTCCATCTATTTCATTTTCTCGCATTAACGCGAAAAAGGATTCTAAACCTAATTGTAACACAGGATTAAAATAGGTAAAGAGAATTACCGGTATTTTCACACCTTTTTTTCTCATCACCGATACAAGCTTAATAGCTTTTGAAATAGACATGCCGCCAGATAAAGCTCTTTTAGACGCCTCTTGAATAATTGGACCATCTGCTAAAGGATCGGAATACGGTACGCCCAGCTCTAAAATAGAAGCACCTTGCTTTTGCAAAGACAAAGCAATCTCCACCGTTGCATCTTCATGAGGATCTCCCGCTGTAATAAATGGAATAAATAATGTTTCATGTTTAGGTAGTCTCGCTTCAAACGTATTCATGTTCTTCTTCCTTCCCTTCTAGCAAGTTTACTAATGTATGAACGTCCTTATCTCCTCGACCTGATAAGCAAATTAAAATGGTTTCTTCTTTCGTCATGCTTTTAGCCAGTTCAAATGCTTTTGCTAGCGCATGGGCGGATTCGATAGCCGGGATGATTCCCTCTGTTTTCGCCAATAGCTGAAGAGCTTCGATTGATTCATCATCCGTTACACTTTCATATTCTACTCGTCCAATAGATGAAAGGTGAGAATGCTCTGGACCGATACCCGGATAATCCAAACCTGCTGAAATAGAATAAGGCTCGGTAATTTGACCATTTTCATCTTGAAGTAAATACGTGAGCGTTCCGTGAATAACACCTTTTGTGCCTTTAGCCATTTTAGCAGCATGAAGGGCTGTATTTAGTCCTTTCCCCCCTGCTTCTACCCCAATCAAGCGTACATTTTCTTCTTTAATAAAATCATAAAACATGCCGATTGCATTACTGCCGCCTCCGACGCATGCCACGACAGCATTCGGAAGTTTTCCTTCTACCGCTGTAAACTGTTCTTTTGCTTCTTCTCCAATAATTTTTTGGAAATCTCGAACCATTTTAGGATAAGGATGCGGTCCAATTGCCGAACCAATTAAGTAAAAATGATCTTCACAGTGTTGAACCCAGTAGCGAATTGCTTCATTTGTTGCATCTTTTAGCGTTTTTGTTCCAGAAGTTGCAGGAATGACTTCTGCTCCTAGAAGCTTCATGCGAAAGACGTTCAACGCCTGACGTTCAATATCTTCTTCTCCCATGAATACTTTACATTCCATTCCGAACTTTGCAGCTACTGTAGCTGTCGCTACCCCGTGCTGACCTGCTCCTGTTTCAGCAATAATTTTTGTTTTGCCCATACGTTTAGCCAGTAAAATCTGTCCAATGGCATTGTTGATTTTGTGAGCACCCGTATGATTTAAGTCTTCACGTTTTAAATAAATTTTTGCCCCGCCGAGTGTTTCGGTAATATTATCAGCATATGTTAAAGCCGTTGGTCGCCCTGAGTAATTGACGAGTAAGGATAGATATTCATCTTTAAATGCCGGATCTTTCATTGCTTCATTCAAAGCTGCTTCTACTTCTTCAAGTGGTTTCATTAATGTTTCAGGTACGTATTTTCCACCAAATTCACCAAAGCGGCCAAATTCATCAGGGTGATTGTATGTCATAGTATGATCTTCCTTTCAATCTCTATAATTTTTGTATAGTCCTTCGTTCCATTTGTTTCAATACCGCCAGAAATATCAATCGCCCCAGGCTTGTAGGGTAACAAGTTCTCAATGTTAAAAGCATTGATTCCTCCAGCAATAAAGCATTTTTTACCTAACTTTCGTGCAGCTGATTCATACTGAGGAACGAAGCTCCAATTAAAAGCGACGCCCGTTCCTCCGAATTGTTCTTTAACCTTGCTGTCAATTACATAACCGTCAGCTTCTTCATATACATGCATTTGCTGCAGCGTCTCTTTATTGTGCGGGAGTGCTTTCCACACTTCATATCCACGCTGCTTTAACTCACGTACTTCAGCAGCTGTTTCTTGCCCGTGGCACTGAATAACCTCTAAATTTGTCACGGAGGCAATTTCAAGCATTTGATCCACCGGTGTATTAACAAATACCCCTACTAGCGAGACTTGTTTTTTTATTTCATCCGTTACAAACTCATTTACTCGTTCAGGCTTTACATATCGTTTACTTTTAGGATAGAAAATAAAGCCAATGTGAGTAGCAGCCGACTTTTCGATTAAAGCTATGTCTTGTTTTGATCGAATACCGCAATACTTAATAAGCATATTCACTTTCCCCAAATAGCTTTTCAATCGCTTTGGTTTGATTATCCTGTCTCATAAGCGATTCTCCTACTAAAATAGCTTTTGCTCCAGCTTCTTTTACATAGGAAACATCATCGTATAAGTAAATGCCGCTTTCACTCACTAACAGCTGATCTTTCGGAACGTGCTTGGCGATTTCTTTGGTCTGCTGCACGCTGGTTTCAAACGTATGAAGATTTCGATTATTAATGCCAATAATTTTCGGCGTAAATACAACTAACAGCTGTTCGAGCGTTTCTAAAGAATGCACTTCTACTAAACAATCTAACTCTTTTTCAGCAGCTTGAAGATAAAGCTCTTGTAATTTTAATGGTTCAAGTGCTTCTCCAATGAGTAAAATAGCATCGGCACCAATTCGTGCACTTTCTTCCACTTGAATGGGATCAATGATGAAATCCTTGCGAAGTACAGGAATAGAGACATGCTGTTTAATATCACTTAAAAACGTTCGATGTCCTTGAAAATAGTGCTGATCCGTTAACACAGACAAAGCATCTGCTTTTCCTTCCTCGTAGGCTTTAGCAATTTCCACAGGCTGAAAATTCTCTTTTATTAATCCTTTGGAAGGAGAGGCTTTTTTTACTTCTGCAATAAGAGCCAGCTCTCGATTCGGATTTGATAAAGCTTCTAAAAATGATCGTTTTGTAACATTTTGCTGTTCCGGTAACTGTAGGTTTTGAATTTCTTCTTTTTTTGTTTCAATAATTTTATTGAGCATGTTCAACCACCTTTTTCGATTTCAATCGTTGTAATTGCGTGTGTGCAGCACCTGATTCAATTGTTTCTAAAGCTACAGCTACTCCTTCTTCAAAAGTAGAAACGTTTCCGCTAACGTAAATAGCTGCAGCAGAGTTCAACACGACTGCATTTTTAGCAGTTACATTACTTTTATTTAAAAATAGAGATTCAATGAGCTCTGCACTCGATTTCGCGTCTTCTACCACCAAGTCTTCAAGCTTCCCTCTCTGTAAATGTACATCCTCTGGTGCAAGCGTATATTCTGTAATGACATTGCCCTGTACTTCTACAACATCCGTTACATCCGTGGCGCTAATTTCATCTAAACCATCTCTGCCCGCAACAAGCAGGACGTGATTCGCTCCCAGTACAACAAGCGCTTCTGCTAATTTCCGTGCAAGCTCAATAGAATAAACGCCAATTACTTGCTTTGTGCAGTTAGTAGGGTTTGCTAATGGACCTAATGCATTAAAAACGGTTCTAAACCCTAATTCCTTTCGAGTAGCAGCAACGTGCTTCATAGCAGGGTGATAAAGCGGCGCAAATAAAAAGGACATGTTGAGGTCAGCCACCGCATTTTTCACTTCTTTTTCATTTCCCTGAATCCATATATCCAGATGTTCTAACACGTCTGCACTTCCGCTTTTAGAAGACACGGCGCGATTCCCGTGTTTCGCAACCTTTACTCCGGCAGCAGATGCCACAATCGCACTAGCCGTCGAAATATTAAAAGTAGAGGCGCCGTCTCCTCCCGTACCGCACGTATCTACTACGTTTAATTCTTCTAGAGAAATAGCATTCATATTGTTTTTCATACCTCGGACAAACCCAACAATTTCATCGACGGTTTCTCCTCGGTACGTTAAGATGGTTAGCACGCTAGCAATTTGAGCTGCTGAGACTTTACCGTTCATAATATCATTCATAATTTTTTCTGCTTCTTCCGCTGAAAGTGACTCGCCGCGCAAACACTTTTTCAACAATTCTTTAAACATATACATCCTCCTTTTTATCGTAGATGTCTTGAGCTAATTGAATTGTTTTAATTAAAGCGCTAGCTTTATTGCGGGTTTCTTTCCACTCAAGCTCCGGTTTTGAGTCAGCAACCACTCCTGCTCCGGCCTGTATATAAGCGGTTTGGTCTTTCAAAAGAATGGTGCGAATCGCAATGCACGAATCAATGTTTCCATCAAATCCGAGATATGCTACGGTTCCTGCATATACATTTCGCGCAACTGGTTCAATTTCATTTAAGATTTGCATCGCCCGCACTTTTGGAGCGCCAGATACGGTACCCGCTGGAAATGCAGAAAGCAGCGCATCAATAGGATGTACTTTTTCATCCAGGCGTCCTGTCACTTTAGAAATCAAGTGCATGACGTGCGAAAAGTTAACCTGCTGCATTAATACTGGCGTTTGGACACTTCCATACTGTGCAACTCGGCCGATGTCATTTCTTGCTAAGTCCACGAGCATATAGTGTTCTGCCCGCTCTTTTTCATCGTTAATTAAGTCTTCATACAAGCGAGCATCTTCTTCTGCATCTCTGCCGCGTCTTCTCGTTCCTGCAATTGGATGAATTTCTAAATGGCCGTTTTCAATTTGAATCAATCGCTCAGGGGAACTTCCGATCAATTCCACTCCCTTTACTTTCACGTAAAATAAATAAGGAGAGGGATTAACTAATCGCAATACTCTGTAAATATCAAATCCAGCTACGGTCGTATCAATTTGAAATCTCTGCGACAATACGGCTTGAAAAACATCTCCGCTTTTAATGTATTCCTTAATTTTTTCCACATCTTGCACAAATTTATCTTTTTGGTATGACGATGTCACGCCTTCAAAGCTAACTTCGCGCTGCTCGCTTTCAAACATCATGGGCTTTTCTTTCACCGTCTGCGCTATTCTTTCAACATATCGATTGATCTCCGTTAGAGCTTCGTCATATTTTTCTTTTTTCTGCTGTTCTTTATCTTGCTCATCAAGCTGAATGTAATGAATCACCATAAGCTCTTTTGTTTGGTGATTATAAGCGAGCATCGTTTGACAATAGATAAAGTGAAAAGTAGGCATGTTCAAATCGTTTTGAGCATGTACGTTTACTTTTTCAATTTGCGATACTGCGTCGTAGCTGATAAACCCTACTGCTCCTCCTTTAAAAGGAAGTGCAAGGTCTGGTACTTTCACTTTCAGCTCTTGCTGAATTTTACAAAATACCTCTTTAAAGCTGTCTCCTTGCAGCACAGGTTGAAGCTGCTTGTTTTTTGCTAGATAGGTTCCGTTCTCTTCTTCTACATACAAAAATGGATTCAAGCCAATAAAAGAATAATTGGACCATGGTGATGATTCATCATTACTTTCAAGTAAATATACAGCTTCATCTTTTACCTGTTGAAAAAGATCAACAGGTGTCATGCTATCGATAAATATTTTTTTTATGATTGGAATGGTTAAATACTTTGTAGAGTCTTCTAAAAAAGAAGTATACGTGTTCGTCATATCTTTCAATCCTCCATTTCATGGAGAATGAGAATAGATGAGGTGATATAAAAGAGGATATAATAAATAAACCCAAAGACACATCAAAAATGGGCCTTTGGGTATACGAATGGTAAAATTCACTCAACTAAACTCTGCTCAACTGTCTCATTCTCGTCTACCCTAATCTCAACTAAACTGTCTATTGTTTTCTCATAACTAAAATCTCTAAACTAACTTGTTACCAATTGTAGTACGTTTCAAATTCATTTGTCAACTACTATCTACTTGGCTTTTGAAGAAACTACGCTTGAAGCTCTTCATTCAGCAGCTTAAGAATTACTTCATCTTCTACTTGTTGAACAAAAGGTTTTCCTATGCCTTCAAGCAGTACCATATGAACATTGCTTGATTTGGACTTCTTGTCTGCTTTCATTCTCACGAGCAGCTTTTCAGCTGAAAGGTGGTTTGGAACAGACGTCTCATAGCCAAATTTTTCAAACCATTTCGCAATTTCAGCTACAGGGAACTCGCTTTTCCCAAGCGTATTGCTGACTTTCATAGCAAACAGCATCCCAATGGCTACGCCTTCTCCGTGACTGATTTGTCCATAGCCGCACTCTGCTTCGATCGCATGACCTAACGTATGTCCAAAGTTCAGGTGAGCGCGAACGCCAGCTTCTGTTTCATCTTCTTTTACAACAGATGCTTTGACTAAAATACCGCTTTGGATAGCATAAATTAATTTTTCATCTTGTAAATCAGTCAGCGATTGTATATTTTGCTGAAGCCATTCATAAAATGCTTCATCGTGAATAAAAGCGTGTTTAATCACTTCTGCAAAACCGGAACGCCACTCTCTTTCAGGAAGCGTTTTAAGAAGATCAATGTCATAAACAACCGCTTCAGGCTGATAAAAAGCGCCAATCATATTTTTTCCAAGCTCATGATTAATGGCTACTTTACCACCTACAGCACTATCGTGAGCAAGAAGCGTCGTTGGCACTTGAATAAACGAAACCCCTCTCATATATGTAGCGGCTACAAATCCAGCTAAATCGCCAACTACCCCTCCGCCGAAAGCAATAACGAGCGCATTGCGGTCAAGCTGCTGCTCGAGTGCAAATGTCTGACAATCGTAGTAATGTTGAAATGACTTTGCATGTTCACCGCTTGGCACTACGTATTTAGCCACTTTAAACTGCGTCTCAACCGCTTTTACAACCGCTTCTCCATAATATGAATCTACAGCTGAATCAGTGATGATTAACACCGACGACAGATTGGGTTTTACACTCTCAATAATAGAAGGCAACTTTTCAATTAATCCATTTCCTAAATAAAGAGGATATGTTTTCGATAAAGTTTGAATATCAATTTGCAACATTAAAACTCCCTCGCATGTGCACGCATTTTCTCAATATTTTCAGCAATTAAATCAATTCGGTCTTGTCCAAACTGTTCGATTAGCGCATCAGCCAATTC
>Ga0102589_1002189_pt1 | contig 23452 bp, 29 predicted proteins | sample AraplaMF_Col_mLB_FD_76858 | JGI IMG/M metagenome (GOLD analysis project Ga0102589, IMG submission 76858) | Arabidopsis root microbial communities from the University of North Carolina, USA - plate scrape MF_Col_mLB | ecosystem: Host-associated > Plants > Roots > Endosphere | place: USA... | reverse complement strand
CTGTTTGGTGATAAGCGATACAGATTGGAGGGGGAAAATGAATATTCATCTAGATCCAAGCAGTGAATTACAGCTCTATAAACAGTTAGCGAATCAGTTAATTGAGTTAATTGCTAAGGGAAAGCTAAAAAATGGTGACACATTACCTTCAGTTCGTTCAATGGCTTCGGATTTAGGTATTAATGTTAGCACGGTTAGTAAGAGCTATCATGAACTTGAAGAAAAAGGGTTAATCGAATTAAAGCCGAAAGCAAAGGCTATTATTATCGGTGGTCAAAAAAAAGAACTGGAAGAGACGGAAGTTGAAAAAGTAGAAAATGCATTAAAACCAATTATGGCAGAGGCCTTTGCACGTGGTCTCGAAAAAGATCAGATGACAAGTTTGTTTCATCGAATTTTAAAACAATGGAAGTAGGGGAAATATGCTTTTTATATTAAGCATCTTCATCATTGTAGGGGTACTGGAAACAGTAACACCGTTTTTGTCTAGAAAAACAACAGTGTTTGGTGTGTCAATTCCTGAGCCCTATGTGCGACATCAGCAATTACAAATGTTTAAAAAGCACTATAGCATGCTAGTAGGGATCATAGCAGTTGCATTTCTTTTAGGCCAATTTTTACTGGTATTTACGTCCATTCAGGAAGAGACATTTGTTTTATTATCCTTTATTTTGCTTTATATCATGCTTCTCATATCAGCTGGACTCTATATGTTATATCATATAAAAACAAAAAAACTAAAAAAGCAAGAAAATTGGGAAGCTCATGTCAAAACTGTTTATGTGATGGATTTATCTATACGAGATAGAGATGAAGTGCTTTCACCTACATTTTTCTCATTACCAATTATTATCACTTTAGCATTGATTACCTTTACCTATATGAATTACAATACCATCCCGGATGTATTTGCTACCCATTGGAATGCAGCAGGTGAGGTAGATGGTTGGACTGAAAAAACATGGCTATCAGTTATTGTAATGCCGCTTATTTTACTGGGGACACAAATTAGCTTTTTCATCATAAGCATAGGTATGAAAAGTGCCAAAATACAATTGAGCGCACAAGAAAAAGAAGCTTCAGCCAATAGAGAGCTTAAGCAGCGAAAATATGGCAGCTGGTACCTCGCAGCAATTAATTATAGTATTACTATTCTATTTGTTGTTTTACATTACACGACAGTTATTTTAAAAAATCAAACAATTCCTTACTTCTTCCCGCTTTTTATCATTTTTATGATCGTCTCTTTAGGGGGACTTATCCTCTTAATTTGGAAGTTAAGTAAAAGTAATGAGCAGTTTGATGATATACATACAAACGAAACAGCTGCAGCCGATGATCGATACTGGAAAATGGGTGTTTTTTACATCAATAAAAATGACCCTTCTCTTTTAGTGCAAAAGAAATACGGTGTCGGTTGGACTGTGAATTTAGCAAATAAATGGAGCTATATCATTTTACTTGTAATATTTTTGCCAATCTTGTTAGTCATTTTCATATAGAGGGAGAGATTTTATGAAAAAACTATTGTTGTTATGTTGTGCACTCTTATTATTAGCAGCATGCGGTCAGAAGGAAGACAACGCAAAAGGTAAAGAGACGAAGGAGGACAATAAAATGAATGAACAGCTAGGAGGAAAATGGGAAGGTAATATTGAATTGCCAAACGGAGTACTTCCAATTATTGTTGATTTGCAAAAAGATAGTGGAAAATTATCAGTGCCAGCACAAGGAATATCAAATTACCCATTTAAAAGCATTAAATACAATGGTGATCAAGTAAGTGTTTCAATCAATTTAAATGGCTCGGCTATTGTTATTAACGGAACATTAAAAGATGGGCAAATTGAAGCAACGTTTCAACAAAATGGTGGCAACTTCCCACTTGTCTTAAAGCCATTCAAAGAACAACCGGTTACGTATGAAACGTTAAAAATTCCTGTTAAAGATGGTGAGTTAACAGTGGCTCTTCAAAAGGCTAGCAAGGAGCCATCTCCAGTTGCGCTTATTATAGCAGGCTCTGGACCAACGGATAAAGATGGAAATTCAGCAATAGCTGGTAAAAATAATAGCTTAAAAATGATTGCGGAAGGGTTAGCGAAAGACGGCATTGCAACTGTTCGCTATGATAAACGTGGACTTGGCGATAATCAATCCCTTTTAACTAAGGAAGAGGATATCACGATTGACCAATACGTAGATGACGCAGTTCAAGTGATTAATACTCTTTTAGCCGATAAAGCTTATTCAAGTGTTCATATTATTGGACATAGCGAAGGCTCACTAATCGGGTTACTAGCAGCACAAAAAGCAAATGTAGAGTCCTTTGTATCCATAGCAGGCACAGGAAGACCAATAGATGAAGTTTTGCTAGAGCAATTAAAAGGTCAATTATCACCTGAGCTTCTAAAAGAATCAACAGATGCTCTTGCATCCTTGAAAAAAGGCGAGCTAGTGAAGAACGTTTCTCCGGATTTACAATCTCTCTTCCGTTCTTCTGTTCAGCCATATATGATTTCATGGTTAAAATATAACCCTGCAAGTGAGTTAGGGAAAGTGAATAGCAGAGTATTAATTCTTCAAGGAACGACCGATTTACAAGTCGTTGCAACTGATGCGGAAGCGTTAAAGAAAGGTAAACCAGATGCCAAGCTTGTGTATATGGAAGGAATGAATCATGTGTTAAAAAATGCTTCAGCAGATCGTACGGAGAATTTAGCGACATATTCAGACCCATCATTACCACTTCATAAAGAATTACTGCCAGCCATTCAGCAATTTATTATGAATGGAAAGTAGAGACTAAGCAACCTGCATGAAATGGGCAAATACTCGCGGAAGCAGGATAAGTACCCGCGGCGGAAATACCCGCGGAAGCAGGGCAAATACCCGCGGAAGCAAGGAAAATACCCGCGGAAGTAGGGCAAATACCCGCGAAAGCAAGGTAAATACTCGCGGAAGCAGTGCGAGTACCCGCGAAAGCAAGGTAAATACCCGCGGAAGCAGGGTAAATACCCGCGAAAGCAAGGAAAATACCCGCGGAAGCAGGGGAAATACTCGCGGAAGCAGGGTAAATACTCGCGGAAGCAAGGTAAATACCTGCGGAAGCAAGGTAAATACTCGCGGAGGCAGGGTAAATACCCGCGGAAGCAGGTAAATACTCGCGGGGGCAAGGTAAATACTCGCGGAAGCAGTGCGAGTACCCGCGGAAGCAAGGTAAATACCCGCGGAAGCAAGGTAAATACCCGCGGAAGCAAGGTAAATACTCGCGGAAGCAAGGTAAATACCCGCGGAAGCAAGGTAAATACTAGCGGAAGCAAGGTAAATACCCGCGGAAGCAGGGTAAATACTCGCGGAAGCAAGGTAAATACCCGCGGAAGCAAGGTGAATACCCGCGGAAGCAAGGTAAATACCCGCGGAAGCAAGGTAAATACCCGCGGAAGCAAGGTAAATACTCGCGGAAGCAGGATAAGTACCCGCGGAAGCAAGGTAAATACTCGCGAAGGCAGGGTAAATACTAGTGGAAGCAAGGTAAATACCCGCGGAAGCAAGGTAAATACCCGCGGAAGCAAGGTAAGTACCCGCGGAAGCAAGGTGAATACCCGCGGAAGCAGGGTAAATACTAGCGGAAGCAAGGTAAATATCGTCGAAAGAGGCAAATACCCGCTGAAGGAAGGCAATGCTAATACGAACTAACGGTGCAATCATTCATTGCAGTATTATAAAGTATTAGAAATGCTCTAATATTTAACAAAAAGAAGTATGCTCAAATCAGAGCATACTTTTTTTTGTTTTTTAGAACTCTTTATATAAATGATTTTAATTAAAGGGATAGCGGGACGATGAAACGCCTAAATCGATCTTACTTTATGGTGATGAGCTTAATCTGTATCCGATCGTGAGAAAGAAAAGCACTAGCCAAATTCGTTCCGCATTAACGCTCGGAGTTGTCATTTACTAAAGTGTACAAGCCCGATTATCTTTACTTATTACTATTAATTGAAGTTGTTTTTTTTGTGTCGAGTTTATTATGAGGGCTGAATCGTGCTATTTAGTGGCTATCATTCGTAGTCAATTCTCTTTATCTTGTTTATTAACTCAATTCGTTCGTTACTACTTGGATAAATTCATCTCTATATTGTGAATCAAAAATAGTAACCCCTTTCTTTTTGGAAAGTTGTAGTAACTTTTGAATCTTTGCTTCATCTTGCTCCATAAATGCCTTTTCTACATATTGTAAATCTTGCAAGATATGATGTATAAATGTATCCCCTTCTCTTTTGATATCTATAGCAATAAAATCAAAAGATAAAAATGTTTTAGCAGGGATAATAATTTTATCAAACAAATAGTTTATAGCTTTAAATGGGACATAAGGGATACCTTTCTTATACTCATATTTCTCAATAATAGGTAAAACCTCATCAATAAATCTTTGTATTGTTTCTATATCGTAAAGCTTTGTATCCTCCAAATCATGCCTCTCGATAATCTGCTGTATTTTTTCATATTGATTTTGTTCTAACAGTTGCTTCATATAAAGGAGCTCTTCCTTAAATTTGGATCGGACTTTTTTACTTAATTGCCGATGATCAATAACAGCGTATTCGATTAGCTCCCAGTCTATCTCTGGACCAAAATGCGGTCCTAAAAAATACTTAAGTTCTTCAAAATCGCTCACTTCGGTAACTCCCTTTAAATTAGTATTCTTTTAATCGTAAAACTTGGCCTAACCGCTCATCAAACTTCTTTCGTCAGAGCCATATTAAGATAATATTCCTTTAACTTTACTTAATTCCTAATAATTATGTATTTTGTATAAAAAAACCTTTTATAGAAATATATAATTATATTTCATTTTTTTAAAAATAAAATGAACCATTTGCAATCCCCATTTGTATAGTCAGTGAACATATAAAAAAGGAGGGTTTATTTTGGAGCTTATTATGAAGGATATTGTGAAAAAATATAATGGTGTGAACGTTTTGGATGGTGTGTCGGCCACATTTGAAATGGGGTATTGTTATTTATTATTAGGTCAGAATGGAGCGGGTAAATCTACATTATCAAAATGTATAGCTGGAGATGTAAAACCTGATGCAGGTACTATTGTATTCAATGAAGCGTCTCAACATGTACAAGAAGAAGTTGCGCTTCAGTACCAATTTTTTTCGAGTTATCAGCATCTTAAAATTCGTGAGGTAATTGCTCTTTTTACTACATTGACGAACAATAAAAATGATTTGGGAGAGTTATATGAAATATTAGGATTACCGACTTATGAACACATTTTGTTGAAAAATGCGTCAGGCGGTCAGCGAAAAGCAGTATCGATATTCCTTTCATTTTTATTAAATAAACCGATTATCATTTTAGATGAGCCGTTTGCTGATTTAGATTTAACGAAGAAAAAGCAATTGATGTATTACTTGCAAGGTGAAATTCGTCAACGTAACAAAATGATCATCATTATTAGTCATGAGGTGGCAGGATTAGAATCGTTATTTGATTATATAGTGATTTTAAAAGACGGAAAACTTATTGAAAATAGCAGACAGGATGAGCTTTATAGAAAAATACGCTAAGGCGAAATTGCCGGGAATCGAAGGTCTTTACTATGAAGTGACAGGTCAAATTTTAGGAGGAAAAGCAGGATGATGAAGCAAATTGCACGCATGTATATGGTAGAAAGTTTACGTAATCCAGGAATGGCTATTGGAAATTTGTTGCCAGCCTTTATGTTTATGATTACTTCAGTGATTTGTAAAAGTATAGTGACTGGAGATGCGATAGATTTTATGATTAAAGGTCAGTTTTTACCAATGTCTATAATAATGCTAATTTTCTTCTTTTCTTTTTCTAGTGCTACAATCTATTTAGCAGATATGAAGGCTAATAAAACGTTCCAATGGGTACAACGAACAGGCGTTAAGTCACACACTTACTACATTGGTATGGGAATAGGTGTCTTTACATTATTAAATGTATTTTTAGTGTTACTACTCATAGGCTATTCCTTCATCATTGATATTTCGCTTTCATCTTTTTTGATGATAATTTTAATGAGTAATTTTGTATTACTGGCATTATATCCATTGAGTTTTATTTTGGCAGGTCTATTTAAAAACGAGAAAGTAGCTCAAAGTATGTTAGTGACTATTATGATTTTATTCATGTTTTCAGTAACGATGACAACGATGTTTTTAACGTTTGCGGAGAAAAACCCACAGGATTATTTTATTTTCTTAATCTGGAATCCAATGCTTTATTTAAATGATAGCTTGCAAATGTACTTAAATTTAATTAATGAAACATGGCTTCCACAATATCAATATTGTATAATTTTAGCAGTTATTAGCATGGTTTTAGCTGCCATTGCTAAAAAAGTATATAGCAGTCGGTAGGTGATTTTATGGGAATTGGATTTATTGTATCTATTATTGTCGTTGGCGTTTGGAGTATAATTATATTGGGAATTACAATCCCGATGAATAAAAAATATGTAGTTCGCGAAAATGGAAAAATTAATTATAAAAAAACAACAATTTATTTACGTTGGAATGTATTTGATACGTTAACGCTCGTTATAGCCATCTACACAATACTTTGTGTGCAGGTATTAAACATGCTTTTGTTTTTTTCACTAACAATCGAAAATCCATATGTGCAGTTTTTTACAAATCAATCGCAAGCATGGGTCATTGTAATAGTCATATACTTAGTTTCACGTGTGTCCATGACATTAAAGTCCATTAAGGCTCATTGGGGGGATGAGCTAGATGATAAGCAATGAGGAGTGGATGGAGGCCTATAAAAACGGCGATGTCGAGGGCTTTGAACAGCTCTATAGTCGTTTGTATGAGCCATTGTACTGCTTTTTATTTCGCTATACTCGGGAAGATCAACTAAGCATTGATATTGTGCAAGATACTTTTGAGCGTTTACAATATATAAAAGAAGATTTTGATCAGCAAAAGGGAACGGTTAAAGCATTTTTATTTCAAATCGCTTATCGCTTAATGATTAATAAATTGAACCGGCGTAAAAAATGGCGCTCACTCTTCCCGTTTTTAGTACCGACGTCAAGTCCTCGGATATCAGCTGACGAGAAATTAACGATTCAAGAAGCGATTCTTCGCTTACCGGATAAGCAACGAGCTGTTATTTTGCTTGTTTATTATCATGATTTGCCACAGGAGGAAATTGCACAAATTTTGTCCATTCCACTTGGTACAGTTAAGTCGAGGCTACATAATGCGATGAGGACTTTAAAGGAAGAGCTAAAGGAGGATTTCGATGCTTAAGGATGAATTTCAAAAGGAACAATGGTTAAAAGACAGCTTAGATCACGATAAAGTGGAGATTCCCCAGCAGCTAATGACATACAAGAAAAGTCGCTGGCAACGTTTTCTTCAGTATTTAGCTTCACCAACGAAGGATCCGTTAGAGCCAATATGTACATCTTCATTCGGCTACACCTCTTTGAAAGTAGTGCCTATTGTTGCGGCCGTATTTATTACAATTCTCCAAATTTTATTGCAATAAATTTTATTAACTATTAAATTTCTCACTGCCACAATCTTCCGGTTGTGGTATTTTTAATGAGTAAAACACTATTTATTGCCCATTTTAAGGAAATGATTAGGTTAATTTGGAGGTTAGTGCTTTGAGGGTTTTGAAAAAGTTTCCACAGCCAAATACAATAAAAGGTCAGCTTCATCGAGTCCTTGTATGGATTACTTTTATTATTGGTCTATGTATTTTTATTCCAACGCTTTATATTGAATATCGGCAAACCATTCAGCATCAAAATGAAGAGATGACACATTATTTGGATGCCCAAACATATTTTTTTGAAAGCTGGTTATCAGAGCGATCCAGTGATATACATACAATAGCTAACTTAGATTATATAAAGGACTATAATTATGAAAAATCTCAAGCTTTTTTTCAAGATTTTAAAGAAAAAACAGATTTCACAGACTTAATATTCGTCAATAAAGAGGGCATCGTGCAATTTGATACAATTAACGAATACAGTAAAACTGGTGTTAGTATGGATGTAAATGACCGTAAGTATTTTCAAGTTGCTAATAAAACGAAGCAACCGTATATAACAGATATTTTAATAAGTAAAGTTACAAAGCAGCCTATTATCGCATTTGCTTCACCGATTCTTAATGCACAGCAACAATTCAATGGTGTAGTTTTTGGCGCAGTAAATTTAGACACCATCGATCAACTGTTACAAGAATCGAGAGTAGGCTTTTTAGGGCATTCTTATATTATAGATCAGGAAGGTACTATGCTTACTGAATTTATCAATAAACAACACCGACCTTCTGACAATTATTTGGTTGATGAGCATATCTTGAACGCTGCATTAAAAAATACAACAAATGGCCTCGAGCTTTATAAAGACGCGAATGAGAAGTGGGTTCTTGCTAAAAGCAAGCCTATAAATGGAGGGAAATGGTTTATCATATCAGAAATTGGTCTGTTAGAGGCTTATAAACCATTAATCATTAGATTTTCATTGATAACATTTTGTTTAGTAGTAGGTTCTTTTTTTACGATTAAAATGATGTTACATCTCTCTAAAAGAATCGAAGAACCTATTCAGCAGCTTCTTACAGGTGTTAGAAAGGTAGAACAAGGTTATTATGATTATCAAATAAATGAACAGCAGCTGGCACCTTATGCACAAGAATTTCAGGAGCTTTGTGCGTCCTTCAATGAAATGAGCGACAAGGTGAGAAAAGATACTATCTTACTAAAGGAATTATCGATAACCTGTCAGTTGACGAAGCTGTATAATCGTCGTTATTTAAATGAACAGGGGGAGTTTGTTTTTCAGAAATGTTTAGAAGAACAAAACCATTGTTCATGTATAGCACTTGATATTGATTTTTTCAAAAAGGTCAATGATACATATGGACATTTAATAGGAGATGAAGTACTACAGCACGTCGCAAACATCATTTCAAATTCTGTGCGAAGTATCGACATTGTTACAAGGTATGGGGGAGAAGAGTTTGTCATTTTATCCCCAAATACTACGTTAGAGAGTTCAGTGAAAATAGCAGAAAGAGTTCGGCAACATGTCGAAGATAATCCTTATTATGCGGATAATATAGAGATTAATGTGACAGTGAGTATTGGCATCGCAGGATATGGTCATTCTAAAAATATTTCAACATTTTACGGGCTGCTTGACAGTGCGGATCAAGCACTTTATATTGCTAAGGAAAGCGGTCGAAACCAACTTAGAGTATATGATAATACAGGTATAGTTGATGCAGGGCAAATACTTTAAGACAAATTTGGAAAGTGGTATTTATATGAAGGAAATTATACTTAGTAAATTAAAAGAAATTGAAAATGAATATCGAGTGAAAATTTTATATGCTGTGGAATCTTAAAGGTATTGTTAATGCCTATATATAGCGGTTTGAGTGGGGGTTAGTTATGAACTAGCCCCACTTTTAGCCCCATTTCCAATAGCACGGTCAAATGTGTCTATAATTTTATCTTCCATTTCTCTCAATACATGCCCGTATGTTGTATGGATTATTTCGGGCGTATTCCCCAATCGTTCGGCAATGGCTTTCACAGGAATATCATTATTCATCAAAATTGTAGCGTGTGTGTGTCGTAATCCATGTATAGTGGTAGCTGGCAATCCAGCTGCTGCTACAATACGGTTAAAAATGGCATTTAATCGTGTAGAAATAAAAGGTTCAGCGGTGATAGGCGATATAAGTGCTGAACAAAGAAGAAATCAAAAGATGTAAAAACTTTTTCTAAGTATGTGATTGCTGGTTGAATTAGAAGATAAATATTTGAAGTTTTACTTTGGCCACTCTTTATGAGTGGTCTTTTACAAATGGTTAAGTGTGCAGAGGTTGTAGATAAAGTTTATATGTGGTTTTTGATGCATAGGAAGCCCGTACAGTATTTTTGCTCCATCTTGGATAATTTCCTCTCAAAAGATGTGGAAGTGCTATAGGAGTACTTTATAGAGCGAAAAAAGGATGATTATGAACTATTACGTAGAGTAGTAAAAAGGCATCTTAAATTCATCGAGGCATACTATGATAAAGACACTGAAGCTGCGGAGAAACGCTCAAAAGAAGTCGCAAAAGATATTGAAGGGCCAGCTCCAAAAATTAAGCCAGTATCAGTACAACAGCAAGAGAAAAATAAGAAAAGAGCAATGAAATCATTAAATAAATTGTTTTTATAGACACTTACTTTTGGGTAGGTGTTTTTCTTATTAGCAAAAATGTACGTGTATGTCGAAAGCAATGTTGAGGCTACTAAATTGGTAGTCTCTTTTGTGTTTTAGTTTTCCAGAAGCGACATATGTTTCCTATTATCCTGTGATAATAGTAGGAAGGAGGTGCTTGTATGAGTGAATTACTAGTTCCAGAAGAAATAATTGCACAACGCAAAGAGTTAAGGAAGAAAATTTTATTCTCTTTCTATGAGTTTAATTTTAAAACAGGTGGCCTTACTAAAAAATTTACCCCTAATATTTCACCAGATGCAGAAGAAGCTGCAGTTCACCATTATCTTATCGAAACAGGTTTGTTATATGCAGAACAACACAGTGGTGGAATGTTAACTGTTAAAATTTCGCCGAGTGGAATTAATTTCATTGAAAGTGGTTCTGAATTTTAATATTCATTAATTAAGTCACAACTAACAAGGTGTGGCTTTTTATTATTTTGTCTTTTGTTTAATCTTGGGTTCATTTACAATGTATATTATAAAAATATGAAATATAAGGTAAAAGGGGAAGGCGAAATGCAGGTTTTCTTAAGTTGGTCAGGAAAAGAAAGTAAGCAGCTAGCTGAGATTTTTAAAGATTGGTTGCCAAATATTCTTCAATATGTTAAACCATATATGTCTGCCAAAGATATAAATTTGGGTGAGAGATGGAACGACAATATTACAAGTAATCTTAGAGAAACAGATTTTGGATTAATTTTTGTTACACCTAGTAATATAAGAGCTCCTTGGATTAACTATGAGGCAGGAGCACTTTCTAAAACGTTAGGTGCTAAAGTAATTCCAATTTTGTATAAAGCCGATGTAATGGTGCTTCAAGAAGGGCCGTTAAAACAGTTTCAGTCTTCTAAAGATCTAGAAAAAGAAAGTGTATTAAATTTAGTAAAGAATATTAACAATTTTAGTGAAGATAATAAGCTAGATGGTGATCGTTTAGATAAGGCTTTTGAAATGTGGTGGCCAAATCTTAATGATGCGTTAGAGAAGATAGTACCAGAATCAATACAGGATGAAGATATTGAAAGTCCAGATGATAAAGAAGTTTTAAGTATGATTGTCAATAAGCTTAATCAACAAGAAAAACTCTTAAATAAAATGTCGTCTGGTTACAATGTGAAAAATAAAGAGATTACTAAGAATGATTCAACCATTATTGCTAGAGAAATTGATTTAGTAATACAACAATTACTTAAATGTAATAACGACCTTGAAGAAACAAATGTTAAAAATGATATGTATTTGTATAATAGTATTAATAAATCCATCACAATGCTAGATAAGATAACAAGAATTCTCAGAAATTGATTTGAAATTAGTCACACTCATCATGAGCTGTGGCTTTTTCTAATGCCTGAGAGGTGGCTTGTACTTGTTTGTTGAAAGCAAGTGTGACCGGCTATTAAATTGGTAGTCTCTTTTAATAATGACAATGCGTTCCTAATGTACTAAAATTATTATGAAATAGATAGGTAGGTGATTTATATAAAAAAATTGATTTTTGTTGTAACAGTTGGGATATTAGTTACCTTTATTTTTTATAACTTATTTCCTAATTGGACTTTGGAAGTAATAAAATTACTTAAGACACCATCAACATTTATAAGTTTTCTCACAACTTTCCTAAGTATATTAGGAGCATATTACATTGCTAAAAATCAGATAGATAAAACTTTGAAATTCAGTAAGCCTCAATACTTGCAAAATTTTAATATGGCACAAATACATATAAGGGAATTCGAAAATGTTGTGGATAAAATTACCGATGTGGTATGTACTGCTGATAGAATTAATGCAAAGAAGAAAATCAGTTGGGGAGATTTTCACCAAATAGAGAAAAGTATCATCCAAACAATTGTAATATTAAATCCTGATATAGATGAAAGAGTTTTACGTATAAATTTCCCAAAAGTACTTTTGGAAATTAATAAAGAAGCACCACCAAATTTTTATTTTCCGATGAATGGACTAATTTTTAAGATGGTCGCAATCCATGATGCGCTGTTGGATGAGTGTGAATATCTTGACTTGTATGGAGATAAAAGTAGCTTGAAAAAATTCATAAGTTATAACAGGTACGACAAATTTTTACCTAAATTGGTAAAGGATTTTAAAGCTACTTATAAAAATCAAATTAATGGACTAAATTTCAAAGAATAATGAAAAAATGTTAATTTACATCTAACCAGATGTGGACTTTCTATTGTGTCAGATTTGTATTATTGGCATGTAATTCCAAACGCACTATGATTAATAAAGAAGGGAAGGATAGTATGAAATACACTGTAGAAAATGCACAAAAAGATATAAATATTTTAAAGGAAGCAATTCGAAAAATTGAAGATTTTGTAAAAGTTGCTGAATCATATCCTGAAGATATTCCTGAGCAAAAAGCAATAAAATACTACGCACACTGTGGAAGAGTTGTTGAAGTAGCAAATAGATTAAACGAAGAAGGGTATCGTATAGGAAATAGAAAGTGGACTTCGAATGATGTTTCAGATATTATTGACCAACCTTCCAAGGACGATTTCTTAAAAATACTTAGAAAGAATCATACAGAACGTGAAAGATTTCAAAAAGTAGTATGGAAATAAATTATTAGTCACATCTAATAAGGTGTGGCTTTTTATTATGGTGTTTGTAATTAAAGAAAAATGCTTTTATGTATTTTGTTAATTAAACCGTATGACAATGCCTTTTCCTTTAGCATTGTCACCTTCTTAACTAGAAGAAGATTTTTTCAAGTACAAAGAAAACCAAAAGTAATTCAGAACAAGTGAGCTTTAATTCAACTTTCATATTCTCACCACCTTTTTATTCAGTTAAAAAATATTCTGTGCGGTTAGAGTATATTATATTCCAACTGTGAAAATAATTGTGGAGAGTTAAACAATGTTTGAACAAATGGAACAAAGAAATTCAACGATTAAAAGAAGTCTTTTCAGCGGAAAAATAAACTAGATTATTATCGGCACACTAGCAGGTATTGTTACTGTTATTACTTTGCTAGTAGCAAAGTGAAATTTATACTAAAGAAATGGCAAACAAAAAGCCACTCATTTTGAGTGACCTAGTTTTTGACTAAACTTTCCTCGTAGCAATATTTATATAGTTCTGCAGTGACGTAACAATCATGTAGTGCATCATGTGATTTTAAATGATTCAATTTTAGGAAGCTTTTCAATGTAGGCAATTTGTGATTTTTCGTAAAGTCTATATGTTTACGAGATAAAGCTAAAGTATCTATAGCCTTAAATTTACGGTATTCGATTTTCTCTTTGTACATTGCACTTAGTAAAAATTTCATGTCGAATGAGGCATTATGTGCAACGATGACATCATCTTTTAAAAACTCAAGTAATTTTGGTAGTATTACTTTAATTGAAGGGGCATCTTTAACATCATCGTTACTTATACCATTTATTTCTGTTGCGTCATAAGGAATTCGTTTAGAAGGCTTCACAAAGGTAACAAATTTTTCTTTTTCCTCAAAGTTCTCATATCGCACGGCAGCAACTTGAATAATTTCGTCCGTCTTATTAGATAGACCTGTTGTTTCAAAATCTAAAACTATAAAATTTGGCACAAGTTTTCTTATTCTAGAATAGACAAGTTTGCTATCAGGAACGATGTTTAAATCTCTAAAACTGGTAACTTTCTGCGGTTGTTGTATAGTATTATTTGAATTCGGCTTTTCTCTAACAATTTCAATTTTAGTATTATTAATTATATTATCAGCTATTTTTCGCTTTTCTTCCTCGATAATTTTTGTTTTTATTTCTTCCTCTAACATATTAGGATTTTCATTTTGTAATTCAATAATACGCTTTTCTATTGATGTCAATGAAGAAGGATTGTTCATTCTCAACTTAACTGTATAATCTTTTCTTTCCAGCTCTTGCTTGTCGATAGGAATATCAATTTTTTCCTTTTTAGAGAATAATTTTTTAAACCAATTCATTGTTTGCAACCTCCCTTTATATTTCCATTTTAGGGAATCAGGAGTTGGAAGTACATACAAAAAATCAATTCTATTTATAAATCTGTGAAGGGCAAATCGCATATAGAGCGTCCAGTGCCTTTTTACAATTGGTTGGAACAACCAAATATGAACTGCTTAAGAGGATATATTGTGCGGAGGTAAAAAGCATATTAACTATTCAATTGGAGAAAATATTCCTAAATAAAATTTTAGGAGGATGAAATGAATAAATATTTTCTTATATTATTGTTATTAGGTTGTATATTAATTAATATATCCATTAACGAAACGGTAGATGCGAAGTCAAGTGATTCACCACAACCTTATGAAGAATTTTTTCCTGAGATAGGATATAAAACTGTAGAATCTGCATTAAAAGATTTTGAACAACATTATAAAACGGAACTTAAGCTACCACTTAGAGTACCACCAATAAGTTTTACACATCGTTTCGGAAGATTTAGTAATTTGGATAGCAATCTCAATGATGAATTTGAAGTGACAATGATAAGTGACCAATTCCCTCAAAATCATTTTAAAATTAATGTTCGACCAGTTCAGCATAAAATTCCATTTGAAAAGTATATATCAAATGTATTTAAATTGAAAAATGGAAGTGATGTAGCATATATAGAAAATCCGAAATTTGGCTTTAATATGTTAGTCTTTGAAAGAGATAATTGGCAGTATGTGTTTAGTATTGATCAAGATGTTTCTGATAAAGTAACATCTGAAGTGCTTATAGCGATAGCAAATTCTATTGATTATCCTAATGAAAAATATTAATTAAACTAATGAAAAACTCCCACTTCATGATGAGTGGTCAATAAATAGGCTTTATCAAAAACACTTACTTTGGTAGGTGTTTTGATTTTTTGTCAGATTTGTATTATTGGAATGAGCTTCCATATAAATTATGATTAGTACGGAGTGATGAAAATGAGTTTATTGGAAGATTTAACGACTAGATTCTTTGAGGAAAAAACATACGCCTATTTAAATCATGTAAAAGCGTTTATAGAATTTATTGAAAATAAAGGCGTTAACGAACAAAATCTAATTCCTTATTTACAGGGGATTAGAACAAAACATATCGTAGAAGCATTAGGGTTCTATATCGACAGAAATAAGGTTATCGCAAAAGATGCAGCACTAGTTTACAAGTCAGCGATAAAGGAATTTTTATATTTTATTTTAGATTCGGAGGAAATACAGAATCCAGAATTAATAAAAGAATTAGGGTTACCGGTTTACAAAGAAGAATCATATAATGCTACTGTTAATAAATATATTGCAGATCATAAATCACTAAAAGAACGAAAAGGATTTGAGGTGCTAGAGCATCGGTGTATCGAAGATCTTATTTTGCAATGTAATAATTTATTAAGTTCTGAAGAGGAATTAATAAAATCAAAAGATAAGAAAAAGTTTTTCAATAAGATTAGATCTGCAGTGATAGTTAAATTAATATTATTAACAGGCGTCCCTTATAGAGCTATTAGGAATCTTGACGTTAGGGATATAAAAATAGATGATAATACAATCAATTTAAATGGGTTCATTATACATATCCCAAAAACTATTAAAGAAGATCTTACAAAATATATTTATATTTCCAAGCATCTTCGACAAAATCAAGAAAAGTTGTTTATTGAATTTGAAGGGCATCAGATTAATTTCCAAACTGGAAATACTTCGGCATTTTTAAAAGGTATGATTGGAAGAGGAGACCTAAACGCTTTGGTCAAATTTACTATTACAGAAATGATTAGGAATGGTGTAAGTGAAAGTGTAATAAGACAATTACATGGCATAGAAAAATCAAAGATGGATATTATTGAGATATGTCATGCTAATGTCTATACACAAAAAGAAGCAAATCGGCATCTCGATTCAAAAATTAGACAATCAGAACTATATGACATTTTATGAGTTGTAGCAATATTATTGGAATCTGGTATTGAATATTCTTTTTTAGTATAAAAGGAGGGGTTTAGAATGGATATATTTAATTTAGTAGATATAGATGGATCTTTGAAAAAATATCGAGGTTTTAAGGTAAAGCCTCAAATTAATGATTTAATTAGAGTTCCTTATATCCCAAAAGATACAAAAGATTTAGTACCAAATAGAAAAAATACATTTAAACATTTATCTACGGAGAAAATATATCAAGTCTATAGAGTTGTCAATGTAAACCAGATTCTTATTCGTGATGATCAAGATGATAGTGTCCATCTTCTCAACGGTCAATATCAAGTTGTTGAGGAAATATCAGATAAAGAAATTGAACTACATAAACAAAATAGAGATGTGTTAGTAATGGTCGACAAAATGATTAAAAGTAAAAATATACTTTAAATGTACAAAAGGAGAGGAATCTAAATGAGTTTTAATAGTATTGCTATTCATGACAGAATATCCAGTATAGAAGATACAATTAAAGAAGAAGAACACCAGATAAATCTTTTGACAAATAGTGTAGCGAGGTATAAAGATCGTCTTGAATGGTTGGAGCGCATGAGAATTGCATATGAAAATTTTAATCCGACATCTTGGAAGGATGGGCGTTAAAATTATATGTTGAATCAGTAAGCCTTGCAGATGTAGCGAAAAAACTAAATGATATGGGCTATCGATTACCTAGCGCAATAAAGTCAAGACCGGAAAGAAAGATCACTACAAATGATATATCAGATCTCATAAAAACGGAACCTCAAAATGAGATTCACGAATGCGCACAAATATTCTTTGAAGTGAAAAATAAGAACTATTGGGGCGAAAAATACTAGGATTTGATTATTGTTTTAATACCCTTATTAATATTAAATTCCTTGTTATTTACAATTACTATGTTCTCCAAGCTAATGCTAACCATTTTAATGATGAATTTTTTTCATAATTAGAAGGAGAGAGGTAAATGCAGAAGTTTGAATACTATCGTATAGTAGAGGATTTATTTAAAAATGATTTGAATTTAGCTTCGGAATCTTTGCTTTTCTTAGAAAGGATTCAAGCTAAAGAGTTTGACTTAGAATTTATCAATGCTATCGTTATGAAACAAAGCCAAGACTTTCTCAATATTTATGATGCACATGTTATTAAAGATATTTGTAATTTTATTGATGAAGATTTGATACTTTATAAGAAAATTTATATAGGTCATGAACCATACAGTGATAAGCTACGAGATGAAAATAATGCTATTTTGAGTAAACTTCCTTTTCCATTTGAAGCTGAGTTTAGCCCTAATAGTGGGGCTAGATTTTACAATGATGGATATTTCAAAATAAAGAATGATTTTTTAGAATTCGATTTAATACATAGTAAAGAAAAGTTTAAAGTATGTGATTTTTCAGTCCCGTTAGAAGTGGGAACAACAGAAGGATATACTAGTTTTAATCATATTGTTTGGGATGGAGGATTGGCCCGTTGGCCATATTACAGTCAACATATACATCTTTTTTATAAAAACTTCGAACTGCCTAGTTTTTTTAGCCAGTCAACTTAAACTTTATTGGAATGTAAAATCAGTCCTGGATTTTAATAAATGTCCCACCGCAATGTCCTTCCGTTGAAACGGTGAAATCTATTGGGAGAGTAAGCGTGAAGCCGTACTTTTTGAATCTTAATCATTTATTCTTTTAATCTTTTAAAACATGCTCTTAATAATTAACTATATATAATCAAGCAGCTGCAGAAATGTGGTTGCTTTTTATATTGGACCAAAAGAAAAACACTTTCAGCTGCACGATGAGCCAGAAGTGTTTTTGCTGTGTTTAAATTTTTTCTCCATCTTTCATTAGGAAGCTGATTTCATAATCAATTTCTAATGCTTCAGAAATCTTCTCTAAATCACTTTCACTGAAATTATTGCGTGTCATTTTGTTATGTAAGTTTTGGCGTGTAGTTCCTAATTTTTCAGCCAAATCTTTCACAGTCATGTCCTTTCTACCAAGAATAATTTTTATTTTTTCACTGGTAGTTAATCTCATAAAACACACCTCCTATCAGCGATTAGTATACCATTTTATATACTTGTAAACAAATTTATTAATAAAGTAAATTATAAAGTTTGCTAAATTGTTTACAAAGTACATTAATTCGTGTACTATTTGGTTATCAATAAAATTGGAGCAGAACATAACCATCAAGGGTTAGTCGGTGAATGGACAAGAAATAGCCGACATGCTGCAGGGAAGAGAGGTGAAACACTATGACATACTTTGGTTTTGTAATTTCAAGAGAAGATGAAGCGAATTTTCCTCACTTCTCGAATGTAACAGAGGCTCGTGCTTATTTTCAGAAGCGTTATGGAGAAAGTTATAACCTTGGAAGTAGGGAAAGACAATTTGATGGTTACTGGGGTGGTTATATTTATTTCGATGATGTTGATGGTCAACCAGTACAAATTGGTGAAGATGGTTCGGTCCATGTAGTTTATTAATTATTTGGCAATAGAAAGTGAGGTGAAAACGATGGCATTTGAATACTTAGCACAATACACAACATTTGACTCAGTAGCAGATATGGATAAGAGTGTGGAGGATCATTTGGCAGCACACTACTATGATTTGACTGAATCAGAACGTGCCATCGTTTTCAAACTTGCTAGCCACGCTTTGGAGCATCCTGGGGCTTGTCATTTGAAAGCTGCTACAATTGCTGCAGCATTGGAGATTAGTACGAAAACGGTGTACCGAGCGATTTCAAAATTGGAATCACTAGGGATAATCAAGAAACAGAAAACTACTAAGGTGAAGGGAGGTCGTGGTGCAAATATATATATTATTTTGCCCAGCCAATCTGAAACAGGTGAAGATCCTGACAAGCCTTTTGAGGAATGTGAGGTTGTTTCATTACGAGAAGCTTATAACCAAGCTCATACCGATAAAAAAGCATGTAAAGAGTTTATGAATAATTATCAGCAAATGCTATTCGATTTTATGCTTTCGTTACCTCTTCCAGATAACTTTAAAGACGAGATGCATAAAGTGGTACTAGCATCCAATGTAAGTAACATTCAGGAATTCATATAGTCAGCGTTGTTTAATTGTCATTTTTGGGAGGAAATCATTTCCTTTATGTCGAATTGAGTAGATAGAAAGTGAGTGATAATTTATATGGGAATAAAAATGCCAAAAGCAAACTATTTTAATGAAGAAATAACTATTGAAGAGGCAAGAAACAAAGGGATAACAACAAATTTATTTTGTGTTTGTTGTAATGCACCAATAAGCTATGTTGGTCCGTTTAAACGAATTTATGGTGACAATAAAGTTTCGATAGTAAGAGATTATTTTAAATTGGCCAATACTTATACTCATGATGAAAATTGTAAATATAACACGGAGGGCCGAGTGAAAATCATAGCACGCGATTCCGATGACATTTTAAAAAGTATAGATAATGGTAAATATAATTTTAGAATGAATTTAATTGCTACATCCTTAAAGAAATTAAGGAGAGAACAAGTTGATAATGAAAGTAAAAACACATTATCTGATGATGTAAATAAACCAAAAAGTAAAGAGTATGAAAGTAATGGAAAACTTAATTCTTATTTATCGACTATGAATAAAATATTAATATTAAGGTCTGAAATTGAAGAAAACAAGGAGTTAAGTACTCTTGTACAATTGGAGTTCGGTGCAGAAAGTATTAGTTGGAACAAATTTTATTATTCTACCGACGACCATATTAAATGTTTTAAATATGTAAATGGAAATAACATAAAACATCCAGTTTGCATTGAAGGAAAAATAAAAGTTATCAAGGAACCAACTGAAAAATTTAAATATCATTCTGTAGTCTTAACAAGACCATATATTGATAAAGTAGATGAAGATGGATTTAAAAGGATTCCTGCTGTTGAAGTAGTGGTGTATAATCAATCAACTGTAGATTATATAAAAGCAGAAGTAGAAAAAGGAAATGATCAAATTGCATTTTATTCTTTTATTACCGTAAAAGAAAATATATATGGCGAAAATATCAAATATTTAAATATTAAAGGTTCGATTTTTCATAAAAAACAAGTACATGTTTATTCATTATAAAATTATGCCTTCCACAATCATATGTGGAGGGTTTTCATTTTCTATTACTTAACAGTGGTTTTTATTAATAAAATAAGTAATCTTTCTTACTCACACATTCCTGTACACACGCTCGCCGTATTTTATTAGCCCCAATCTAGCCCCACTTAGCCCCAAAACAATACAATTTTATGCTTTATTTTGCGTAGTTAAAAATCACAAGAAAATCACCAAAGTATTGATATATCAACGTTTATAGATGTCTTTACATATTACATGCATTCATTTCACATTATATGCTGTAGAATCGGGTAGTCGTGCTTGGGGGTTTCCTTCTAAGGATAGTGATTATGATGTTCGTTTCATATATATTCATCAACCCCAATGGTATCTTTCAATCGACCCACAAGGGATTGGGGCAAAGAGGGATGTTATTGAAGTGCCTATCAATGATTTGTTGGATATTAGTGGTTGGGAAATAACAAAAGCATTAAGGCTATTCCGCAAAAGTAATCCACCTTTATTAGAATGGTTACGAAGCAATATTGTGTATGATCAGCAATATTCATTTATTGACAATGTACGGTTACTGGAAAGAGAAGTTTTTTATCCAAATGCAAGTTTGTATCACTATTTAAATATGGCTAAAAACAATTATCGAGCGTATTTACAGGGCTCAGAAGTGAAAATAAAAAAATATTTCTATGTCCTTAGACCGGTTTTAGCATGTAAATGGATAGAGCAAAACAATACGGTTCCACCAATTGATTTTCAGGAATTGTTAAATGCAATTATTTCTGAGGGGCCTTTAAAAACCGAAGTTCAGCAACTTTTGCAAAGAAAAATGGCTGGTGATGAACGAAATGTGGAGCCTCGAATTGAAAATATTATTGAGTATTTAGATAAAGAAATAAAGCATATTGAGACATATTGTAAAAGTCTTCATGTTAAAGTAGATGATCCTACACAAAAATTAGATGCGTTATTTAGAAGTACATTGAAAGAAGTGTGGGGCTAACGGTCATAGAAGTCTGAATAATTTTTAATTGTAAGGTCATACTAAAAAAGGTTTCACTTATGAAATCTATATTGATGAGGAGGATGGCACGAATGAGTAGGTTCGAACAACTAGACCCAAAATCTCAAAAAATCCACCGCAACTGGTCAAGGATTAAGCGTTCAAAATCTCAAGTAAATGGTGAAACGGAGATTACCCTCCATAACCGTATCTTGAGAAGTGAAGCAAAAGCCCGTCAGTTTTAATCAGCTAGAAAAGTAAGTGTCATCAAGCCCAGAAAATATTCTGGGTTTTTTCTTCGTTCCTATAACTTCCAAGGTCTAATCTATGACGCTAATTCGCAATGAGTCGCCCAGCCACCGCCTCCAACCCAATCAACATATATACATTGCATGCGTATTAACAAATGATGATGAATCAAATGCAAGATATCTAACCTAATTATTATTTTATCTTCAATTATTTGTAATTAATGCGGTATAGTAAAGAGGGAGACAATTTTATTATGAAGATAACGTTCTATACTCATACGATAAATTTTCTTCAATCTACGAATGTTCAAACTAATGATTTCGTGGAGACTTAATACATATTTGAAAGGAGAGGAGAGCGGATTTTGAAAGAAAAAATCAAAATTAGAGTTGTAAATGAAGAGGATGCTGGAGCTTTGTTGGAAATTCAGCAAGAAGTTTTATCAGAAGAAGATTATTTAATTACTACAATAGATGAATTTCAAAGAACGATTGATGAGCAAAGAGAATGGATACAAGAGAAATTAGCAAATGAACGAGAAACAATTTTTATTGCACAATATCAAGGGAAAATAGTTGGCTGGCTTGTATTTCAATCGCCACAAAGAAAACGATTAGCACATACAGGTACCTTTGGCATGATGGTGCTTAATGAATATCGTGGTCTAGGGATTGGCAAACTCTTAATTGAAAAGCTACTAGAATGGGCAGAGCATAACCCTTATATTGAAAAGATTAGTCTTGGCGTATTTTCAACAAACGAAAGGGCTATTGCGCTCTATAAAAAGATGGGATTTGTTGAAGAAGGAAGAAAAATCAAAGAAATAAAGCTACATGACAATGAATATATAGATGATGTATTAACTTCTTTCAGCAGAAGTCTCCCACTTCTAAGTGATGAGGTAAATGCCGGTTTAAGTTACTTTTCAGCGGGGGTACAAACATCCGCTGAAATAGAGGAACTCAGTCTAAGAACGCCACGTCCTGTGGCAACGACTGAGTGACCAACTTCGTGTTGGCCTAAAGCCTCCGGCGGATGTCACGGAAATCGGAAAGGAGTGCTTTGTGCAAGCACAAAGCCGATTCCGGACGCAATTATGCCAAGGCATAATTGATTGTATAAGATGGTAGTAAAAATTTGAAAGGAAATATGTTTACATGAAAAAATATAATTTCACACAAGAAATGGCCAATCAAATTAATAACTATCAATCGATAGATGCTTTTTATACAAAAATCATGAAAACGGTGGAGCCTGCAAATATTGGCTTTATGTATATAGAGCCTGGTGGTGTTGTTGGAATGCATGAGGCGCCTGTACCACAGTTATTTATTGTGATTCAGGGGGAAGGATGGGTTTGCGGTGAGGATCAAGAGAAAGTATTTATAAAAACTGGAGAAGGTGTCCTTTGGCAAACAGGAGAAGAGCATGAATCCGGGAGTAATTCAGGGTTAAAAGCACTTGTCATCCAATCCGAGCAAATCAATCTTGCAGGGATTTCATAAAAAATGTGTAACGGAGTAATTTATAGCTCCGTTTCACTAAGTTATATTTAACTTCTTTCGGCAGATGTTTTTTGTAACGAAAGCGAAGCCTCAGCAACAGAAGACTGCCACCTCTTTAGGTGGTGAGATGAATACGGATTTAAGTTACTTTCACTGGGTGTACAAATATCCGCCGGAATAGAGGAACTCAGTCTAAGAACGCCACGTCCTGTGGCAACGACTGAGTGACCAACTTCGTGTTGGCCTAAAGCCTCTGGGGGATGTCACGGAAATCGGAAAGGAGTTCAATATAGGATGTTAGCCTAAAATCATCGCATCCATGCGATAACGGCTAACTGACCTGCATCGGTGCCGCTGCCGCTAC